>QWBY01005997.1_pt1 | contig 11701 bp, 10 predicted proteins | sample 1972471 | NCBI WGS metagenome assembly QWBY01 (sample SAMN09866722, study PRJNA288562) | Human gut metagenome isolate term6_stool, whole genome shotgun sequencing... | reverse complement strand
CCCACAATGATGAGGGGGATGGAGAAGTTCAGGAATTCACTGAAAATGGCATTGAATGTTACGAACAGCCGTACCAGCGAAGCCGGTAGGAAATTTCCGAAAAGTATACCTAAGATAATGGCAATGATGATGCGTGGCAATAGTCCGATGTGGAAGTTCTTCATGAGCATTGGTTTTCTGTCTGGTTGAAAAATAGGCTTTCGCTGACAAAAGTACTATTTTATTTTCGTAATTCATACGAACAAATGCTGTTAGCATTTTGTTTCCATATAAAGACAAAATTTACATGAATATGAAGAATTTAAATAAAACAGACATTGGACTTATCGGTCTGGCAGTTATGGGCGAGAATTTGGCCCTCAATATGGCAGATAAGGGATGGAATGTTTCGGTATATAATCGTACGGTTCCGGGAGTGGAAGAAGGGGTGGTGGAACGTTTTGTGAACGGCCGCGCCAAAGGGAAAAAAATTGAAGGCTATACAGACATAGCCGAATTTGTAACTTCCATTACCACACCTCGCAAAATAATGATGATGGTTCGTGCCGGCAGTGCGGTGGATGAGCTGATGGAACAGCTGTTTCCCCATTTGTCCGAAGGGGATATCTTGATTGACGGTGGTAATTCCAATTATGAGGACACCAACCGGCGTGTGGCATTGGCCGAAAAGAAAGGCTTCCGTTTTGTGGGAGCCGGAGTTTCCGGTGGAGAGGAAGGAGCGCTGAACGGCGCGTCTATCATGCCCGGAGGCTCTGAAAGTGCCTGGCCTGAGGTGAAGCCTATCCTGCAGAGTATTGCGGCAAAAGCATCTGACGGTACCCCGTGCTGCCAGTGGATTGGTCCTGCCGGTTCCGGTCATTTCGTCAAGATGATACATAACGGTATCGAATATGGAGATATGCAGCTTATTGCCGAAGCTTATTGGGTGATGAAGAATCTGCTTGGTCTGGACAATGGACAGATGGCGGAAATCTTTGCCGATTGGAATGAGGGTAAGTTGCGTAGCTATCTCATTGAAATTACCGCCAACATACTGCGTCATAAGGACAAATCAGGAGGTTACCTGATAGATAAGATATTGGATACCGCCGGACAGAAAGGTACGGGCAAGTGGTCCGTTATCAATGCGATGGAGCTGGGCATGCCGTTGGGGCTGATTGCTACGGCTGTGTTCGAACGTAGTTTGTCGGCACAGAAGGGTTTGCGTGAAACGGCTTCCAAGCAATTTGTGTGCCGACGCTCGCAGGCGGTGTACAACAAGTCGGAGATGGTGAAGGATATCTATTCCGCACTCTATGCTTCCAAATTGGTGTCATATGCTCAAGGATTTGCCGTGTTGCAGCGTGCATCCGACGCTTTTGCCTGGAACCTCGATTTGGCATCCATCGCACGCATGTGGCGGGGCGGCTGCATCATCCGTAGTATTTTCCTGAACGACATAGCTACGGCTTTCGAGGCAAAAGACAAGCCAAAACATCTGCTGTTGGCACCTTATTTCAAAAATGAAATGCAGCTGTTGCTTTCCGGCTGGAAACATCTGGTGGCACAATCCATGAAAGAGGAACTTCCGGTGCCTGCATTCTCGTCCGCCTTGAATTATTTCTATTCGCTGGTGTCTGCCAAGTTGCCTGCCAATATGATTCAGGCGCAACGTGACTATTTTGGTGCGCATACCTTTGAAAGGACAGACGAGTTGCGTGGACAGTTTTTCCATGAAAATTGGACGGGACACGGAGGAGATACGAAATCGGGTACGTACAATGTGTGAGAAAGGGGGAGAAGATGATGAATAAATTAGTGATTGTTATATTCGGCGCTTCGGGTGACTTGACGAAGCGCAAACTGATGCCGGCGCTCTATACTTTATATAGTGGCGGGCGGTTGCCGGAAGGATTCTCCATTCTGGGGATAGGACGCACCGAGTATACGGATGCCCGTTACCAAGAATATATAATGAGTGAATTGAGTAAGTTCGTAGCTTCCAAAGAGCAGGTGGAAGATAAAATGAGGGATTTTTGCAGCCATCTGCATTACCAGACATTGGATCCCGCCGAGGTTGAAGGTTATCATCTGCTGGACGGACGTTTACAAGAGTTTACCGGTGAGAAGAAACCGGACAACCTGCTGTTCTATCTGGCTACTCCACCTTCCTTGTACGGTGTCATTCCCTTGCACTTGAAGGCGGCCGGTCTGAACCGTCCTGATACGCGTATCATCGTTGAAAAGCCGTTCGGTTACGATTTGGAGTCAGCCAGAAAGCTGAATAGCATTTATGCTTCCGTTTTCAAGGAGCATCAGATTTACCGCATCGACCATTTTCTGGGTAAGGAAACGGCGCAGAACATTCTCGCCTTCCGTTTTGCCAACGGAATCTTCGAACCGCTATGGAACCGTAATTATATAGACTATGTGGAGATTACAGCCGTAGAGAATCTGGGTATCGAAGGACGTGGCGGATTCTATGAAGGTGCCGGAGCCCTGCGCGATATGGTACAAAACCACCTCATACAGCTTGTGGCGCTCACAGCATTGGAACCGCCTGCCGTTTTCAATGCCGATAATTTCCGCAACGAGGTGGTGAAGGTCTATGAGTCATTGGCCCCCTTGACAGAGGAGGATTTGGAGGAACACATTGTCCGCGGACAATATACGGCTTCGGGCTCGAAAGCCGGGTATAGGGAAGAGAAGAACGTGGCACCTGATTCGCGTACCGAAACGTATATTGCCATGAAAATCGGTATTAACAACTGGCGGTGGAAGGGTGTTCCTTTCTATATCCGTACCGGCAAACAAATGCCGACAAAGGTGACTGAGATTGTTGTACATTTCCGTGAGACGCCCCATCAGATGTTTCGTTGCGAGGGTGGACATTGTCCCCGCGCGAATAAGCTGATTCTCCGCCTGCAACCCAATGAAGGCATTGTGCTGAAATTCGGCATGAAGACTCCCGGACCGGGATTTGACGTGAAGCAGGTGATGATGGACTTCAGTTATGACCAGTTGGGCGGGTTGCCTACCGGCGATGCCTATGCCCGTCTGATAGAGGACTGCATACAAGGTGACCCTACACTCTTTACCCGCAGCGACGCGGTAGAGGCTTCATGGCGCTTTTTCGATCCCGTGTTGCGCTATTGGAAAGAGCATACGGATGCTCCTTTATATGGGTATCCCGTAGGTACGTGGGGACCTTTGGAAAGTGAAGCGATGATGCACGAACATGGTGCTGAGTGGACTAATCCGTGTAAGAATTTGACTAATACAGATGAATATTGCGAGTTATGAAAAGTTATGTTTACCATTCGGCTACAGCTACGGCACATGCGTTGATTGAACATTTGATTGCGATGATGGAGCGTGAGCCGGAAAAGACCTTTTATTTTGCATTCAGCGGGGGAAGTACTCCTTCGCTGATGTTTGACATTTGGGCCAACGAGTACAAGGAGGTGACTCCTTGGATGCGGATGCGGATTTATTGGGTGGATGAACGGTGTGTGCCGGCAGAGGATTATGAGAGCAATTATGGTACTATGCGCCGTTTGCTGTTGGATGAAGTAGGCATGCCCGATGAATACGTTTACCCTATTTATGGAGTGAACCGCCCGGAGATTGAAGCAAAGAACTATTCGACGCTGGTTTGCCGCACGGTTCCGCTTTGGGGTGGCTTCCCGGCCTTCGATGTCGTTTTGCTCGGTGCTGGAGACGACGGGCATACCTCCTCTATCTTTCCGGGGCAGGAATATCTGCTTTCTTCCTTTCATCCTTATGAGGTGAGTGTCAATCCCTATAATGGGCAGAAACGCATAGCCATGACCGGCTGCCTTTTGTTTGCTGCGAAGAATCTTATTTTCTTTATTACCGGCAAGAATAAGGCGGATGTGGTCCGCGATATTCTTGATTCCGGGGATACCGGTCCGGCAGCTTATGTGGCCCACCATGCCGAGCGTGTGGAATTGTTCCTCGATGCTCAGGCCAATGGCGGGAAAATGTCTACTTAGATGTACCGCTCTCCAGAATGCTTACGATGGAGAATAATGTAAAGCAGATGCCTCCCAAACCTGCCAGTACGCGTGCAGGGACAAAATAGGCATTGTGCAGGCTTGCCATCTCAAACAGAAAGGCGGAGAGAAACAGACAAGCCAGGGCCGTGAAGACCGGAATCAGCGGGATGCGGTTGGCCAGCTTGAAAGTGTTCCGCCAGATGGCGGCAAGTAGTATGACTTTGCTGGAAATGCTGTAGCATACCAGTCCCAGGCCTATCATAATATATCCTGTGGAGGAGAGTGCCGGATTGCTGTTGGCCAAGACCAGAAGTCCCCAGAGAATGCTGATGCTGCCCATTATCAAAACAAGGGCCGGCCATTGTTTCCGTTCAGCCTTTGTATAGTTGTTGCGTATCTGGCGGACGATGGTTGCAACCAGCGCCACCAAGCTGGAACAGATACAAGCAAGTCCTGCCATGACATGGCCTGCTACATAATATGCATTGTGCTCGCTGCTTTTTGACAATAGCCAGAAGGCCCATATCCATGCCATTACTGCCATAAGGGTGGCAACTGCTATCAGGATATATCCCTGGGAGGAATTGAATGCATCGGCAGGTTGTAGCTGGTCGGTACGTTCCGAGTTGGCGGGAATGAGGGTGAAGCGGGTGGAGGCTGTGGCTGTGGTAGCTACACAAGCTGTGATGAAACCGACTCCGCAAATCACGTGTCCTGCCACGAAATTGCTTGCCGTGGCAGCTTCGTGCATATAATTCCAACCATAGATTACTGTGAGTACGGCTGCCAGGTAACCAATAACCGGAAGTGCGTATCTGGCTATCGGATTGTAGGTATGAATAATTTGTCTAATGATTGTTGCCGCTGTGGCGAACAAGGCAATGCAAATCATCCCTAAGGAAAATACTACCGGACCGGCCACAAATTTTGCCGAATCCAGTCCTTCGTGGAGCACAAAGGCTCCGTAGCCGAAACAGAAAAGGGCCATCAACAAGGGTATAGCCCTGAAAAGAATACTGATACCGTAATTCATAACTGTTGTTTTTAGAGTTTCCCCTTCAAACAGCGTTTCTGTGGCTTTGTTCCTCCTTTTAAGATTTATTTGTGATGAGAAGTGTTTCCCTGTCCGTATTTAGGGAGCCAGCCTCTCCTTTTTCCAGCTGCCATCCGCTTGTTGGGAATAGAGGAAACGGTCGTGTAGCCTGCTTTCCCGTCCTTGCCAGAATTCAAAACGGAAAGTGGTGACGGCAAAACCTCCCCAGTTGTCGGGACGTTTGATACTTTGCCCTATCCATGTTGCCGCTTCGCGGACGAACGCGCGCATTATCTCCATACGGCTGCCGATGACGTGACTTTGGGGTGAAATCCTCGCCCCGATTTTACTTTTGTAAGGCCTGCTTGCAAAATAGGCGTCAGAATCGGCAGGAGCGCATCTTTCAGCTTTTCCTTCAATGTGTATTTGCCTTTCCAGTTTGTGCCATACGAAAGATAAGGATATATACGGATTTGCAGTCAGTTGCCGGCCTTTCCTGCTTTCGTAGTTGGTGAAGAAGATGAAACGGCCATTTTCCACCCCTTTCAGCAACACTGTGCGTGTAGAAGGATGCCCGTCTGTCGAGACTGTAGCTACCGTCATGGCGGTGGGCTCGTACTCATCACTATGGATAGCATCGTTCAGCCAATGGTCGAATTGCTCAAAGGGATTGTCGTTGAGGTTACCCGGTGTCAGCCTGCCTTTCTTATATTCTCTTCTGATGTCAAAGAGTTGTGATTTCATTATCGTGTGGTTTTATCAGGAGTGATATATTGTTTTTCTATGTAACAGTCTGAGAGGGCTGAATGTTTTTGTTTTTCTGCGGAAAGAAAAATATGGAAGAAGGAAATGGCTGTGTTGATACTTAAAAAAATGGGGGTGTGTCAAAATTCACCACAGCTTATCTGTGCAAATCTGTGTAATCTGTGGTGAATACCAGTTTCGACACACCCTCGGATATTGGAGATTACCTTATGAAGACAAGTGGAAAGTGGACACTGGCATGTCTGCTATTGTAATTTAAACATTACGGGAACTGTGAATTTACAACGGACCGGTTTGCCTCGTTGCTCACCGGGTTTCCATTTGGGCATGGTGGAAATCACACGGATAGCTTCTTTGTCCAGATAGGGATCTACGCCTCTTACTACTTTTACATCTACGATGCTGCCGTCTTTGTTGACAACGAATTGTACTATTACGCGCCCCTGGGTTCCGGTCTCTTGTGCAATAGTCGGGTATTTTATACTCTTACCCAGATATTGCATCAGACTCATGCCATTATAAGAAAACTCAGGATTCTTCTCTACAACTTCAAAAATCTCATCCTCTACCGGAATCTCTTCATCTACGGTTGGAGATATGGGTTTGATGATTACAGCTTCACCGATTTCTTCGGAAGAGGCAATGGCTGTTTCTTTCACATTGTCATTATCATCCACAATTGTCAATACCTCGGCAATTGCAGGAGCTTGAGGGGGTGGTGGAGCTACTAATTCGGGTTGCTCCGTGATAGGAATTTCAATTTCCTGCTCAAATACGTTCTCGGTAATAGCACCGCTCATGTCAATCCTAACATCACGCTTCGACCATTCAAATGCAACGAACATGAAGACCAGCACAATTACATAACCTACAAGTAGCCAACTTGACTTCTTGTTTTCCAGGCTTGCTTTGGATGTTTTCTTGATTTCCATAATTTACAAGATTATTACCGTATAATGGTTGTCGCGAAACTAACATTATACAGATGTGATTAGTAAAATCATAAAACATGCGTGCCCACTTGTTTCTGTATTAAAGATAAGAAAATGAATGTTATGTTGGTGTTTGATATGTAGTTATATATAGTTTTTTAAATTTGCTTTGATAATTTTTCTGCTTGTGGATTAAATAGTGTTGATATGTAAAAAGCACTTCCAGCGTTCGCTTACGGAGGAAGTGCTTCACACAAAAACTAAACTAGACTTAACTAAACTATTCTATTGGGGGAGTTTCACAACTCCTATCTGTTCGGTGCAAAGATAAAAAAACATATTTTAATATGCAAAAGGATTCTATAATAAATCGACGTTTTTTCCGATTTTATCGACGGATTAGTCGATTTTTTTAGCTTCTTTGGTCTAAAAATTCTTGAAAAGCTTGTTTATAGCTGTCACTTATCGGGATGTAATTCTTTCCGAACACGATGCGGCCACGGTCTATAATACGTATTTTATTCTTCTGAACAATGTAGGAACGGTGGACGCGCATGAAACGCGAGGCAGGCAGAAGTTCCTCCATTGCCTTCATGCTCATGAGAGACAGGATAGGCTTGGGAGAATCCTCCTCGTAGATTTTGAGATAGTCTTTTAGCCCCTCTATGTACAGAATTTTACTCAATTCGATTTGCACCAGCTTATACTCGCTCTTTACGAAGATGCTCTGAATCTCTTCCTTGGACTGTTGCAGCAATTCAAACCATTGCACAGCCTTGTTGGCAGCCTGCAGAAAGTCGACGTAGGAGATGGGTTTCAGCAGGTAGTCCAGCGCATTGACTTTGTAGCCGTCTATGGCATACTGGTCGAAGGCGGTGGTAAAGACAATGCGGGTGCCGGAATCGACCATCTTCGAAAATTCCAGTCCGTTCAGTTCGGGCATCTGGATGTCGAGGAAAAGCAGGTCGATGTGCTTCTCGGGCAACTCCTTGATGGCTTGTACGGCACTGGAGTATTTACCGACCAACTCCAGAAACGGGGTCTTGTTGACGTAGCTTTCCAGCAACCCCAGGGCGAGAGGCTCGTCGTCTACAATGGCGCACTTCAGATTCATATCTTTATAATTAAAATAGATTTATACTCTTTCATGTCCTCACTCACTCCTTGCTGCCAGTCGTAACGGTCGGGATAGGTCAGTTCCAGACGCTTGCGCACCTGTTCCAGGCCGATGCCGCTTCCGCTTTTATCTGCCACGCTTTTGGGATGATAGCTGTTGGTTATTTCGCAATGTATCTCTCCGGGGCTTTCACTGAAGTGGATACGGATAAAGCTGGGCTCAGTGGGGGAGATGCCATGCTTGAAGGCATTCTCTATGAGGGAAATAAAGATGAGCGGAGCTATTTCCGTACGGCTGTCCGGTCGGACGTCTATCTTTGTTTCCACACGGACGTTGGCGGAGAGACGGATGCGCATCAGTTCGATGTAGTTGCGGATGAAGTCCATCTCCTTGTCCAGGGTGACGAAGTTCTGCTGATTGTCATACAGCACATGGCGCAGCAGTCGGCTCAGTTCCTGCACGGCAGTCTGTGCCTTGTCGGCATCGAAGGCGATGAGGGCGTAGATGTTGTTCAGCGTATTGAGCAGGAAGTGCGGGTTGAGCTGGTTGCGCAGGTTCTTCAACTCGGCTTCCGTGCGGCTTTTCTCGGCTTCGCGGCGGGCGGCGTCCATCTGCGCCCAGCGGCGGCTCAGCTTGATGGCAGCGCTGAGGCCGGCGGTGAGAATCATGGTCGAGACGTCGCGCAAGATGAATATCCATTTGGGAGGCCCCATGTGCTGACCGTCATCATCGCCGCGCATATGGTTTTGGAATGTGTATTCTTGCCAAAGGTGGGCGCCGGTGGTAATGCAGATGATGAGCAGTGTGTTCAGCAGGAGATACTGCCGGATGCGTCCCTCGAACAAGTAGCGGGGAATGAGGAAGCAGTAGTTGATGTAGAATACAAGGAAGAATGAGAGGGTACTGCTGCTACCGTGGCGCAGATAGTCCGCAAGGCTGATATTGAAGCCGCTGCGTGTCATCATCAGAAAGGGGAAACCGATGACGATACCCCAGACAATGATGTGTATCAGGGTTTCGATGCCGCGGCGGCGTGGGTTAGGGAGCTGTTGTTTCATCATGATACAAAGATACGGATTTTAGGTGGATATTGGAAATATCCGCTGCCTGCGAAGCAAATCTCTGTTCGCAGGTTGCGGATAAGCGTTTCCAGGTTGCGGATATGTATCCCAAGCTTGCGGATGTCTATCCCAAGGCTTGGGATAGAGATTGTTCTTAGTTTCGCATAACTTTTTTCCCTATTGCCGGAAACTTTTTTCCTAATACTTAAGAACTATTTGGCTAACTTCCGGCAAGGGAGAAAAGGTTATTCGTAGCGTATGGCCTCTATCGGGTCGAGGTCCGCAGCTTTCTGCTTCGATGAGGAACTGGCTCAAGATGTCGACACCGCGGGCGCCTACACTCATGCGCAGGCCGATTTCGCGCGTGCGTTCCGTCACCGATACGTACATGATGTTCATAATGCCGATGCCGCCCACTACGAGCGAAATGCCGGCTATGCAGGCAAGCAGCGTGGTCATCAGGTCGGTGGTGGAGTTCAGCATGGTGCTGAGTTCCTGCTGGCTGCGAATGGTGAAGTCGTCGTCGTCACTCTCCTTCAGCTTGTGGTTGCGGCGCAGTATCTCGGTGATTTCGTCGGTGGCATTGTCCGTCATGTCCTCGGTGAGGGCGGAGGCGAAGATGCCGCTAAGGTAGGTCTGTGCCAGCAGGCGTTTCATCACGGTGCTGTAAGGGGCAAGCACTACGTCGTCCTGGTCCATGCCCATGGAGTTGTAGCCTTTGGACTTCAGCACGCCCACCACGCGGAAGGGCACTTGGTTGAAGCGGATGATACGTCCCACAGGGTCCTCTCCTCCGGGAAAGAGGTTGTCTTGGATGGTCTTTCCGATGACGCACACCTTGGCAGAGGTCTGTATGTCGGCTTCGGTAAACATCTCGCCGTTCTCCACGCTGAGCTGCCGGATTTCGAGATAGTCCGTGCCCACGCCGCTCACGGAGGAGGGGTAGTTGTTGTTGCCCGCGATGAGCTGCCCGCTGGAGGAGACATTGGGGCTGACGGCAGCCAGAAAGTTGGTTTCGTTTCGCAGGGCTTCGTAGTCGGTCAGCTTCAAGGTCTGCATGGCGCTGGGGTCTTGGCGGACACCGCCGCGCATGTCGGCACCGGGGTGAATCATAATCATGTTGGAGCCCATCTCGGAGATTTGCGCCTGGATGCTTTTCTTCGAACCTTGTCCGATGGCAAGCATCGTGATGACGGACGCCACGCCGATGATGATGCCCAGCATGGTGAGGAATGCGCGCAGCTTGTTGTTGTTCAAGGCTCGCAAGGCTATTTTGAAAAGGTTTGTTCCGTTCATATCGTTTTAATGGAAAGTTTAAAATTAATCCCTAATCCTTAATCCCTTATCCCTCATTCCTCCTCCTGCTTAGGCAATGCTGCCAGGGCTTCGGCTGCATTCTGGATTTGGGTGTTGATGGTATCGTCCTTGATTTGTCCGTCGCGCAGCACGATGTTGCGGCTGCTGTACTGGGCTATTTCGGGGTTGTGGGTGACGAAGATGATGGTGCGTCCTTCGGCATGCAGCTTTTGGAACAGTACCAGAATCTCGAAAGAAGTACGGGTGTCCAGGTTACCCGTAGCTTCGTCTGCCAGGATAACGGCGGGATTGTTCACCAAGGCGCGGGCGATGGCTACGCGTTGCATCTGACCGCCGGACATCTGATTGGACTTATGTTCCAGTCGGTCGCCCAGCCCCACGGCTTGCAGGGCTTCGATGGCACGTCTCCGCCTTTCGGAAGCCGAGACGGAGGAGTTATACATCAGCGGTAGCTCCACATTTTCCACGGCAGTGGTTTTGGGCAGCAGGTTGTAACTCTGGAATACGAAGCCGATTTTACGGTTGCGTAGTACGGCGCGTTGAGGCTTGCTCATGGTGCGTACGGAGATACCGTCCAGCAGGTATTCGCCGCTGGTGGGCGTGTCCAGGCAGCCGAGGGTATTCAGCAAAGTCGACTTTCCGGAGCCCGATGTACCCATGATGGTGACAAACTCGCCTTCACGGATGGTGAACGAGACGCCGCGCAGGGCATGCACGGTTTCGTCCCCCACCTGGAAGTTGCGTTTGATATTTTGAAGTTCAATGACTGCTTTATTCATAATTCTTTTTTTGTATTATTTTCCGCTCTTCTTCTTACTTCCCGGAGGGCCAGGCATGAACGGACTCTTCTCACCTCCGGGAGCTTCCTGGCTCATGTCCGGAGCGCCGCTGCCGGGCATGCTGCCGATGGTGGCTTCGGTCACCACTACGGTACCTTCGTTAATGCCGCTGATAATTTCCGTGTTGACTCCGTTGGAGATACCTATCTTCACCGGATGGGCGGTAAAGGTGTTGCCTTCGCGGGTCCAGAGTTTATGTTCCCCTTCGCAATCCTTCACGATATCATTGTCGCCGATAAGCGGTTTTTCGGGGTTGAAGCGCAGGGCACGGGCAGGAGCGCACAGTACGTCTTTGCGGTCGAGGGTGAAGATGGTGACGTTGGCCGTCAGGCGTGGTTTCAGTTTCAGGTCCGGGTTGTGGGCGGAGATGACTACTTCGTAGGTCACAACCGTGCTGGTGCTGGTGCTCGACGTGCTGCTTGAGCTGGCATCTCCCAGACGAATTTGTGTGACCACTCCTTCGAACACGTCATTCGGGTAGGCGTCTACGGTAAACGTGGCGCGCTGTCCCTCTTCCACACCGCCTATGTCCGCTTCGTCCACGTCGGCCACAACCTGCATCTGCGTCAGGTCGGCAGCGATGGTGAACAGTGTCGGTGTCTCGAAGCCGGAAGCCACGGTCTGTCCTGCTTCCACGTC
>QWBY01002095.1_pt1 | contig 11701 bp, 8 predicted proteins | sample 1972471 | NCBI WGS metagenome assembly QWBY01 (sample SAMN09866722, study PRJNA288562) | Human gut metagenome isolate term6_stool, whole genome shotgun sequencing... | reverse complement strand
AAATGTAAAAAATTCTAGTACAATATCGTTCCCATTATTTTCGGCGTTTGTAGTTCCAAATAATGATATTTTATATAGTACTAGTACTGACCTAAATTTGACAGGATGTCGCTCATATTCTAGGTATATAGAAGGTTCTAAACCATCAGCTACATGTGATCTTAAAGGTGCTGGATATACAGATAATGTTGCAACTGATAATTCAACTGTAGGAACGGATGCTAATAGCCAAATGGATTATATAGTGGAACATCAGGATACAAATGCACTTCTTGACTTTCTATTAAGAATTAAAAAAGGAGATAAATTTGCGTTTGATTATAAGTTCATAATATCTACTATATGTGGTGCATTTGCTGCACTTGTATTACTTAGTTTTTGTATGGATGTTGCAGTAAGAATTATAAAGTTATATTTCTTAAGATTAATTGCTCCAATTCCTATTATTTCATACATTGATCCTATTAAAGGAGAAGGAATATTTAAAAAATGGTTGTCTAATGTTGGTAAGACATATGCTGATTTATTTATAAGATTAATAGCAATTTTCTTTGCAATATTTATAATACAACAAGTTGCTACACAACCTGCATTAAAAGACTTTAATGGTAATCCAATTGACAATCCTTTTGTAATAATATTTATAATAATAGGTGCATTGATGTTTGCAAAACAATTTCCAAAACTTATTCAAGATATAACTGGAATAAGCTTAGATGGAAAAATGCAACTTAATCCATTTAAGAAAATTAGTGAACAAGCTGCAGGTATAAAAGGAATTTCGGCAGTAGCCGCTGGTACTGCAGGTGGTTTATTAACTGCAGGTGGTAATTTAGCACATAGAATTGCTAATAGAAAAGAAGATTTGAAAAATAAAGGTAAACTTAGAACAGCAGGCGGCTTTTTTGCTTCAACTTTAGCTGGTGCGGCAAGTGGATTTGTACATTCAAGCCGCCAAGCATATAGTTCTGGGAAAATGTTTCAAGGTGTAAAAAAAGGAATTGAAGAAGCTAATACTCATAGAACAGAAAGAGAAATAGGAAAAGAAAATGGTGCAACAGCTTTTGGTATTCTAAAGGCAAAAGCACAAGATGCTATTGGGTTACCTACTGATTATCAAAAAACGAGAATGCAAATTGACAATTTACAAAGTGTTAAAAAAACAGTAGATTCAATTGATGAAGCTGCTAAAAAAGAAATGTTAATCAAACCAAATTCGTATTTGAGTAGAGAATGGAATGATGATAACAAGAAGAAAGAATTTAAAGAAGCTTCAGATGCATACATTAAGGCACATAACCAATATGAAGCATTGAAAAATGTAGATATAAATAATATAAAACAAGATGCTGTTGATAGATATAGGAGTAGTAAAAGAAAGCTAGCTGAGTTCAATAAAAATAATGGACTATCGATAACAACAGAAACTACTGATGCTGAAATAAAAAATCACTTTAAATCAGATGATGATATAAGACGTGAGTGTATGACTACCTCATCTATTCTTGGCCCTGACGGAAAACCAATAACTAAGGTAGATTCTGAGGCGATGGAAAAAGCAAAGAAAGAAAGAGACCAACAAATTGAAGAAGCTAAAAAAGTAAGAGATGATTATATAGCAGTAAGCAAGGGAAAGGACAAAGATGGTAAAATAGTTGATTATGATGAAAACCAATATGCTTCAATTGCTGAAGATGACCATTATAAAAAATTAAATGAAGCTAAAGATGCAGAATTTAATACTGGTCAATATGCAGCAGACGTATATGTAAAAATGCTTGAAGATGAAAAAGAAAAAGAAATTACTAATGGTGCTATATCAAGTCAATTAAGAGTTGTTGAACAAACTACTGATAAGAGCAGTGCGTTTGAAGAAAAAGAAGTTTACAAAGGTAGTGATTTTGCTGCTATTAGAAAACAAGCTAAAAAAGATGCTGAAAAAGCATATGAACTTGAAAGTAGTGATGACTATGATAAAGCCGAAGCTTCACATACTGCTGCAAACCTTGGAGAAAAATCATACAACAACATGTATAACATAAATGCTACAAAACAAAAGAAGAATTAAAAGGGGAAAAGATAAATGAATAATAATTTTTTAATACCAGCTAATTCAAAAAAATCAATGTTAATATTTGGTTTATTTAATAAATTTGATTTAATATTATTTTCTTGTGGAATATCAGCTACGCTACTACTGTTATTAATATTACCTGTTGAAAATATGGTAGCAGCAATAATAACACTAATTCCTGGATTAGTGTGTAGCTTTCTGGTATTCCCAATACCAAATTATCACAATGTTCTTACAATGATTAAATCATTAATAGAATTTTATACAACAAGACAAAAATTCGTTTGGAAAGGTTGGTGTGTAAACGATGGCGAAAACAATAAAAAGTAAATATACTGCAGATGATATTCCTGTTAGAGATATTGTAAATGGTGAAATCATTCTTAATAATAAAGAAAGAGTTACAGGTGTAAAAATAGAACCAAGAAATATCTTTATAATGGAACAAGAAATGCAAGATATGGTAATTAATAATTTAAAAGATGTTTATAATATGATAGATTATGAATTCTGGATTGTAGTTGCAGATAGACCAGTTGATATAAACTTGTATTTATCTCAATTACAACTTCTATATAATTCAACTTCAGATGTTAAAAAAAGACAATTAATTATTAGTGATATAAATAAAGCTAATATGTTTGTTACTAACAACGTTGTTGATACAGAATATTATCTATTATTTAAACATAAAGATACTGAAATAATACAAAAAAGAATTAAAAATTTGATTTCTTATTTTGCTAATGCAGGATTAATGTCTAAACAAACAAGTAATGACGATTTAAGAATTATACTTGATAATTTCTTAAATGGAGGACAAACAACTACACTAGGGACGGTGATGAGTTAATGGATATACGTCAACAAATAGCGCCAAAAGGCTTAGAATATAGAGCATCTGATTTTATAATTAGTGATAAATATTCTACTATACTTACAGTAATATCATATCCAAAATTTATAGATCCTGGATTTTTATCTCAATTAACAAGTTTATCTGGAATAAAAATCGTTATAAAACATATTCCACTTCCATTTAGTGTAATAAGTAAAATGATAAAACGTTACAAGAAAGAATAAGACTTGATTATGAATCTTTGGAACAATTTATTACAATGCTTGCTTCTACACAATCAAAAATATATGATTTTCAAATGCATATAATGGTTACTGCTGATTCACAAGATGATTTAGTAGCTAAAAAATTACAAGTGAAAAATTATTTAGAAGCTATGGAAATGAGAGCTATTCCTTTAAGATTTGAACAAGAAAAGGTATTAAAATCTATAATCCCTATTTATCCAAAGCAAGAAATTGAAGATAGAATAGGAACTCCTATTCCTTCTCCAACAATTGCTGCAATGTATCCATTTATATTTGATAGTATAAAAGACCCAGGATTATCTACTTTACTTGGTGTGGATTTTTCTGGAGGAGTAATATTATTTAATCAATTCTTATATAAGATAAAAAAAGAAAATAATAGAAACAATGCAAATTTAATTATACTTGGTACATCTGGTAGTGGTAAAAGTACAGCTGCTAAATTAATGATAAGATCTCACTTACGTAATGGTTCTAAGTTAGTAATGATAGATCCAGAAGGCGAACTTGAAGAAATGACTAAAAAATATGATGGTGATTTCATTGATTTAGGAAAAGGTGGAGAATATGGAATGATCAATCCACTTGAAGTTGTAGTTGATGCAGATGAAGAAGAAATGGCTCAAGGACTAGGATATACTGTTTTAACTAGAACTATACAAACAGTAAAGGCATTTTTAAAATATTATGATCCTAGTATTACTGAAGATGTTGTAAATATGTTTAGTGAAGTACTACAAGAAACATATAAAAGATTTGGTATCGATTTTAATTCTGATTTTACTAGATTTAAAAGCAATGATTTCCCGACTTTCTCAGATGTTTATACAACTATTAAAGGTAAACTTATGTCTATGACAGAAAAGACACAAGAAAGAAATGTAATGGAAATATTGGAGTTAAAAGTAAGACCTATTATTAATGAACTTAGATATTATTTTGATGGGCATACAACAATATCTCCAACTACTAATTTTATTGTGTTTAATATAAGAGAATTAATGAATGCAGATACTAATATTAGAAATGCTTTATTCTTTAATATTTTAAAATATGCTTGGAGTTTAACTCTTGATAAGAGTGTTGATACGATTCTTACAGTAGATGAAGCACATGTATTGTTAGGTTCAAATAACTCATTAGGAGCTGAATTCTTAGCTCAAATACAAAGAAGAGCTAGAAAGTATAATACTGGAACAATAATAATTACACAACAACCAAGTGATTTTACTGATCCAGCAGTTATAACACAAGGTAAAGCTATATTTGATAATGCTTCTTATTATTTAGTAATGGGACTTAAAAAACAAGCAGTTGAAGATTTATCAAAATTAATAGATTTAAATGAAAATGAAAAAGATAGTATAAAAAGATATTCTCAAGGTGAAGCTTTATTCGTATGTGGTAATAGAAGAATGCGAATTAACATAATTGTAACCGATGAAGAATTAGATTCGTTTGGTGAAGGCGGAGGATTATAATATAAGTAAAGTAGGTGATTCTAATGGATCAAAAAAACATTGAGGATAATGATTCTATAGTAGAATTACCTCAAGAAGTAAATGAAATAGATAGTACACAAAGTGTACCAGAAGAAATAGAACAAATTGATGATTTTCCAGAATTAGAAACAGCAAATGAACCTTCATCTGTTTCTAATTTTGCAAATCGTGGTATAAACAAACTAGATGAAAAATTATCAAATAGTAAAAATAATAAAAATCCAGTTAATAAAATAAATAATGCTAATAACAAAAATTCTAATAATAAAATGCCTGGGTTAAATAAAAATAATTTAAAAAATAATTTTGGAAAAAACAAATTTGGAAATAATAAATTGGCAAGTGCTTTAAATAAGCGAAGAGGCTTAAATAAAATACCCAAATTAAATTCTAATAGAAGTCAGTCTTTAGGATCTAATTCGGTACCAGGTGAAAACTCTGATACATCACCAGGTAAGAATAATCGCTTCAAAAATTTATTTGGTGGCAGAAAAAATAAAAATGTAAACAAACCATCTTTTCAAAAACTTATAATTAAGTTTATAAAGAAAAATCCTGGTTTATTTTTATCAATTGCTATAGGATTTTTCTCATTCTTGATGCATTTTTTAGTGATTTTATTGGTTGTCTTAGCTGTTGCTTACGCTATTCAAGCTATTTCTAATGTAATTACTGCCATTGAAGAAACTGGTCAAAGAATATGGAATGCTATAACTTTAAATGGTTTTGAAACAGATCAGGGTGTTTATCTTAATAATATTGAAAATACAATGAATAGTTATATGAGTAATGAAAAATATTATGATAAAAGTACTGTTGATGAAGATAAAGTTAGATATTATACTAATACTGCTGTTTTTTACTCTAAGGTTGTTAATCCAGATATAGTTGATAAAAAATTAGACGATGATAACGCTACTGAAGAAGATGATAAAAAAACAGATGATTCAAAGGATGAAGAAGTTACGGATGAAACTGGTACATTTATAGGTAGTTCTAGTGAATTAAAAAATAAATATGGAGCTGTAAAAGGAGATCCTAAAGATTTAATTAAGAATATGTTTGAATGTGGAACTTATTCTAATGGTGTTTTAACTAGTGAAAAATCCTGTGATAATGCAGATGGTGATACAAAGAAGTGGTATTTTTCTGAAGAAAAGTATAAAAATTATCTAACAGAAACTTATGTTCCAAATAAATATATAAACTGTGATAATTGTGGTTATAAAAATTTGTCTGACGAAAGAAAAAAAGCCTTAGCAAGTCAAATGACAAATGAAATTATGAGTCAAGCCAGATCTTTTTATTCAACACATAATGCGGATGATAAAAGTAATTATACTGCATATAGTATTCAATCATCAGGTATTACTGTAAAAGACAAAGAAGGAAATATAATTGGTAAATATTCTTTGAGTGAATACGTTGAAACAATTGTAGAAAGAGATGCTGCTAAATATAATGATGAAATAAAAAAAGCTTATGCTTTGACGGTTATTTCAAAATTATTAGTTAATGTTTCTAATAATGAAATTGTAGAGGATAATTTTGATTCTAGTATTGTTACAGATAGTACTAAAAAAGCAGTTGCTTCTGTTATTGATCTGAAAATAATGAAAGATGGTAAGGTGTATTATTCTACATTTGATTTTGAGAAAGCTCAAAAAGTTAATCCACAAGAATATGTTGCAATTTTAAAAGCTTTGTTTGGTGATGATATTTCAATTGAGAAATCTATTTCTGATGGTTTGCAATTGGATTCAACTACTGGTTTTTATATGAGGGTTTCTAGTCCATCTCCAGATTCAAATACGAAAAGTTATCAAGATTATTACGGTTCAAATAATACATCATTAATTGGTGAATGTGCTTGGTATGCAACTAATAGAGCACGAGAAATTACAAATGCATTAGGTGTTAGAACTTGGACTACTAATAGAAATGGTGGAACTTTTTGTGAAGATAACGGAGATGCAATATATTATGAAAGATGTTGGCCGAGCAGAGGAGAAAAATGTGCTCCTAAACAAGGTGCAATTGTTTCTTGGAGTCATGGGACATATGGACATGTTGGAATAATCGAAAAAGTAAATGCCGATAATACTGTATTACTAAGTCATGCATGGATTAGAAAAGGGAAGTATGGAAAAAAATATGAAGATATGGATCTTCAAGTTATGGAAGATGATATTGATGCAGGTAAAATTGATAGACTTGATAATTGTATTGGAAATGGTGCTGCTGGATGTTCAGTTTTTGAAACAATTTCTATTACTCGTTTGGAACACATATGGAATGGATATAATATAGTTTGTTATATATATTTAACTGATCCAAAATAAATGAGGTGTTTAAATGCATATGAAAAAATCATTTTTAATATTAATACTTTTTCTTTTTACTGGTTGTGATGTAATATACGATATTCAAATTAAAGATAAAAAAATAGAGGAAAGTTTAACGATTGAATCAATGAATATTAATAATTATAATGAAGAATTGAATAAAAAAAGATATTCATTATATTCACAAAGTAATAGTTCGAATCCATATGAACAAACTGATGATAGTTATGCTACTTATGATATTTTTAAAGTCGGTGATAATGGTTTAAAGTATCTTTATAAATATAATAGTAATTATAATGATTCAAATATTGCTAATTCTTGTTATCAATTCTTTTCAGTAGATACTAAAGAAAATGAGGTTTCTATTTTAACCGGCAATAAATTTTATTGTTTCGATGTATATGAAGAATTAGATTCAGTAACTATAAATATAAATAGTAATTATAAAGTAATTCAATCCAATGCTGATAAAATTGTTGGTAAAAAACATACTTGGTATATTACAAGAGAAAATGCTTCTAATAAACCTATAATTTTTGTTTATGATAAAAGTAAAAAAAATATGACAATCATGCAATATCTAATGGATAATGTTCCATTAGTGGTAGTTGTTGGTACAACACTTATGTTAGGTGGTATTACATTTTTGATAATTAATACAAAAAAGAAAAAAGCTAATAAAATTTAATTGAAAGAAAAAATAAAAAATGTTAATATATATATAGCATTTTTTATGTCTGTATGGAGGCTTGTTATGAAATTAAAACTTAGAGTAGAATCAAAAGATTTAAAAATATTTTTCATATTTAGTATAATACTTTTGTATTTTGCAGCAATATTAGTATTAAATTTATCATCATTTGCAAACGATGGTACATTTCATGGATTTAATCCGTTACCTGCTTTTCAACCTAAATATTTATTAGCTACAATATGTGTTTATATAGGTGTTTTAGCTGTCATTTTAACAGGAGTTTCTTCAAAAATTTTTGAAAGAGAAAAAGGTGTGGGTTTAGAATTAGGTAAAAAAGATGAAAAAGGTTATTCACGTTGGTGTAAAGACAAAGAAATGAAAAATTCTAGTAATATTGTTGTTGTTAAACCAATAGATGATAATATTTCAAAAGGTGGTATACCAATTTACAATAATGGTAAAGAAATATGGCTTGATACTGGTGGATATCATAATATGATAATAGGATCAACTGGTAGTGGTAAATCACAAGCAATTTCATTCCCTTTTATTAGAGTTATGGCAAAAGCAGGAGAATCAATGATTGTAACAGACCCTAAAGGTGAGTTATATGAGGGAACTGCTAAAGAACTAGAAAAAAGAGGGTATAACATAATTCTTTTAAATTTTCGTGACCCAGAAAAAGGAAATTGTTGGAATCCATTTTCAATTCCATACAAATTATATCAACAAGGAAATACAGATAAAGCTATAGAATTATTGGAAGACTTAGCAAAAAATATACTTTATGATGAAAATAATAAAGGCCAAGATCCATTCTGGGAAAACACATCTGCAGATTATTTTTCAGGATTAGCATTTGCTTTATTTCAAGATGCAGCAGAAGATGAAGTAAATATTAATAGTATTAATTATATGGCAACAGTTGGAGAAAATAAAATAGGTGGAACAACATATATAAAAGAATATTTTAATAGTAAACCTACCACTTCAACAGAAAGCATAAAAGTTAATGCCACTATAAGTGCCCCAAGTGAAACAAAAGGAAGTATTTTATCTGTATTTAATCAAAAAATTCAATTATTTTCTTCACGTGAAACATTATCAGAAATGCTTGCGCATAATGATTTTGATATGGAGGATATTGGTAGAAAGAAAACAGCAGTCTTTATTGTAATTCAAGATGAAAAGAAAACCTATCATTCACTTGTTACAATTTTCTTAAAACAATGTTATGAAACATTAGTTAGAGTTGCACAAGAAAATCCAGGTGGAAAATTAAAACATAGAACTAATTTTTTACTTGATGAGTTTGCTAACATGCCACCTCTTTCTGATGTTGATGCTATGGTATCTGCAGCACGTTCTAGAAATATTAAACTTTCATTTATAATTCAGAACTTTTCACAATTAAATGATGTTTATGGAAAAGAAAAAGCAGAAACTATTAGAGGAAACTGTGGCAATACAATTTACTTGTTAAGTACAGAACTTGCGGCTTTAGAAGAAATTAGTAAAATGTGTGGAGATGTTAAGTCAAAGAAAGATGATAAAACTGACTCAAGACCACTTGTAACAGTAACAGATTTACAAAACTTTAAAGAAGAAGATGCTTTAATTTTAAGATCAAGAATGCGTCCTTTTAAAACAAAGTTAAAATTTGATCATAAAATTGAATGGGGAATGACAAAAGAACCAGCATTATATCCAACAAGAACTAAACTTCCTGTTAAAATATTTGATTTGAAGGCTTTTGTTCAAGCAAAAAAAGATGAAAAAATAAATGAAATGATGAAAGGTATGGGCGAAAATTCTGACTTCCCACCATTGTTTGGTATGCCTGATATGTCAAAGAAAAATCCAAAACCATCTTTAAATGTTGACGATTTAGTTAAAAAAATAGATGCTAAAATAGCGGAGCTTGAAGAAGAGGAAAGACTTGAAAAAGAAAAATCTAAAGAAAATAAAATAATAGAAGAAGAAAAAACAGTTGAAAAAAATAAAGATACAATTGTTGAACAAAAAAGTAATTCTAATGCTAACATAAAAGAAGATATAACTGATGACCAATTTTTTGATGATTTCTTCAATGATGAATAATAAAATTAATAGTATATATTTACTGTTAATCTTTTTTTATGGTATAATTAATTATAGTTAGAGGTGAGTTCATGAAAAAAGGATACTATTATTTTATATTTATGTTTATTTGTACTTTTTTTTATATTACAAGCGTAAGTGCTGATGAAACAAAAACATGTTATTATAATGATGGAAAAGGAAACGAAGGACAATTTAGTTATGTAAAAACAAATAATGGTTATGAGTTTGGAAATCAATATGCAATATATGATGATCTAAGAAGTACAAATTGGGCTTATAGAAAAGATGAAAATACACAAGATGTACTTGCATGGTCAAGTTACACAATTAAAAACTATTTTTCAAAGGGGCAATGTGCACCATATCTTATTTATTTTAAGGCAAATGGAACTTTTACAAGTGATGATTCAACAGAAATTTTTCCTGGTGATTCATATGTTCTTGAATATGATTATACAAATTATTACAGTAAGAAAGATTGGGATAATAATGATACACTTAATCTTATTCCTCTTGTTGATACTAAAGAAAATGAATTAAGTAAATTTTCAACGTTACTTGGTCAGAATATTAAAGATATAAAATCACTTTTAAATGGTGAATGTAAAAATGGAAATAAAAGTATCCAATGTATTAATAAATTTGTGACAATACGTTCTTCCTCTGTTAGTCTTAATGACAAGTATAATAGATTATTAGAATTAGGAAAAATAAGCAGTTCCGATAAGGAATATAGTCAATATAATAATGATTATCTTAAATTGTTAGAACAAGCAAAAAAACTTTATAAAGATGTTGTAATAACAGAAACTGAAGATGCTGAAAAAAAAGATTACGATTGTTATTATGTTTCATCGGATAATTCTTTAGCAGCTGGATACAAATTTAATAGTGATGTTTATGTAGTTAAAGGAAAATCAAAGATAAATAATAAAAAACAAAAATTTCCCAAAAAAACCACTTTATTAGGAGAAAACAAAACAGATAAGTGTTACAATTATTTGTATTATACTACTGGAAAATCAGGTTCTGTAATTTTATACAAATCTTATTTGGGAAATGGAACAGATGATTTTTCTGATTTCTCATTAAAATCAAAAGGAAACTTACTAACACTTGTTGGTTCTGCAATTTCCGAATCAGAAAAAACAACTAGCTTTTGTTCACTTTCAATTAATAATTTAGACAATAATAATAATAATTTAAATTTGAATTACGATGGAACTGATAGTGTTTATTTTAAGCTTTTTACATATGCAGATGGTAAACGTAAATTCTGTACTATGTTTAAGAATGAGTCAATTTGTAGTGATACCTTTGAAACTTCGGTTTCTTCAATTAAAATTAATTCAGTTGTAAAAAATAAAGATAATGAGGATGTAACTTTTGAATTAAAAAATGATGGAGGTTTTTCTTGCTCTAATTTTTCAAGAGATAAAGTACAAATAACAAAAAGTGGCAATAATTATATTATTAAATTAAAGGAAATAAAAAAAGTAGAAAAAAATGCTGATAATAATAAAGATAATGATATGGATTTATCAGGATGTATAATTGATAAAGGAACTCAATCAATTATTGATTGGATAATGAATTTAGTAAGAATTGGTGGGGTAATACTATTAGTAGTACTTGGAATGCTTGATTTTGTGAAAGCAGCAGCATCAGGAGAACAAGAAGAAATGAAAAAAAGTAAATCCAAATTTGTTAAAAGATTAATTGCGTGTGTTGTATTATTCTTTGTACCAATAATCGTAGATATATTAGTTGGATTAGTTAATCTTGGAAGTGGAGAAAGTTGTAATTCATCTAAATCTTCTGATACAAGTATAAATGATAATTAATTTAAGAATTAACCTGTATTTATTGGTTA
>QWBY01003155.1_pt1 | contig 11702 bp, 9 predicted proteins | sample 1972471 | NCBI WGS metagenome assembly QWBY01 (sample SAMN09866722, study PRJNA288562) | Human gut metagenome isolate term6_stool, whole genome shotgun sequencing... | reverse complement strand
CCGTCTGGCATTGGAGGAGTTCGGAAGTAAGGCACATACGTACTCGCCTGCCTATACCGAGGCCGATTTTCCGGAGATAATGCGGTGCAGCAGCCATATCACTTTCAATTCGCTTTCGCAGTTCCACCGCTTTTATCCGGTAGTGGTGGCGGAGGAAAGCGGCATTTCCTGCGGTATCCGTATCAATCCCGAATACTCTGAGGTGGAAACGGAGCTTTATAATCCCTGCGCACCCGGTACTCGCTTCGGTGTAATGGCCGACCCGCTTCCCGAAGAACTTCCGGTGGGTATTGAAGGTTTTCACTGTCATTGTCATTGCGAGTCTTCTTCCTACGAACTGGAACACACATTGGAGCACTTGGAAGGAAAATTCTCCCGCTGGTTCTCACAGATTAAGTGGTTGAATTTAGGAGGCGGGCATCTGATGACGCGTAAGGATTATGATGTAGAGCATCTTGTCCGTCTGTTGCAGGGCTTGAAGGGACGCTATTCGCATCTTCAAATCATTCTTGAGCCCGGTTCCGCTTTCACTTGGCAGACCGGTGTGCTGAGCTCGGAGATAGTGGACATCGTGGAAAACCGCGGCATTCGTACTGCCATTCTCAACGTTAGCTTTACGTGCCACATGCCGGATTGCCTGGAGATGCCCTATCAGCCTGCGGTGCGTGGAGCGGAGATGGGTGATGCGGGTCCTTATGTCTATCGTCTTGGAGGAAACTCCTGCCTAAGCGGCGACTATATGGGACTGTGGAGTTTCGACCATGAGCTGCAGATAGGGGAGAGAATCGTCTTTGAGGACATGATACATTACACCACTGTAAAGACGAATATGTTCAATGGAATTCACCATCCGGCCATTGCAATGTGGACAAAAGAAGGAAAAGCTGAAGTTTTCAAGCAATTTTCTTATGAAGATTATCGTGGCCGAATGAGTTGATAATCAAAAGTCTGCTTGTATGCCTGGCGAAAATGTACACTTTTCTGTGTGAAAAAAGTCTGCGGAATGTTTGCAGGTTTAAGGAAAATATCTACCTTTGCATCCGCAATCGCGGAAATAGCTCAGTTGGTAGAGCATAACCTTGCCAAGGTTAGGGTCGCGAGTTCGAGTCTCGTTTTCCGCTCAACGCAGTTTAGATTGCAATTACCTATGCCCAGGTGGCGGAATTGGTAGACGCGCACGTTTCAGGTGCGTGTGTCGAGAGGCATGCAGGTTCGAGTCCTGTTCTGGGCACCAAGGTAAAGCAGTCGGTTCTTTGAATTGTTGAAAGTAAGTTGGAGAGGTGGCGGAATTGGTAGACGCGCTACTTTGAGGGGGTAGTGACAATTATGTCGTGGGAGTTCGAGTCTCCTTCTCTTCACGCTTTTATACATTGCGGAAATAGCTCAGTTGGTAGAGCATAACCTTGCCAAGGTTAGGGTCGCGAGTTCGAGTCTCGTTTTCCGCTCTTTCAGATGTATTGAAGATGACTTATGCCCAGGTGGCGGAATTGGTAGACGCGCACGTTTCAGGTGCGTGTGTCGAGAGGCATGCAGGTTCGAGTCCTGTTCTGGGCACTTTACTCCTCAAAAAAGGAGAGTCATCCAATGCGGAAATAGCTCAGTTGGTAGAGCATAACCTTGCCAAGGTTAGGGTCGCGAGTTCGAGTCTCGTTTTCCGCTCTTTTCAGATAAAAAAATCCCGCAAGCATTGTTCGGTGCTTGCGGGATTTTTTTGTTGTATGGAAGTTGTTGTTACAGTTTCTGTAATGAGAATCCGAGCATCATTCCGTCGTAGCTGTTGGCCAGCGAGCCGATACTCTTCAGAGTGGAGTTGCTGCTTTTGCTGGAGAGGAAGGTTATCAGTTTCAGTAGCTTGTCCGATTCGAACAGCAGGTCCATAGTTGTGGAGGTAGCGTTGACCTTGGCATTCATACCTATCAGCTTGGCGAATTTCAAGTTGACCTTTTGGGTGGATGCATTGTAGGAGTAGCTTCCCTTCATGCTCTTTTGCCCTACTTTGGCGCTGAATGTGCTGTCGGCGTTGAATGTGAATGACATTTGCCCGGCTTTGATGCCTACTTTGGCAAGCTGTTCGTCCAGTTTCTTTTCTGCGGCTGTGGCGGCAACGGCACCGCCGGCTTTCTGCAGCAGGTTGTCCGATTCGAATTCAATGGCGGAGCCGGTATACGACCAAGTGCCGGTCATATCCGCTGTTGACTTGCCGGTCACGGCATTTACCGCCTTCTCTATATTTTCTTTGTTGAACAAATCCTTGATGGATTGTGCGTGACTATTGCCGGTCAGCAGTAGTGCGGCAACAAACAGTTGCCAAAAAACTAATCTTTTCATTTTACTTATGTCTATTGTTTGCTATTCAGGCTTTTGTTGATACTTTCGATATAGTCCAGCAGCTCTTTCCGTCCCATGCGGTTTTCAGAAGAGGTGATGAAGTAGGGGGGCAGCTCTTCCCATTGTTCCTTCAACTGTTCCAGGTATTCGTTGATGTGGGTGTTCAGTCTGCCGCCTTTCAGTTTGTCGGCCTTTGTGAAGACGATGGCAAAGGGTACACCGTTCTCGCCCAGCCATTCCGTAAACTCGAGGTCGATGGCTTGGGGAGCCAGCCGGCTATCTATAAGAACAAACAGACAAGTCATCTGTTCGCGTTGCAGTATATAACTTTCTATAATACGTTTGATTTGTTCCTGCCCTTTCTGTCCCCGTTTGGCGTAGCCGTATCCCGGAAGGTCTACAATGTACCAGCTCTTGTTGATGAGGAAATGGTTGATGAGCATGGTCTTTCCCGGTGTGGCAGAGGTCATGGCGAGCCCTTTTCTCCCGGTCAGCATATTGATGAGACTGGATTTTCCTACGTTGGAGCGTCCTATGAAAGCATATTCGGGAAATGTACCTGTGGGGCATTTCCGCACGTCTGTGTTACTGATGACGAATTCAGCGTTTGTAATATCCATTTTGTTGCCTTTTTGGGGTTTTACGTGTGGCAAAGGTAGCACTAATTTCATAAGTTTGCACTATCTTTGCCCAGAAAGCGAAGATAGGCTGCACTTCAGCATAAAAAATGAACGAGTTCATTTTATTCTGCATTCGGTTTGCACTATCTTTGTGGCCAATAGGAGAATTTTAAGTATGAATGGACAGTTTCCCTCTACATTATTGGAGAAGGCGGTAAATGAGTTTGCCAAGTTGCCCGGAGTGGGACGCAAGACGGCTATGAGGCTGGTTCTTCACCTGCTCCGCCAGGATACGGCAGTGGTGGAAGCGTTCGGCAATGCCATCGTGACGCTGAAGCATGAAGTGAAATATTGCAAGGTATGCCATAATATATCAGATACGGAGACGTGCCGTATCTGTTCCAGTCCGCAACGGGACGCCTCTGTGGTTTGTGTGGTAGAGAACATCCGCGATGTGATGGCTGTGGAAGCCACACAACAGTTCCGTGGTTTGTATCACGTGCTGGGAGGCGTCATCTCGCCGATGGATGGCATTGGCCCCGGAGACTTGCAGATAGAAAGCCTTGTGCAGCGGGTAGCCGCCGGCGGCATCAATGAAGTGATTCTTGCGCTGAGCACGACGATGGAGGGAGATACTACTAACTTTTATATCTACCGCAAGCTGGAAAAACTGGGTGTGAAGCTCTCCGTCATAGCCCGTGGCATTTCCATCGGTGACGAATTGGAGTATACGGATGAAGTGACTCTGGGACGCAGTATTGTGAACCGTACTCCATTTTCCGGAACTGCCTGATTGTTTGGGGCCATTATCAATTATTCATTATCCACTATCAATTTACTAAATGGAAGAACAAATAAAGAAGACCGCAGCGCGTGTCCGAACAACTTTTGCCTATTTCTGGATGCTTCCCATCCTGTTCGTTCTACTTGGAGAAACCGGAGGCGGATTGGTAGGTATGTATGCCGGAGATGTACGTGCCACCTATATGGCTGAGACGGTAACCATTCTGCTGGCTGCCTCTTGCGTGCCCGTATCCCTGAAACTCTTTTCATGGGTATTAATCCGGAAAATAGATGTAGTGACGCTTCCCGAAGCCCTCCGCCTCTATGCGTTGTGGAGTGGCGTGCGGCTGGCATTGCTTGCCATACCGGTGCTTGCAGGCTTTTTCACCTATTATATAGTGTTGAGCAGTACGGGTGTACTGTGCGCACTGATAGGACTGACGGCTTCTCTGTTCTGCCTGCCGGGTGAGGGACGCCTGCGTAAAGAACTGCATATCAATAAAGAAGAAATGTAACCGACTGGAAAATATGAATAAATCCTATTTCTGCAATGAAAGGGTGCGTCTCCGTGCTATGGAGCCGGAAGACCTGGAAGTGATGTATGCCATGGAGAATGATTCCCAGACTTGGGATGTGACGAACTTCACCGTGCCCTATTCCAGATTTGTCTTGAAACAATATATTGAGAATTCCGAATGCGATATGTTTGCCGACCGCCAGCTGCGTATGATGATTGTACGTGCAGAGGATGATGCGGTGATAGGTACCATCGATATTACAGAGTTTTCTCCCATGCATGCCCGGGGAGAGGTGGGCATTGCCATACGGAAGGAGTATCAGGGCAATGGTTATGCCAAGGAAGCGCTGCGTTTGCTGTGCGACTATGTTTTCAGTTTCTTGTATCTGAAACAGTTGATAGTCCATATCTCGGTGGATAATGAGGCAAGTATCTGCCTTTTTGAATCCTGCGGTTTTGTGCGTTGTGGGCTTTTGAGGGAGTGGTGGCGCGTAGGAGGGTGCTATAAGGATGTCGTACTGTTGCAACTTCTCCGCAGCACTAATTGAACGTTGGAATCTGGGGGAAGCGCGACCATATTTCATATTTTGCTCCCAGCTTGCACAATGCCTTCTTCCAGAGTGTGCCGCTGGCCGCCTCGTCCATTAGCGAACTGATGTTTTCTTTGCCTACCAGCCAGGTGTTTTCTTCAATTTCCCGGCCCAGCTGTTCGTACTCCCAGCCGGAGTATCCCAAAAAAAATCTGATTCTGCCTTTAACGGGATTTCCCTGCATGATGTAGTCTTTAATGGCTTCAAAATCACCGTTCAGGTAGAAGCCTTTGCCGATGGACAATGCTCCGGTAATGCCCTCGAGCGTGTGTAGATAGAACAACGTATCTGTGCTGAGCGGTCCTCCTTTATAGATAGGTATGTTTTCCGGGCAGTCGAAGTCTTTCAGCACATCATTCAAGAATAGGGGGAGCGGTTTGTTCAGAACCAGTCCCATTGTGCCGTCATGTGTATGGTCCACCAGTAGAATGACGGATCGCCCAAACATATGGTCACACAAAAAGGGTTCGGAAATCAAGACCTTTCCCCGGGCAGGAACCACATGGTTTGTTTCTATCTTGAATAGATCTATATTGCTATACATGCCCCTAATATACATAATATTCCACAATAAACAAAAGTTCTTCGCTGTTTTTCATTTTAAAAGTTTCTTTTCTCAGATTTTATGGCTTTTTTTATTCGGAGAAAATACTTAAGTTTGCAAGTAATTGGCAATTTAATGCAATGAAATATACTACATTATATACGTTAATTTTAGGGCTGTTTTCTATAGGATGGACGGATTGCCCGGAGGATTTTATGGAGCGTATGCAGCGTCCGGGACATTCTGAAATACAGCTTTCTAAAGTGACGATAAGTGGCCGTGTGCTGGATAAAAGCGGGTTTCCGCTGGCCGGTGCCACTATTCAAGAGAAAGAAACTGCCAATGGTGCGATAGCGGATTCGGAAGGAAAATTCACTCTGGTGGTTGCCGATAATGCAGTGCTTCGTGTTTCGTTTATCGGCTACATTTCCCAGGATATTGAGGTGGAAGGACGTTCGACCTTTCATATCACGCTAAGAGAAGATATGATAGAGCTGGATAACGTTATTGTTACCGCTTTGGGTATCGAAAAGAAAGAAAATTCTCTTTCTTACGCCACAGATTTAATAAAAAACGAGGAGTTGACGCGAGTAAAAATGCCCAACTTAATTACTTCGTTGACCGGCAAGTCGGCAGGTGTGCGTGTTAATCAGGTTTCTTCCGGTCTGGGAGCCTCAGCCAAAGTCAGTATCCGTGGAATCCGCTCGGTGGCGAGTGACAACCAACCGCTGTATGTGATAGACGGTGTTCCCATTCTGAACTCCACTTCCGAGCAAGCATACTCTGCCATAGGTGGAACGGCCAATGCCGGCAACCGTGACGGAGGAGATGGCATTTCCAATCTGAATCCTGAGGATATAGAGAGTATCAGTATCCTGAAAGGAGCTCCAGCGGCAGCTTTGTATGGTAGTCAGGCCGCCAATGGGGTGATACTGATTACTACAAAGAAGGGGCAGTCGCACGGGCAGCGCAGTGTTTCTTTCTCGACGAGCCTGATGTTCGACAATGCTTTTGCACTACCCAAGATGCAGAACCGCTATGGAGTAAGTGACGGTGTGGACAGTTGGGGAGAACGGGCAAACCTTCCCGAATATGATAATCTGAGAGACTTCTTCTCTACTGGTGTCACCTCCATAACTTCCATCTCCTTGAGTCACGGCAATGAGAAGTTGCAGAACTATTTCTCCTATGCTAATACTACGGGGCATGGCATCATTGGGAAACATAACCTTTCGAAGCACAACCTCACTTTCAGAGAGACTTCCGTTCTATTGAATTCCCGTCTGAAGTTAGATGGCAGTATGAACCTGATGCGCCAGGTGGTGAAGAACAAGCCTACCGTGGGTGGTTTCTACATGAATCCTTTGGTGGGGCTCTACCGTTTTCCACGGGGTGAGGATATTGCTTATTATAAGGAGAACTTCGAGGTTTATGATGAGGGTAGAAACTTGAACATACAGAATTGGCATACCTCCTACGAGGATTTTGAGCAGAATCCCTACTGGATTACCAATCGCATATTGAGCAAGGAGAACCGTATGCATGTCATAGTCTCCTTATCTGCCAATCTGAAGATAAACGATTGGTTAAGCCTGCAGACCCGTGGCAATGTAGACTATATTAACGACAAGGTGCGCCAGCAGTTCTATGCCTCTACCGCTCCGGCGTTAGCGGGAGCCAATGGGCGTTATATCGAGATGGACTATCAGGAAACCCAATATTACGGAGACGCCATACTGATGATGAAAAAGCAGTGGGATGCATTCTCTCTCAACGCGGCGCTCGGTGCCAGTATCAATGACAAGACAGTGAACTCCACCCGCTATGACTCTAAAACAGCTTCGCTGAAATATGCCAATGTGTTCAATCTGGCCAATATCATCATGAATGGTTCTGCCGGGCTGGACCAGAAGATTGATGCGCGGCGCCAATTGCAGTCCTTGTTTGCGACGGCACAACTGGGCTACAACGAGTTTGTCTATCTTGATTTGTCGGCCCGTAATGACTGGTCCTCCACGCTGGCTTATACATCTCATGAGAAAAGCGGGTTCTTCTATCCCTCCGTGGGATTTTCGCTGATATTCAATAAGCTGATGACTTTACCCCGATGGGTGTCACTGGCAAAGATAAGGGGGGCATACAGCATGGTGGGCAATGATATTCCCATGTTCATCACAAATCCTTCCTCGCATATCACGGCGGGTGGAGAGTTCCTGGCAAGTGATGCCGCGCCGTTCAAGGATATGGAACCGGAGATGACGCATTCCTTTGAGGCGGGTATAGAAGCGCGTTTTTTAAAGAACCGCATTGGTTTGAATGCCACTTTCTATAAGACGAATACCCGGAACCAGTTCTTCAAGCTTCCCACTCTGTCGGGCGATAAATATGCCTACCGTTATGTCAATGCGGGTAATATACAGAATGTGGGGTGGGAGGTTTCATTGGATGCCGTTCCTTTGCTGACAAACCATTTCAAGTGGAAAACAGAGGTAAACTTCTCCACCAACCGCAACAAGATAATTTCACTGCACGAAGCGCTGAAGGAGTTTCTTTACGGTCCTACCAGCTTCTCGTCCAGTTATGCCATGAAATTGGTGAAAGGGGGCTCTATCGGTGACATCTACGGAAAAGCTTTTGTACGTGACGATGCGGGCAATATCGTTTACGGCACGGAAGGAGACAATACCGGCATGCCTTTGGTGGAAGGTGATGGCAATACGGTGAAAGTGGGCAATGCCAATCCAAAACTGATGCTGGGCTGGAATCATATGCTGTCTTACAAGAATTTTTCTTTCTATTTTCTGGTGGATTGTCGCTTTGGAGGCGATATTTTGTCCCAGACGCAGGCGGATATGGATATGTATGGCGTTTCTGAAGTCACGGCCCGGGCCAGAGACAAAGGTTATGTAATGCTTGAAGGTAACCGGATAGATAATGTGAAAGGATTTTATAAGAATGTTGTAGGCGGACGGGCCGGGGTGACGGAATATTATATGTATGATGCCACGAACATCAGGCTGCGTGAGCTGTCCGTGGGCTACCAACTGCCTGCAGCCTGGATGGAAAAGACCATAGTCCTCAAGCGGGCACAACTGTCCTTTTCTGGACGCAACTTGTTCTTCTTCTACAAAAAGGCGCCTTTCGACCCTGACCTGGTACTCTCTACGGGCAATGATAACCAGGGAATTGAAGTCTACGGTATGCCTACCACGCGTAGTTGGGGATTTTCTTTGAAGTGTGAATTTTAAGAGGGGGAGGGAGACTTGATATGAAGAGGATTATAGTACTGATTGGCATGGTTTTCGTGTTTCTGGCTTGTACGGGAGACTTTAAGGAAATCAATACGGACAAGTCCGGTGTGACGGACGAGAACTTGCAGGCCGACTATAACGAACATGGCATCCGTCTTGGAATCATCCAGCAAGGCATCTATTTCAATTACGACTACGGAAAGGGGAAGAACTGGCCTTTTCAGTTGACCCAGAATTTGAATGCCGACATGTTCAGCGGTTACATGCACGATGCCAAGCCTCTGAATGGAGGTTCGCACAATTCGGACTACAACTTGCAGGATGGATGGAACAGCGCCATGTGGGGACATACCTATGAGTATGTTTTCCCGCAGATATATCAGTCGGAGAATGCCACACGTGATCGCATGCCTGCCTTTTTCGGCATTACCAAGATACTGAAGGTGGAAGTGATGCACCGTGTCACGGACTGCTGTACTTTCCGATTATATTGTCGAGCATCCGGGAGCTTCGGAGTTTGCGCGTTTCGATATGTTGTTGGACGGTGATTATGACTCTTGGATAAAGTTTGCCAACTCGTTGAGGATGCGGCTTGCCATGCGCATTGCGGTAGCCAGTCCGGAGAAGGCAAAAACGGAATTCCGTAAAGCGATGGATAATGAATACGGAGTCATTCGGGAGGCGGACGAGTCGGTGGCGGTTTCCACGGCGAGTGGATATACCAATCCGTTGGGCGAGATAAACCTTGTTTGGAATGAAGCTTATATGGGAGCGCCGATGGAGTCCATACTGAACGGATATGAAGATCCCCGTCGTGAAATCTATTTTGCCACTTGCCAGGATGAACAGTTTGCAGGCGAGTATCGCGGCATTCGTCAGGGTACATGCTTTGCACATAACTATTATAATACACTCTCAAAATTGAAAGTTACCCAGCAGACTGATGCAGTGTTGATGCCGGCAGCAGAAGTCTGGTTCCTGCGTGCCGAGGCTGCCCTACGGGGATGGACCGATGAGTCGGTGAAAACCTGCTATGAAGAAGGGGTAATGGCTTCTTTCCGTCAGTATGGCATCTTGCAGTCCGATGCTTATCTGGAGAGCGACTTGTTGCCTGCCGATTTTGTGGATACCTACGATATGGAGAATGATATTACCGCCCGTTGTCAGGTTTCGCCACGCTGGCTGGAGTCAGCGGATAGGGATACGAAACTGGAGAAGATTATTACCCAAAAATGGATTGCCATGTTTCCTGAAGGGTGTGAAGCTTGGGCGGAACAGCGCCGGACGGGGTATCCCCGGCTATTCCCCGTGCGCTTTAATCACAGTAAAGACGGGTGTATAGATACTGAGACAATGATTCGCCGTCTGAACTTTCCCGGCGGACTGAAGACGGAGAATGCCGAGCAGTATGCCGCTTTGGTAGAGGCACTGGGTGGAGATGACAATGCCGGTACCCGATTGTGGTGGGATACCGGCATCAACTGGTAGAGATACCTTATTATTATATAGGGATATTTTTTATTGGATGGGGTGATTCTCGGCAAAAATTGCCATACGTTCGTCCAACTGGTCGTACTGATGGTCTTGGATAAAGGAAGTGCAGGCACGTAATCCTTCCTGATGGCTTCCGGTGGTCACCAGTGAAATGGCGCTTACACCGTAGTACATTAGTTCCCGCGCAAGTTCTCCGCTACTCATGCCCGGGTAACCGATGGTGAAATAGAAACCGTCGGCAACGGGATCACCCAAATCATTGTCGTATACCAAGTGGAAACCGTGGCGCAAGAAGATTTCTTTCAGGCGGCGGGCACGTTCACCGTATACTTTCACTTCATCAAGAAAGTTGTATTGATCTTCATTAGCTGCTTTAAGCATGGCGGCAAGAGCATACTGAGCAGAGTGGCTGGTGCCGGAGGAGAGTGCATAGAGTACGCGGTGGATGAATACTGTGCCGAAGGTGCCGCCGCCGTAGCGTTGTGTCAGCCCGGGATAGGCCCGGTGATACAGTTTGTCCGAAATGCAGCTGACACCGATACGTTGACCGGCATAGCTGAAAGCTTTGGAACCGGAAATGAGCAGCACGTAATAGTCCGTATAGTGTGCCACAGAAGGTTGGTAAGGCGCTTGGAACGGTTTGCTCAAGTCTTGGCGGAAGTCCATGGCAAAGTAGGCGAGGTCTTCCAACACAATGACGTCATATTGGGTTGCCAGTTCGCCGATGATGCGCAACTCTTCTTCTTTCAGGCAAATCCAGCTGGGGTTGTTGGGATTGGAATAGACGATGGCAGAGATATTGCCTTTGCTGAGGTAACTTTCCAGCTTCGCTTTCAACTTGTCGCCACGGTAGTCATATACGTCAAAGGTTTCATATTTCTGTCCCATCACGACCAACTGCTGCTTCTGTACCGGGAAACCGGGATCGATGAAGAGAATGGTATCCTTTTTCTCATCGCACTGGCTACATGTGAGGAATGAAGCGAAAGTTCCTTGCATGGAGCCGGTAACTGGTACACAACCTTCGGGGGCTACATCTACATTGATAAAGGCTTTGATAAAACGTGATGCTTCCTCTTTCAAGGCGGGAAGTCCGTTAATGTCCGGGTAGAGGCTGGCAATACCATTCTGCAATGCCTCCACCTCGGCCTTTACGCCGACGGCTGAGGGGGGGAGTCCGGGTACACCCATTTCCATTTTTATGAATTCCACACCCGATGCCGCTTCGGCATTGGCTGCAATGGCTTTTACTTCACGGATGGTTGCTTTGGCAAAGTCTGTGATATGAAAATCTGCGATAGTTTCATCTATCAACTTACGTTCAATAGGAGTATTTCTCATGATTTCAATATTAATTTAGTTTTGCAAAGGTAACATAAATCTCTTATAATCAAGCTATGTTAAAAAAAAGATGATTTTTTTTCTTTCAAGCTATTGCAGATATAAGAATTTTGTCTACCTTTGCAACCGCAATCGAGAGAGATAGCAACGAAAGAATGAAATAATGGTGCGTTAGTTCAGTTGGTTAGAATACATGCCTGTCACGCATGGGGTCACGGGTTCGAGTCCCGTACG
>QWBY01002090.1_pt1 | contig 11711 bp, 12 predicted proteins | sample 1972471 | NCBI WGS metagenome assembly QWBY01 (sample SAMN09866722, study PRJNA288562) | Human gut metagenome isolate term6_stool, whole genome shotgun sequencing... | reverse complement strand
CGCAGAGTTTTCGTCCGCAGACTGCAAGCCTTTTGGCAGAAAAAACGAAGTTTTTCGCCAGGTGCTTATAGCTTCATCAGCGGAATTTTATATCCCGCGATGCGTCTTGCAATGTTATAGAAGGCCCGGGCGGCGTAATAATTATCGTCGCATAAGGGCACGCCTTGGTTGAGACACCGGGGAATGTCCCCGTCCTCCGGCACCACGCCCAGCAGGGGCAGGCCCGCTGCGTCCATGGCGTCGTCGATGGTGGTGTGGAGCTGGCGCAGCAGCTTCTTGGCCACCCGGTTCACCACCAGATGCACCTTGCCGTTGGGGAAGCGCTCCAGCTCCATAACGGTGCGCTGGGCATCCCGCAGGGCCGTCACATCCGTGGTGGTCACCACCACCACATGGTCCGCCTCCTGGGTGGCCAGGCGGAAGCCCTGACCCAGTCCGGCAGGGGCGTCCACCAGGCAGAAGTCGAAGCTCTCCCGGATGGCGCTCATCAGCGTCGCCGCCTGCTCCGGCTCCACCCGAAAGCCGTCGTAGGCCAGGGGCGCCGCCAGCAGGAACAGGGAGGGGTACTTGGGGTGGCTTACCACCGCCTGCTCCAGGGTACATCGGCCCGACAGCACATCGGAGAAATCCATCAGGGCGCTGTCGCTGAGGCCCAGGGCCAGGTCCAGATTCCGCAGGGAGATGTCGCAGTCCAGACACAGCACCTTTTTGCCCATGGACGCCAGGGCGAAGCCGATGCAGGAGGTAAATGTAGTTTTTCCGGTGCCGCCTTTGCCGGACACCACGGCAATGATCTTGCCCATTGTGCCTCCTTATTTCAGAGGGGATTTTTTGATCTTTGCAAAGGGACGGGGGAACTGGGACGGCGTGGGCCGCACCTTGCGGATGACCACCACCCGGTGCCGCACCTCCGTGCAGGGAACGGTGTAGTCGAGAATTTTTTCGATTTTCCCGCCCAGCTGCCCAATGGCGCCCCGGGCGCTCTCGATTTCCTCGTCCGATTCCACGGACTTCATAGCCAAAAACAGGCCCTCCGTCTTTACCAAGGGCATGGCCAGCTCGCAGAGCATGGGCAGGGCCGCCACCGCCCGGGACACGGCCAGGTCGAAGCCTTCCCGGTGCTGCCCGGTGAATTCCTCCGCCCGGGCGTGTACGCAGGTGATATTTTGCAGGTGCAGAGCCTGGGCCGTCTCCTGCAGGAAGTCAATGCGCTTTCCCAGGCTGTCCAGCAGGGTCAGCTGCGCCGTGGGCTCCAAAATACCCATGGGCATTCCGGGAAATCCGGCCCCGGTGCCCACATCCACCAGGGTTTTGCCCCGGCAGTCCGCCGCCGTCAGCAGCCAGGCGGAGTCCAGCAGGTGCAGCGTGGCCACATCCTTGGGCTCCGTGATGGCCGTCAGGTTCATCACCTTGTTTTTCTCCAGCAGCCGCCGGGCAAACTCCGTGAGCTGCGGGACGGCCGCCGTGTCCAGGCCCAGGGAACCCAGGCCCTGTTTCAAAATTTCCTCCAACTTACTTCTGCTCCTTCAGCAGGTCCCGAATCTCCGTCAGCAGCTCCTCGGTGGTGGGGGCCTTGGGCTCCTCCGGCTCCTGGGGCTCCTCCTCCTGCTTTTTCAGGTGCGTCAGCTTGTTCACACCCTTTACCAGCAGGAACACCACGAAGGCCGTGATGAGGAAGGTGATAATGGAGTTGATGACCGCGCCGATGCCGAAGCCGCCGGGGGCCCACTCGGCAAAGGTGCTGTCGGGAATCAGCAGGCCCAGCAGGGGGGTCAGCAGATTTTGCACGATGGAGGTGACGATGGCGGTGAAGGCAGAGCCCACCACAACGCCCACGGCCATGTCCAGCACATTGCCGCGCATGGCAAATTCCTTAAATTCCTGGAAAAATTTCTTCATACGCTTCTCCTGTCAGTGCTTGGGACGGAGGATCTCCGTGCCGCCCATGTAGGGCTGCAGGGCCTTGGGAATCAGCACGCTGCCGTCGGCCTGGAGATTGTTCTCCAGCAGGGCGATGAGCATACGGGGAGGTGCCACGCAGGTGTTATTCAGGGTGTGGCACAGCTGCATTTTGCCGTTTTCGTCCTTATAGCGGATCTTCAGCCGCCGGGCCTGGGCGTCACCCAGGTTGGAGCAGGAGCAAACCTCAAAATACTTCTGCTGCCGGGGGGACCAGGCCTCAATGTCGCAGGAGCGGCACTTCAGGTCTGCCAGGTCGCCGGAGCAGCACTCCAGCTGCCGCACGGGGATGTCCAGAGAGCGGAACAGCTCCACGCTGTAACGCCACAGCTTCTCGTACCAGTCCTTGCTCTCCTCGGCCTTGCAGACCACGATCATCTCCTGCTTTTCAAACTGGTGGATGCGGTAGATGCCTCGCTCCTCGATGCCGTGGGCGCCCTTTTCCTTGCGGAAGCAGGGGGAGTAGGAGGTGAGGGTCTGGGGCAGGGCGGTCTCCGGGAGGATCTGGCCGATGTAGCGGCCGATCATGGAGTGCTCACTGGTGCCGATGAGGTAGAGGTCCTCGCCCTCGATCTTATACATCATGCCGTCCATGTCCGTTTGGCTCATGACCCCCTCCACCACATTGCCGTGGATCATGAAGGGGGGGATGCAGTAGGTGAAGCCCTTGTTTATCATAAAGTCCCGGCCATAGGCCAGCACCGCCTCGTGCATCCGGGCGATGTCTCCCAGCAGATAGTAAAACCCGCTGCCGGAGACACGGCCTGCGGCGTCCATGTCGATGCCGTCAAAGCGCTCCATAATGTCCGTGTGGTAGGGGATCTCAAAGTCGGGCACCTTGGGCTCGCCGAAGCGCTCCACCTCCACATTGCAGCTGTCGTCCTTGCCGATGGGCACGGCGGGGTCGATGATCTGGGGAATGACCAGCATGATCTTGTTCAGAGCCGCCTCGGCGTTTTCTTTCTTGGCCTCCATTTGGGCCATGCGCTCGGCGCTGGCCTTCACGGCGGCGTTGTTGGCGTCGATCTGCGCCTGCAGCTCCGCCTTTTTGGCCTCGTCGGTACACTTTTTCAACTGGCCAAACAGGGGGGCGTTGGCCTTGGACAGCTTGTTGCGCTCCGCCTTCAGGGCCTCGCCGTCGGCAATGGCCTGGCGGCGCTCGGCGTCCAGGGCAATGGCCTCGTCCACCAGGGGTAGCTTGGCATTTTGAAATTTCTTACGGATGTTTTCCTTTACAAGCTCGGGATTCTCCCGCACAAACTTAATATCCAGCATGGATGTTCTCTCCGTTCTGTTTCATGTGAAACAATTTTATTTCAGTTTCAGGGCGTTTAGGGCGTCCAGGAGGTTATTCAGGTCGTCCACCCCGTAGTATTCCAGCTCAATGCGGCCCTTTTTGCGGCCGCTGACGATTTTGCAGCCCCGGCCTAGGTGGGCGCCCAGGGACTTGGCCGCCTCCTCGGCATAGTTTACCTCCAGCCCTCCGGTGGTCACGGCGGGCCGGGCTTTTTCTTCGGCGGTGAGCTTTTTCACCAGCAGCTCCGTCTGCCGCACGGAAAGGTCGGACTTGAGGATGGCATCCGCCGCCTTTTCCTGCAGGGCAGGGGACAGGGGCAGGATGGTTCTCGCGTGGCCGTTAGAGAGACGGCCATCCTCCACCATAGCCCGCACCGGGGGACACAGGTTCAGCAGGCGCAGGGCGTTGGCCACGGCGGAGCGGGATTTACCCACCCGCTGGGCGGTCTCCTCCTGGGTGAGGTTGTACTGGGTCATCAGCTGCTGATAGCCCTCGGCCTCCTCCATGGGATTCAGGTCCTCCCGCTGCAGGTTCTCGATCATAGCCAGCTCCATGGCCTTGCGGTCGTCGGCCTCCACCACAATGGCGGGAACCTGGTCCAGACCCGCCATCCGGGCGGCCCGCCAGCGCCGCTCACCGGCGATGATCTGATAATAGCCCGACTGGAGCTTGCGCACCGTCAGAGGTTGGATGATACCGTGCTCGCGGATAGAGTCTGCCAGGTCCGCCAGGGCATCGGGGTCAAATTGCTTTCGGGGCTGGGCGGCACAGCTCTCCACCTGGGAAATGGGCAGATACAGGCTGCTCTTCTCCTGGCCGGACTCCATCACATTGTCGCCCAGCAGGGCGGCTAAGCCCTTGCCCAAGCCTTTTGCATTGTTCGCCATAGGATTCAGCCCTCCTCCTTTTCAAGGGGATTTTTCTTCAAAAATTCCTCCGCCACGGCGTTATAGGCCTCGGCGCCGCGGCAGGTACGGTCGTAAGCGTTGATGGGTTTTCCGTGGCTGGGGGCCTCGGAAAGCCGGATGTTTCGGGGGATGACGGTGCTATACACCTTGCCGGGGAAGAAGCGCTTGATCTCCTGGGCCACCTGAATGGCCAGATTGGTGCGGCCATCGAACATGGTCAGCAACACGCCCTCAATTTCCAGCTTCGGATTCAGTCCCCGGCGCACGATGCGCACGGTGCCCATCAGGTCGCTGAGCCCCTCCAGGGCGTAGTATTCCCCCTGTAGCGGCACCAGCAGGGTGTCCGCCGCGCACAGGGCGTTCAGCGTCAGCAGCTCCAGAGACGGCGGGCAGTCGATGAAAATGAAGTCGTAGCCGTCGGCCACCTGGTCCAGGGCGCGCTTGAGGAGAAACTGCCGCCCCTCCAGGTCGATCATCTCCACCCCGGCTCCGGCCAAGGCCTTGCTGCTGGGCAGCACATCGCCGTAAGGGGTGCGCACCAGCACCTTCTCCGTCTCCACGCCGTTGATAAGCACATCGTACACGCCGTTGCTGCGGGTCTTGTCCACGCCCATGCCGGAGGTGGCGTTGGCCTGGGGGTCAAAGTCGCACAGCAGCACCCGGGCGCCCTTATCCTTCAGCGCGGCGGCCAGATTCACGCAGGTGGTGGTCTTGCCCACGCCGCCCTTTTGATTCACAATTGCAACAACTTTAGCCATGAGACCACTCGCCTTCCTGTTTTTCTGTCTTTCCGCTCTATTATATACCAAAAAAGCGCGTCGTTTCAATAGATAATGCGAAAAAATTTGAAAAAATTTGTTTCATGTGAAACATTTCGCAAAGCCGGGGGATGTTTCATGTGAAACATCCCCCGGCGTCAGTGCGTCAAAAAGCCTCACACCAGCAGCACGCCGGCCAAGGGCGGCAGGGTCAGATGCACCCGGCCCTCCACCGCCAAAAACTGCTGCCCGGACATGACATCCGTGGCCACGGCTCCGGCCCAGGGAAGGGTCAGCTCCAGGGCCTCCTCCCCGGCGTTCAGGGCCGCCACGGTCACATCCCCTTCGGTCCGGCGCTCCAGCACCAGGCCGCCCTCTTGGGCAAAAAGATAGCGCAGGGAGCCGGTTTGCAGGGAGGGCCGCTCCCGGCGTACCTGCCCCAGCCGCCGATACCAAGCCAGAAGGGCGGCGTCCTCCCGTCCCCAGGGGTAGGTGCGGCGGTTCAGGGGGTCCTCGTAGCCCTGCATCCCGGCCTCGTCCCCGTAGTACACCGTGGGCGAGCCGGGGAAGGCATAGAGGAGCAGAGCCCCCAGCCGCAGCCGGGCCGCCGCCCGACGGTATCCGGCAGGGGAGAGGTAAGCCGCCGCCCGCTGACTCTTGCTCTCCGGCACAGGCTCTCCGGCCAGGAGGGTGAGGATCCGGGCCGTGTCGTGGGTGCCCAAAAAATTCATGGCGCTGTAGAAGGCAGGGGAGGGGTAGTTCTCCCGAAGCTCCTCCATCCGCTCACGAAACGCCGCCGCGTCCCCGCCCAGGAGCCAGTCTATGGCCGCCGTGCGGAAGGGATAGTTCATCAGCCCGTGGGTCTCCCGGCCCAGGAGATACCGCCGCCGCCGGTCGTAGGCGATCTTGTTGCTGCCGTCCTCCCACACCTCGCCGATAAGCACCGCGTCGGGCTTTTCCTCTTCCATGGCCCGGCGAATCTCCTGGATGAAGTCATCCGGCAGCTCGTCGGCCACATCCAGCCGCCAACCGTCGGCCCCGGACCGGAGCCAGCGCCGGACCACGGAGTCCCGGTCCCGGATGATAAACGCCCGGTACGAGTCCTGCCCCTCGTCCACCGCGGGCAGGGTCTTGATGCCCCACCAGGCGTCGTATTCCCCCGGCCAGCGGGTGAAATGATACCAATTATAATAAGGGGAAGCCTGGGATTGGGCCGCCCCCAGCTCCGGGTAAAAACCGTCCCGGTTAAAATATCGGCTCACGCTGCCGGTGTGGTTGAACACCCCGTCCAGCAGCAAGCGCATCCCGCGCTTATGGGCCTGGCGGCACAGCTCCCGAAAATCCTCCTCCGTACCCAGCATGGGATCCACGGCCCGATAGTCGGCGGTGTTATACCGATGGTTGGACGCAGCCTCGAAAATCGGGTTGAGATACAGCGTCGTCACCGACAGGCTTTGCAAATAGTCCAGCTTCTCCGTAATGCCCCGGAAATCACCGCCGAAAAAATCGCAGTTACGAATTTCCCCCTTCTCGTCCGGCAGATAGTCCGGGGTGTCCTCCCAGCTTTCGTGAACGGTCCGCTCTCCCACCAGCCCCTCCGGCTGCGGCAGGCGGCTGCGGCAAAAGCGGTCTGGGAAAATTTGGTAGCTCACGCCCTGACCGAACCATTCCGGCGTCTCGGTGTCCTCATACACCGTCAGCTGCCAGGGGCCGCCGCTTCGGGTAAGGGATACGGTCTCGCCGCTTCCTCGGGTCAGGGTGAAGTCGTACCACAGCAGGTCCGGCTCCTCCGGGGCCGTCACCGTGCAGCGCCAGGCGCCGCCGCTCGGTGTCAGGGGCACCGTCCGGTCAAGGCCGGCGAACTCCGCCCGGAGCCGCAGGGCCCCGGCACAGATGTCCTCCTCCCGGGAGCAGAGCAGGGAAAAAGACACTTCGGTGCCGCACAAAACGGCACCGAAGGGGTTTTTACACTGTAAATCCTTGGAATCAAAATAAATCGACATACACAGTCCTCCCGGCAGCATTTTTCACCAGGCTATTGAATTAAGGTGTTCTCCCCGGAGATCGTAGTGTCCGCGGAGGCGCTGGAGAAATAGGCGTTGATGATGTCCCGGGCGATGGGGGCCAGGTTGGAGCCGCCGCCGCCCTGCTCAATGACCACGCACACGGCGATCTGGGGATCGTCGTAGGGGGCGAAGGCCACGAAGCAGCCGTTGGAGAGCTCGCCGCCGGTCTCCGCCGTACCGGTTTTGCAGCCTACGGGCACGATGCAGCTGTTAAAGACATAGCTGAGGCTCCCGGTGGCCAGACCCCGTGCGCCGGACTTCACCGCCTCCAGGGTGGTGTCCGCCATGTCCACATGGTTGCTGGGGCCCTTGTTGTAGGCGTAGACCACGGAGGAATTGTCGTAGGCCTTGGCGCTTTTCAGCAGGTGGGCGTCGTAATGGTCGCCGCCGCTGACCAGGGTGGCCACATAGTTTGCCAGCTGCAGGGGGGTGAAGAGGTTATAGGACTGGCCGATGGCGGCGGTAATGGTCTGGCCGTCGGTCCAGGTCTCGCCGATCTCCTCGGCGTATTCGGGACTGGCCAGCACGCCCTTGGAGTCGCCGATCTCAATGCCCGTGCTGCGGCCCAGGCCAAACTGGGTGGCGTAGTCGTCCAGCCGCCGAATGCCCGTGAGCCGCCCCACCTCATAGAAGAAGTAGTTGCAGGAAACGGTGATAGCCTGGGACACATTCACCGCCCCGTGGGTGCCGCCGGTGGAACTATAGATCCAGCACCTGGGCTGGGGGAACTCGTAGTAGGTGTAGATGCCCCGGTCCACAATGGTGGTGGAGGGGGTGATCACCCCGGATTCCAGACCCGCCACGGAGGTGCAGAGCTTAAAGGTGGAGCCGGGGGCATAGGTGCCGTCGGCGGCCCGGTTGAACATGGGCAGGGCCGGGTCCTTGCTCCAGCTGTCGTACATCTCGTCCCACCGGCTCAGGTCGTAGGTGGGGTAGCTGGCCAGGGCCAGCACCTCCCCGGTGCCCACGCCGATGACCGCCGCCGCGCCGCCCCGGGCCACGCCGTCTCTGCCGGTCATGGACTGGATGGTGGCGGCCAGGGAATCCTCGGCCACCTTTTGCAGGTCGATGTCAATGGTCAGGGCCACGGTGTTGCCGGGCTGGGGCTCCTTGGCGTAAAGCTCGCCGGTAACCTTGCCGTTTTTGTCGGTGGTCACCAGCTTCACGCCGTTTACGCCGTGGAGATATTGCTCAAAGGCCTCCTCCACGCCGCCCTTTCCCACCAGGTCGTCCATGGAGTAGTCGCTGTTGTCCTTGTATTTTTCGTTCCAGTCCTCGGCGAAGATGCGGCTCACCCGGCCCAGGATGTGGGCGGCATAGGTGGTGTTATACACCCGCTGGCTGGAGGTGCCCGTGGAGACGCCTGCAAAGTGGCCGTCCACCACCTGACTGATCACCCGCACCGGCACATCCTCGGCGAACACATAGCCGCCGGAAACCTCCGTGCCGTACCGCACCCCGGCGATGAGCCGGGCCTGCTGGTCGGTGTAGTCGGAGGAAATGGTGTAGATCTTCCGCAGCTTGGCCATCATCTCGTCGCCGGAGAGGGACAGGGTGATCTGCTCCTCCCCGGAATAGGCGATCTTGTAGTCGTCCATCCAGGTTGTAAAGGCCTCGCCGGGCTCCGGGTCCGTCAGGCCGTAGGGGGCGTCCCGGTTCAGGGGCAGGGGATCGATCCAGCTGAGGCCCTCCTGGGTGCAGAGTTCCAGAAGCCGCCACACCGCCGCGTTGCACGCAGCGTCATCGGCAAAGCTCTCGTCGGAGAATTTCAGGGTGTAGGTCAGGCGGTTGGACACCAGCACCTTACCGTTTCGGTCGGTGATGATGCCCCGGCTGGTCTCCACCACCTCCCGCTTGGCGGAGCCGGCGGCGGAAAGGGCCCGGTAGCTGTCCCCCTCAACGATCTGGTAATGCACCAGCAGAATGGCGAACAGGCACAGCACCGCCGCAAACATAGTCAGCAGCACGATGAGCCGGGTGCGGTAGGGATTATTTTTTTTCATGGGTCAGAGTTCCTCCTTTCCAGAGGGGCAAAGGGTCGAAAAAAACCTTCGGTGGTCCTTATTCCCGGTCAAAGACCCGCCGCAGCTTCCGCATGGGCAGATACACCAGGGGCATCAGGGGCAGGGTCAGCAGCAGCTCCTTGCCCAGCAGCATCAGGGCGGAGAGGGGGGTAAAGTCTGCCTTCGCCTGCAAAAACAGGATGTTCAGCCCAGAGCAGCACACCATGCTCAGCACTCCGCACAGCATACAGCAGAAAAACGGCCACGACAGCACCTTGGCCGACAGCAGCTGCGTCACCACGAACACCACCAGAAACGCCACCGTGTAAAAGCACGGCAGCACCCCCGGCATGGTCAGGTCCATCAGCAGCCCCAGGGCCAGGGTGTAAATGGCGCTTTCGTGGGCGGTCTCCAGGGCGGCTACCGTGGACACCAGCACCGGGAATATAAAGGGATGCACCCCCCATACCCGCAGATGCACCAGCCCGAAGCACTGAATCAGGATGAAAAGCAGGGAGACCAGGGTGTAAGAGAGCCACTTATATACATAGCCACGACGTTCCACAGCGCACCCCTCAGTCCACAATGTCAAAGGCGGTGATGACGAACACCTGCACCAGGCTCTCCGGCCGGACATTGGGCTGCACCACGGCGTATTGGGTCAGACCCGAGTCATCCGTGCGTACATCCTCCACCGAGCCGATGACCAGGCCCGAGGGGAAGTAGCCGCCCAGGCCCGAGGTAAGCACCAGGTCGCCGCCCACCGGGGGATTGGTGCCGGAGAGATAGTTGAGCTTCACCTTGCCGCTGCTCATTAAGGACAGGTCGCCCATAGCCACGGCGGCCTCCCCGGTGCGGAACACCGTGGCGCCGAACTGGGCCTGGGTGTCCAAAACCGTTGCCACGGTACACCAGTTGAGCCCCACCTCCGTCACCACGCCCACCAGGGCGCCGTACTCATCCACCACGCAGTTGTTCACGGCCACGCCGCTGCTTGTGCCCCGGTTCAGGGTCAGGGTGGAGGCCCAGTTGGAGTTTTCGTACTGGGTCACCTTGGCGCTTTCAAAGGTGAAGTCCTTGCGCTGCTGGCGCAGATTCAGGAGGTTGCGCAGGCGCTCGTTTTCCTGGCTGTCCGTCTGGGCCTGGCGGTTGGCCGCCTCCAGCTCCGCAATGCGCTTTTTCAGCTCCTCGTTCTCCTTTTGCAGGGTGTCCACATCGTCGAATTTATCGCTGATAGACCCCACCCAGTTGCCGATGGCGGCCCCGGCGGAGCGGAAGGGGGAGGCGATGGTCCCGGCGATGTTATCCAGCAGCCCCGTCCCGGTGGCGGAGAGGATGGACAGCGTCAGCACAATGACCACCGCCGCCGCCAGGATCCATATTCCCATTTTGTTAAAAAAATTCTTCATAGTTTACTCCAAAAGCTCGATCCCGAAGTCCCTGAGCATATCCGCCAGCAGGCCCACCGGCAGACCCATCACATTGAAAAAGTCTCCGTCGATGCGCTCCACCAGCAGTGCGCCCTTGCCCTGGACGCCATAGGCCCCGGCCTTGTCCATGGGCTCTCCGGTGCGAATATAGGCCCGCAGCTCCTTTTCCGTGGCCGGACGGAAATACACATCCGTTTTTTGGGCCCGGGTGGAGATTTTTGTCCCCCGGCGCACGGTCACGCCGGTACATACTGTGTGCCGCTCTCCGGCGAGCATGGTGAGCATCTCCAGGGCCTCGGCCTCATCCCGGGGCTTTCCCAGGCGCTTTTCCCTCAAAAAAACCATGGTGTCGGCGGTGATGATGAGCTCATCCTCCCTGCACAGCAGGGCCGCCGCGTCGGACTTCTCCCGGGAGATGAACTGCACGATCTCCTCCGGAGACAGATTTTCCGGATAGCGCTCCTCCACCTCCGGCACCCGGATGTCAAACTCCGTGATGCCCATGCGGCCCAGCAGCTCCTGCCGCCGGGGTGACCCGGAGGCCAAAACGATCCTCTCCATAGCCTTACCTCCCGGTGGAGCCGAAGCCCCCGACGCCCCGCTCCGTTTCATCCAGCTCCGGCACCAAATGTACCCGGGGCTGCACCACCGGTGTCACCATAAGCTGCGCAATTCTGTCACCGGGCTGCACCGTGTAGGACACATCGGAGAGGTTCACAAGCCCCACGGCGATCTCGCCCCGATAGTCGCTGTCGATGACGCCCACGCCGTTGGAAAGGCACACGCCCTGCTTGATGCCCAGCCCGCTCCGGGCGAACACCAGGGCCACATAGTCGGCAGAGGGCAGGGCGATGGCGATGCCTGTGGGCACCGTCTGCCGCGCTCCGGGGGCCAGGGTCACAGGGCTGTCGATGCAGGCCAGTAGATCCATGGCCGCCGAGCCGGGGGTGGCAAATTGGGGCAGGGGAAAGTCCTTGCCCATCTTGGGATGTACCGCTTTGATTTTCAGTTCCATGGGGTCAACCTCTCAAAAAGTAAATACAAATAGTAATATTATATGATAATAATACAATTATCTATCAGAATTTTACTCTACGCCGCGATAAAACAGGCCGCGCGTAAAGTCTGCGGGGGCGGGGAAATCTTCCCCCTGATACCGCCGCAGGATGTCCAGAGCCTCCTCCGCCGTCTCGGTGGTGAAGCGGAGCCGGGCCCAGGTGAGGCCGCATTCTTTCCACTGGGGCTTATCCGCCAGATACAGGGCCTTGCTGTTTTGAATCTCACTGCGGC
>QWBY01002089.1_pt1 | contig 11711 bp, 18 predicted proteins | sample 1972471 | NCBI WGS metagenome assembly QWBY01 (sample SAMN09866722, study PRJNA288562) | Human gut metagenome isolate term6_stool, whole genome shotgun sequencing... | reverse complement strand
ACTTCACAGTCCATTGCTGCTGCAATTTTCCTGAGCGTAGATAATGTCACGTCTTTACCGTTTTCAATATCAATTAGATTTTTATACCAAACACCACTGGCTTTAGAAACTTGATATCTGGACAAACCTTTTTGTTCACGGATTTGTTTAATTTTGTTCATCTTGAATACTCTCCTCATTGTGGTACAATTGCTATATATGGAGGTGATATTATGGCTAAAATTATTACTTACGACTTACGCGAACCTGGCACAAATTACGATGGTCTTATTGCTCGTATCAAACAATACACCCATTGTAAATTGACAGAATCTTGCTGGTTAGTTTCTACAACTTGGACTACAGCACAAATTCGCGATGACTTAAAAAGATTTCTTGATGTAAACGACAGACTATTTGTTGCCGAACTTTCTGGAAACGCAGCGTGGACTGGTACGATGCTCGGCACAACAGAATCCATCAAGAAAATATTGAAATCATAATGGTTGTAAACCACTTACCGGTTTGCCAAATCGGCAGGCCGGTTTTTTATTATCAGTCTCTCCGCAGCACCCTTCTGACAAACCATATTTCCCGCTACAAACCTGATTTTGTAAATCCTCTGCCAGTCTTTCTAAAACATCACCAGCTTCATTTATCGTTAATTCATTCGCAGAAGCAAAGTTAAAAAAACATTCTCTCAAGCTTTGATAATCATCCGGTGCTACTTTGTTATTAAACATAAATTATTCCTCCTTCGCTCATCTCAACACCCCTACTGTCGCTACAGCAGCCATAATAGCTACGTATGTGCCAATAAATATTGCAGTAGTTGCTACGGTAAAGTCTCTAATCATAAGCCTGCCACCTGCCCTGCTGCTTCTCCACATACCCACATCAGGCGCATAGTAAGGGCTATAGCGGTTACTAATATATAAAAGGTTGAATGGTCTTTGATGTGGTATAAACCCGCCCACAGGCTACCCCATATTGTTAATACTGCCGATTTCATTAACTATCACCTTCCTTTTCGTAACAAGCTCGTTAATTTTTATTCCTGCAATCGCTGATATCTGGTAAAGCGTTGCTTCCAGCTCTGCATTGCGTGCTTGTAGGGCTTCAATCTCTTTGGCCAGCTTACGCTCTACAAAGGTTTGCGGCTTTCCTTCGCCACCATTAGCCGCCAACAAAAGCTGCTCACGGTTATATTTGGCGTTTATTGAGCTTATTTTGTGTTTATGCACAAATGTTAAAAAGTTATCCCTTCCAAGCCCCAGTAGTGCCATTGATTCTTTTTGGTTTATAAATACTGGCTCATTCATTGCTGTACTTTCTTTTCTAAAACAAGCACGTAATTAGCATTACATTTCTCGTTCACTAAAAACAAAACTTCTTGAATCTCTGATGCAGTAAAGCCGTTGAGGATACTCGTAATATCTTTGACGGCTTTTTGTTGTTTGGTTTCCATCTTTATGCTCCTTTCTGTTTACTACGCTGCGGTTTTATCCATGTTAGCCACAATACCAATTGCTGTGAGCAATTCATGAATTTTTAGCCTACCTTTTTGTGTCCACTTTGTATTCATTACAACTTTGACGCTGCCATCAGCACGAGCTACGTCTATCGTTTCAGATCTTGTATATCCTTTTTGCATATGACTGCTATACAGTACCCATTGCCCACCTACTTTACGGATTAAACCTTGTTCATTAAGAATTTTATTCAAAGCCTTCGCGCTTAAACCATAGTCGGCAGCAATTTGTGTGATTGTTACAGTGTCTTCACTCGATAAGATTGTATCTACATATTCTTTTATAGGCTTGAATTCAGCGATTACTTGGCGCTGCACTGTGTTTTCTAGTTTCAATGTATCAATTTCTTTATTGGCAATCAGTAATGCTCTAGCCATTACCTTTTCAGGACTGTTCCAGTCACGTTCAACTTCAATAAAGTATTGACGTGCTTGTTTTCCTTTTTCGTTGCGGGTAAGCATACACAGTTCTTTCGCCATATCTAACTTCATGATGTGGTCTGTTATATCTCTCCGGACCTCTCTTTTCCCTTCGATTTGAACTTGCTCTTTTTTGAGTAAGTTGAAGTCTTGCCCCTCTTCAAAGCCGTATTGCAACATACGTTGAAGCCAATCATTATATTTTGTTTCTACTCCCAAAAACATATGCAGTTCTCTGCCGCTAATGGTCTGTTCCTGATTTTCATTTACTTGTACACTGATTAAGTTGTTCATGTTTATTACTCCTTTCTGTTTGCTCCCTCTGTTATAATGTACCTAGGAAGGAGGTGATTTTGTGACGGAAGACTTGATTTACGGATATCTCTTAGGCACTACAGGTACAATGATAGGAATTTATTTCAATCATCGGTTGTCAATAAGTTCCAAACAACAAGAGAACGAAAAGTTCAAATTGGCACTTAAACCATTATTTTCGTCTTGCGTTCAAGCATTTATCGACTATGTTTCTATAAGGCGATTTAACTCTGGTGCTTTAACAGCTGATTGGAATAATATTTTTTGGCAAAAGAACCAAATTACTTTAGCTCAACACTACCCACTCGAAACAGCTCGTTTTGCTACATTGGTTAACTCCTACGCTTGTGAAACTGATCACTCTGATGTCGACTTTCTCATTCTCGATCTCCAAAAACTCTACCGAGAACTATCGGAATTAAAATAGCGATCCACGTCAAGACACAACCAGATATAAACCCTTTTGTTACTTCACTTAAATTTGTTCCCATGCCCGCTCTCCTTTCTACTCTAAGTAGATTTATTTGTTAAAAAAAATAGCATCATAAGAAAAACCTAAATAATTAGAAATAACTTTTGCTTGCCCAACTGTAACTTCATCAGGGTTTTGCTCAAGCTTCCTATATGTTTGTACATGCACATTTAACAGCTCTGCCATTGATTCTTGTGTTTCTTCTTTTAAAGTCCTTGCTTGCTTCAGTGTTAAGGATTCCACTACTTTCACCTCCTTGATCACTTAACTTTAAAACAATTATACTCTACTTTTGGTAGATAGTCAACTACCTAAAGTAGATTTTTTTTTAAATCATGTTGATTTTTTTCTATCTTTAGTATATTATTCAAATATGAGGTGATCTATTATGGGTATAAAAGAAAACATTAAAGCGCTAAGAGAAACATATAACCTCTCCCAAAAAGATCTTGCTTTAATTGCTGGGGTTTCCGACAAAGCTGTTTCTACATGGGAAAACGGCACTAAAGAACCTCGAATGGGTGCAATTCAAAAAATTGCAGATCATTTTGGATTGCAAAAAAGCAATATTATTGAAGATGATGGTTTATGTTCACAGGATGGCTATTACCTTGACCCTGAAGCTGCAAAAATGGCGCAAGAGCTTTATGATAATCCTGGTATGAGAATATTATTTGATGCAGCAAGAAATGTCTCTGCCGACGATTTAAAGCTTGCTGCTGAAATAATAGGCAGAATGAAAAAAGAAGAAGAACATGATGTAGACTAGAGGTGATTATTATGGTATCTAGGGTGGTTCTTGCCAATCTGCCCTGTAAAATTGGCGGCTATTGTGTGGTAAATGCGGATGGCGACAAAATATGTGTTTTAAATTCACGACATTCTTTTGAAACAAATAAAAAAACGCTCCTGCATGAGCAGGAGCATATTGTAAACAATGACTTTGAGGGGCACTATAAAGTTGATGAAATTGAATTATTTAGACACAGGTAGTTTTATTTTTTTAACTTTTTTGGTTAGCATTATGCTAATTTAATTATAATTGAGGATGTGTTGTTTATGAGCGAGAAGATTGGTTGCCTTGGTATATTTTTTCTTTTGCCATTCTATGCTCTATTTGCTAAAGATGAAGATACAGGGAAAAGCGATCCCTTCTATTCGTTAGTTTTCATTTTAGTTTATTTCTTATATTTTTTCCTAGTATTATTTCTTGGCAGCCTCAGTTACTTTTTGTCACTAAGTCTTTTATTGACTGCCTCTTTCTACTATGTTTTAGGTGGAGATTTTTTAGTACTAAGCTTGATTGCCATATTCATTGTATTGTTCGGTTCCTACAAAGCAAAAGGGTATGACAAAAGCGGCCAGTGCACCTTGGCTTCTGGGTATAAAACATTACACAATGAACTAGTCACTGAATTTAAAAAGATATTATAATAAAAAAACACTCCTGCATGAGCAGGAGCATATTGAGAACAATGACTTATGTAAATGTTGCGATGTTGGACAGCTTGAAGCTGTTAGACATAAATAAAATTAAGGGGATGTTTATTAATGAAAAAATTGTTAAAACCTGCACTACTTCTATTAGCTACAGTATTTTTTGTATCAACCTGTTTTACTGGTTATGCAGCAGAAAAGAAACAACCTACTTTTAAGGAACGCCTTCAACAATCTGAACAACGAAATTCAGGAAAGTTTTTAAAATTTGCTTTTTATTTAGATTCAGAGGGACATGCCAACTTTGAACAAAAGGTATTAGATACTATCATTGATAGCATACAAGAAAAGCTTCCTTCTTATGCTAATGTTTCTCCAGATGGCCAATTTCTTGCAGACATGGATTTATATAGAGAAACAAAATACGACGATTTAATGGCTCAAATGGAAGAAACTAATCCGCAATATGCTGTATTGGGTAATTACGAAGAAAGTGGTAAAAAGGTTAAACTAACAAAAAAAGTTTTAGATGAATTTTTCGACTCTAGCGAATATGATGGTGTAATTTTGGTTCGTATTGATGTCGCACATGTTAAACAAAACTATAATATTTGGGTTGGCGGGATCGATACCAAAGCAGAACTTGATGTCACCACTAGAGTATTCAACAAACACTCGGATAGGGGATTTGTTTTCAATAATCGCCAGCGCGTCAGTGGTAAATCGCATGGTATGAGAAGTTTCAGTGCAAGTAGAGCTGCTACAAAAGCAATTCCTAAAGCAATGGAAAAAATTGAAGCTATTACTGTTGAATAATAAGATTATCTAAGTAGCTAAACAAAAAAAGACCGCCTCGGCTGCCACCGAAACGGTCAAGTAACGCCCACCCCTACAGCGAGCTGATTACTATAAATAGTATATCACATCAGCTCTGCTACTGCAAAGGAGCTACGCCATGGAATATAACTTTACATACCGAGAAAAAGATAAAGGTTTCCAGGTCATACTATCATATAAAGATAGTATTGGCCGCTGGAAGCAGAAAAGCAAGCAAGGCTTTAGCACAAAACGCGAAGCTAAGGCGGCCGGTGAAAAGCTCTTGGAATCTGTTAAAGGTAGTTTGCCTATTTATGTTGACGAAAGCACAACGGATATAACCTTTGCAGAGTTTGCTGATACTGTTATGGATGATATGCGCAGAAACGTAACCTATAACACTTTACAGAGTTACCGCCAAGCATTAGACGCTTTTGCTCCACTTAAACAAATGCGGCTGCTAGATATTAAACATAGTGATATTATCGACATATTTAATACTCTACCGTATAAAGCTACCACTGCAAACGTTTACCTTGCAAAGATTAAATTTATCCTAAAAAAAGCTGTGTCGCCCTATAAACTGTTGCGCGAAAGTCCTGCAGCCGAAATTGCTCCGAGAAAAATAAAAGGACAACAGAAGATAAACGCTCTCACAAAAGAACGCTTAAATTCGCTCTTAGAGACGATTAAAGGACGTAACACAACCGTTTATACTATTTGCTGCATTGCGGCTTATGCTGGCTTGCGTATCGGCGAGATAATGGGCTTAAAATGGTCTGATGTTGATTTTACTAATACAACTATTAAGGTAGAGCGACAACTGGTGGCGACAGGCAATAACACAATGACACTCGAAGCATTAAAGAGTAATAACTCATATCGCACCGTACCCATTCCGCCGCCCCTCGTTAAGGTGCTAAAGGAATATAAACATCAGCCGCTACACATTAGCGGTCGAATATTTGGCGATGTTAGTTATAGCGGTGCTAAAGACAGGCTGCGTAGTTATTTTGACGATGTTACTATGCACGACTTACGCCACACATACGCAACAACATTAATAGCTAATAATGTCGATGTTAAAACCGTAGCGGCTCTCCTTGGCGATAAAGTCGAAACCGTGCTAAGCACCTACGTACATTTTACTGACGATATGCGATTGAGTGCGGCCGACATGGTCAAAAAAATTTTTTAAAATTATTTTTGACGAATTTTTGACGATTTCGATAAAAACGGCTTAAAATAAAAGCTTTTGAATGCAATCTCCATTCAGTAAATAAATAAAAGCAGAATGTCGGCTTTTTTCTTTGACAAGAGCATGATATCATAATTGATAAACAAGAAGTCACCATTAATAGCTACAACAATATAGCTTAACTTTTGAAATAAAGAAGGGTTTATTTTATGATTTCTCTTTCAAGACTGATCATTTATGTTTTTATATTATGGTTTTGTTATATGGCGTATCTGGTAAAATTCAGATAGCTATTTGAAAAGAAACACTATGGGAAATTTTTTCACTGCTCCAGCAAAAATCACTTTAAATACTTCCTTTAAAACAAAATAAAAAAGCCGCAGATACGCTCTGCGGCTAACTTTTTAAGTGGTCGGGGCGGCGAGATTCGAACTCACGGCCTCTTGTACCCGAAACAAGCGCGCTACCAAACTGCGCCACGCCCCGACTTAAGTTACATCACTTACTGCAACGTGAATATTATATAAAATAACAAATAGTTTGTCAATGATATTTTTTATATTTTTAAAATAAAAAGCTTCCCTGCTGCCAGAGAAGCTTTTCAGACATCAGCCTTGTGTAACTACACGAATATTAGTAACGTTGAATGCTTCTGCGATAGCAGGCAGGCATTCGCGTTCGATATTAGTACGGTGCAGCTCATTATCGGCGACCAGCATGATCCTCGGTCCGCTCAAATTGATATTATGCACATTACTGATCAAGCGTTTGAAACTGTCTTCTCCCAAGCTCTCTTTCAATTTGGCAAGGCCTTCCATCAGATACGGCTTTTCTTTAGCCATACGCTGTTCCAGCGGAGTAAACGGCACTGTAACTACACGCGCATCTTTAGCCAGTACAAAATTTTCCTCATGCTCGCCTGGTACTACTAAGTCATCTCTCATGGTTTTCCCTCCTTCACTGCCTAATTGTTACAGAATTATTATAAATTATTGACGATTTGCAGTCAAGCCGGCAGGATTATTATAACTTAAAGCGAATATATATAAAATATTTTGAATTTATGATGGGAGTTGTTAATATGTCTTTTTTTGAAGAGTTTAAAAAATTTGCTATGCGCGGAAATGTTATCGATCTGGCAGTCGGCGTTGTTATCGGCGGCGCCTTCGGCAAAATAACATCGTCTTTAGTAGATAATATTATTATGCCCCCTTTGAGTCTCTTATTTGGCAAAGTAGATTTTTCCGGATTATTCATCAGCCTGAACGGACAGCATTACGATACTTTAAAGGCTGCTCAGGATGCACATGCCCCTATTTTAGCCTACGGTCTTTTTATAAATACTATCGTTAATTTCCTGATCATTGCTTTTGCTATTTTTGTACTGATCAAACAAATCAACAGGCTTACGCCTCCGCCGGCTCCGGCTCCAGAACCGCGTTTATGCCCCTTCTGCAAAACTGCAATCGCTGACGATGCGACCCGTTGCCCGCACTGTACTTCGCAATTATAAAAACAATTCATTTTTGTGCATCAAAGGCGCTTCTTTCAGTAAGCGTCTTTTCTTATTTGCGAAACCAGCCCATTCGTTGTATAATGTTTAGAAGATTTGCTTCTTCACTTTATCACGAGGAAGTTTCCAGTAATATTAGGAGGTTATTTCATGTCCGTTTATGACGTATTAAAGGAACGTGGTTTTTTAAAGCAACTCTCCCACGAAGATGAGATCAAAGAGCTGCTGGAAAAGGAAAAAATCACTTTTTATATTGGTTTCGACCCCACAGCCGACAGCCTGCATGTAGGTCATTTTATTGCTTTGATGGTTATGAGCCATATGCAGCGTGCCGGACATCGTCCAATCTGTCTTTTAGGAGGCGGGACCGGTATGGTTGGCGACCCCAGCGGCAAAGACGATATGCGTAAAATGCTGACTCCTGAATTTATCTCTCATAACATAGCCTGCTTTAAAAAACAAATGGCACGCTTTATCGATTTTTCTGAAGGCCAGGCTATTATGGTCAACAACGCCGACTGGCTGCTTGAACTGAATTATATCGAACTGCTGCGCGATGTCGGTGTACATTTCTCAGTAAACCGTATGTTAACAGCGGAATGCTTTAAAAAACGTTTGGAAAAAGGCCTGTCTTTCTTCGAATTCAACTATATGATCATGCAGTCTTATGACTTCCTGCAGCTGTTTAAAAAACACGGCTGTATCATGCAGCTCGGCGGTGATGACCAATGGTCCAATATGCTGGCCGGCGTTGAACTGATTCGCCGCAAAGAACAGAAACCAGCATACTGCATGACCTGTAAATTACTTACTACCAGCGATGGACGCAAAATGGGCAAAACAGAAAAAGGAGCCCTGTGGCTCGATCCAGAAAAGACTTCACCATATGATTTCTACCAATACTGGCGTAATATCGACGACAGCGACGTTGAAAACTGCCTGTCACTCCTTACCTTCCTGCCTATGGAAGAAGTACGCCGCTTAAGCTCCCTGCAGGATGCTGAGATCAACGAAGCAAAAAAAGTTCTGGCTTATGAGGTAACAAAGCTGGTACACGGAGAAGCTGAAGCTGAAAAAGCACAACAGGCTGCTGAAGCACTGTTTGGAGGAGGAGGCGCACTTACCGATGTCCCGACTATTGAAATCACTGCTGCTGACACCGAAGGTAAAATAATTGATGTTTTGACCGCAGGTAAAATATTCAGCAGTAAACGTGAAGCCCGGCAAATGATCCAGCAAGGCGGACTTTATATTGGCGAAAATACAGTGTCCGATCCTGAGGCAAGCTTTGCGCCTTCAATGTTTGATGCAGAAAAAAGCCTGCTTATCCGTAAGGGTAAAAAGAAATATTTCCGCCTCATCATCCAGTAATTTAAAGGCTGCCTGAGGGCAGCCTTTACTTAATAGTAGAATTATCAGAATTTTATATCTATTCACGATGGGAGACTTTTTATGAAACAGAACCTGACGTTTTGGGAAATCTTACCAGTAGGGTTGATGCTCTTTTCGTCCTTTTTCGGTGCCGGCAATCTAATCTTTCCACCGGCATTAGGCCAAGCCGCAGGCGACCATTTCTGGTCAGCTGCGATTGGCTTCTGCGTTACCGGCGTAGGTATGCCGCTTTTGGGTATTATTGCTATGGCACTAACTAAAAACGATAACCCCAATGCCCTGGCAGATCCTGTTCATCCGAACTTTGCCAAAATCATAGTTATGCTGGCAGTACTGACGATCGGCCCGTTGTTTGCGATTCCTCGTACAGGTGCGGTGTCTTATGACGTCGGTATCAGACCTTTTGTCCCTGAAGACTACTATACCGCAGGTTTGGCTATTTATTCGCTTTTCTTTTTCATCGTAACCTATGTCTTATCTATAAATCCATCTAAACTGGTAGACTGGCTTGGAAAAGTTTTAACGCCAATGCTGCTATTAAGTCTGGCTGTACTTATCATCAACGTTCTGCTTGCTCCAATGGGTCCTATGCAGCTGGCAACAGGCAGTTATATAAACCTTCCTTTTCTCAGCGGCTTTCAGGATGGTTATAACACAATGGATCTTCTGGCGACGCTTCTCTTCGGCGCAACCGTCATCAATGCCATTAAACTCAAGGGTATCACCGATGACCGTCTGCTGACAAAAATCTGTGTCTACTCCGGTTTGATCGCAGCATTTTTCCTAGCTCTTATTTATGTAGCATTGGCTTATACCGGCGCTACCAGCGTCAGCATTCTTGGAATTTCTCCTAACGGCGGTGTAGCTTTAGCTGATATCGCCAACTATTATCTTGGTGCGGCCGGCAATGTTGTTTTATGTCTAATGATCTTTTTTGCCTGTCTGACCACAAGTATTGGCCTGACAGCTTCTGCAGCCTCTTATTTTACCAAAGTAACACACGAACAGGTCCAATACCAGAGGTTTGTAGTGGCGATCTGTGTTTTCAGCTTTGCTGTTTCCAACGTTGGTCTGACTAATATCATCTCTTTTTCGATACCTATTCTCTGCGCCCTTTATCCGATTATTATTGCTTTAGTTCTGTTGGGAGTAACCTCTAAGCTTTTCCATGGCGATAAACGAGTTTATCGCTGCTGCCTGTTCTTTACAACTATTTTTGCCCTGCTGGATGGACTAAAGGCAGCAGGTATCAAACTTTCAGCCTTAGAAACCATACTTGGCAACACAATCCCCCTTTATGCCGACGGCTTCGGCTGGATCGTACCTTCAGTCTGTGGCGCTTTATTAGGATTGCTTTGGAAACTTCTGGTTCCAGCACAAACTAAATAATCCATTTTCAAATTTATGCGCAGTTTTTTTAACTGCGCATTTTTATTTCACAAATAAAACAGCATCTATCAAGCAGGAAAAGAGTTATAATAAAGAAAAGGAGTGTGATATTATGACACAGACGAACGGCTTTTTTACTACCTCAGACCAGGCGCATCTTTATTATGAAGTTCATGGTAAAGGTCAGCCACTTTTTCTTGTACATGGCTGGCAGTGTTCTTCCAGATTTTGGCAGCACAATATTCCAGAACTTTCCAAGCACTTTCAGGTAATAGTTATGGATAACCGCGGGCACGGCAAATCCTCCAAAGGTCTGCAGGGCCAAATCGTTGCCCGTTACGCACAGGATATCCGCGAACTTTCTGAATTTCTGGGTCTGAAAAATTTTATCCTCATGGGCTGGTCTTTAGGCGGACCTACAGTGCTTTCCTATTGGCAGCAATATAAAACCGACAGCAATCTGATCGGTCTGGGGCTGATAGATATGACGCCATTCCCTTTCAGTCCTGAAGAATGGAACAGTCAGGGTTTGCGCAACTACAATATGGAAGGGTTCAATGCACAGGTCAACCGATTGGTCAACGAACGGGAAGAATATTTTGAATTTTTTGCAAACGCAATTTTTAAAGACGGCAAACGACCAGCCGGCACAGACTGGGTAATTGAAGAATTCCGCAAGCTGCCGCCCTGGCTCTCAGCAGCCATCTACAGCGACTATATTGCAACAGATTTCACTAACGTTCTGCCAACAATAACTGTTCCCACGCTGGTCGTCAACGCCGACGGACCTGTTTTTGCCTGGGGAATCAAGCAGGGCACTTACCTGACGTCTCTAATCCCCAATGGTAAATTTGTAGCTTTTACAGAAAGCGGTCATATGCTCTTTTATGAAGAAGCAGAAAAATTCAATCAAACAGTCAGTGATTTTATCAAAGACTGTCTGCCCCAGAATGTTTAACTAAAAAAACAAAAGGCTCCCGAAAATTCGGGAGCCTTTAACTTTTTAAAATCGGCGTAAGTGCTTCAGCAATGCTGCGCATCCCGCTTTGATCTCCGCATACGTAATTTCAAAATCACCAGTATACCAGGGATCAGCAATGTCACGCGGCAACTCGGTAAAATCCAGCAGACGATGCACCTTTTCCTGCGGGTCACTGCCTATGATCCGCAGAATATTACTGATATTGGCACGATCCATACCCAAAATAAGATCATATTTTTCATAATCTTCTTTGGTAAGCTGCACAGC
>QWBY01003588.1_pt1 | contig 11722 bp, 7 predicted proteins | sample 1972471 | NCBI WGS metagenome assembly QWBY01 (sample SAMN09866722, study PRJNA288562) | Human gut metagenome isolate term6_stool, whole genome shotgun sequencing... | reverse complement strand
GTTTACTCCTCCAGCAAGGTTCATAAGTTCTACTACAGTGTTTTCGAAAAATTGTGAGCTCATTCCTGTAGCCCCAACTGAACCTATCTCTTCCTTGTCGACAAATAGTCCTACTAGGGTCTTTCTAGGATTTTCACTTTCCAAAATGGCACGAAGGGAAGTGTAGGCACATACCTTATCGTCGTGACCGTAGGCCATAATCATTGATGAATCTAGACCAACTAGTCTTGCCTTATCTGCAGGGACTACTTCAAATTCTGCTGTGAGGAAGTCCTCTTCTTCTATCTTGTATTTATCATTTAAGATTTGTAGGATGTTTTTCTTAACAGGATTATCCTTCTCATCTTCTAATGGGATTGATCCAACCATGATATTTAATTGTTCGCCTTCTATTACTTCAGCTGCCTTTTTTTGGTTTAGGTCCTTGGAAAGGTGAACTAGAAGCTCTGAGATGAAAAATACTGGCTCATCTGCTTCTTCTCCTATGGATACTTCGACTTTCTCGCCTTCCTTGTTGTATACTACACCATGGAGGGCTAGGGGAATATTAATCCAGTGGTATTTCTTGATTCCTCCATAATAGTGGGTCTTAAGGTAGGCTATGTTTTTTGATTCGTAAAGAGGAACAGGCTTTAGGTCAAGTCTTGGACTATCTAGGTGGCTTCCTACAATATTCATTCCAGCTTCGAAGTCCTCACTTCCGATTACGAAAAGAGCTACGGCCTTTTGTCTATTTATAGCATAGACCTTATCTCCTGCTTCAAGCTTTCCTTCGTCTAGGGCTTCATCTATATTTCTAAAGCCAGCTTCTTCTGCCCTTCTTACGATTTCTTTTACTGCGAGCCTTTCTGTCTTTGACTTATTCATAAAGTCCATGTAGTCGGTAGATAGGCTTTCTAGCTCGTCTTTTTTGGCTTGGTCAATGTTTAGCCAAACATTTTTTCTTTTGTATTCCATTATTTCTCCTAAATTAATTTCCATATATTTTTAGTATAGGCTACTGGGTCGTCTATTTCTAGGCCTTCCATTAGTCTTGCTTGGTCTAGTAAGAGATTTACAATCATCTTTGCTTTATCCTCATCCTTGTCCATATTTTCCTTTAGGATGTCGAAGGCCTTGGTGGACTTGTTTATCTCAAGGACCTTATCTGCCTTGATGCCCATGGCTTGTGGTTGGTCCTTCAAGGTCTTTTCCATCTCGATTGAGACTTCTCCCCTTTGCTTGATCATTGATGGTAGATCAGCAAGTTTGTCGGTAAATCTTACATCGACAACATCTTCTGGGGTATTTTCTTTAACAAAATCTACTAGTTTAGTAAGGGCTTCGTCCTTTTCTTCACTTTCTTTTTCTTCTTCTTGGTTGATTGATTTGAAAGGAAGGTCCTTGTAGTCTTTTAGCATCTTGATTAGGAATTCATCTAGCTTTTCATCTAGGAGAAGGACATCCTTATCTTGATTTACTAAAGCTAGGGCTGGAGAATTCTTGATTTTTTCTAGACTATCTCCCACTGCATAGAGGATATCCTCATCAGTTGATTTCATATTTTCCTTGTATTCAGCAAGGCTTATTAGCTTATCTTCTTTTCTTGAATTAAATAGCAAGAGATCTTCAAGATCAGCCTTGTTTGCTCCAAATGATTCATAGATTGCTACCTTTAAGCTATTACCAAATTCCTTAAAGAAGGTCTCGTATTTTTCCCTATCATTTTTCATCAAATCTTCTAGGGCTTGTTTGATCTTCTTGTTGATTTGCTTAGCAATAAGTCTAACTTGTCTGTCTTGTTGGAGGGTTTCTCTTGAGATATTTAGGCTAATATCGTCACTGTCTACCACACCCTTTACAAAAGAGAAGCTATCATCTAGGAGGTCTTCTGACCTGTCCATAATTTTAACTCCGTGGGAGTATAGCTCAAGTCCCTTCTTGTAATCTTTGGAGTAGAAGTCAAATGGAGCCTTCTTTGGTATATATAAGAGAGCCTTAAAGCTTACCAGACCTTCAACTGCGAAGTGAACCCAGGAAAGTGGCTCATCAAAACCGTAATGACTTTCCCTGTAGAAGTTGATATAGTCCTCATCCTTAAGGTCGCTCTTTTTCTTTTTCCAGATTGGCTCGTTGGAATTTAGGATATCATAGCCTTTGTAATCTTCATATTTAGGTTCATCTTCTGTAGAGTCCTCGCTTTGTCTTGTCTTTGTTACAAGCATCTTGATTGGGTATCTGATATAGTTAGAATATTTCTCTACTAAGGCTTTGATCCTGTATTGGTCGAGGAAGTCATCGTAGTTGTCATCTTCTGTATTTTCCTTAAAGAAAAGCTTGATATCAGTTCCGTGACCTTCCTTAGTCGCTTCCTTGATCTCGTAAGATTCTGCATTCACTGACTCCCACAAGTAAGCCTCATCCTCACCGAACTTTTTGGTAAGAACTTCGATCTTATCTGCTACCATAAAGGCAGAGTAAAATCCTACACCGAATTGGCCTATGAGGTCCTTGATATCAGAATCCTCAACTGATTTTCTGAAGGCTTCTGTACCAGATTTGGCAATTGTTCCGAGATTTTCTGTAAGATCAGTCTCATTCATACCAATTCCCGTATCTCTGATGGTTAGACTTCTTTCGTCCTTGTTTGGGATTAGTTCTATATAATAATCACTCTTGTCGGTAGAATTATCGCTTTTTAAATCCTTGTAATATAATTTATCTAGTGCATCTGAAGCATTGGATATCAACTCTCTTAGGAAGATTTCCTTGTTTGTATAGATGGAGTTGATCATAAGATCCATTACTTTTTTGGCTTCAGCTTTAAATTCTTTTTTCATTTCTCCTCCTTAGCACTCTTTGTGTCTGACTGCTAATATTATACTAAGCTCTTGCGATTTTTCAATCCAAAAGCCTAGCCGATATCGCTAATATAGCAAAATAGCCTTAGAGAATTTTTTTAGCTAACTCTTACTCATCCTCTCTTAATCTCTTAGTCTTTTCGAAGATCTCATGTTGGATTTCTTTTCTTTTTTCAATCAATATTTCCTTCTCTTGACTTATTATCTTCCTAGATCTTCTCGTAAGAAGAATCAAGGCTAGGGCAAAAGTTATGATGAAAATCCCTATTTCTCGCCCATCACTAAGACCCATTTGTCTTGCGGGTAAAAGTATAATAAAGGAAATCAGCAAGGGAATAAGGAAAATTTTCCAAAAGGAAACTGCCTTATCTAGTCCTTCTATCTCTTCATTTATCCTAAAAATAGTAAAACACTTTGAATCGTTTTGTTTTTGTAGTAAAATAATACTAGCAAGAAGGAGGTCTATATGGCTTTAGAAGAAAATAAAACAACTGATAAAACTAGCGAAAAGAAAATCACTCGTGATATGATTATAGGCGAAATAATTCAAATAAAACCTGAAGCTATCAACACACTTTTGATGGCAGGCATGGGTTGTATCGCATGTCCATCTTCCCTCTATGAAAGCCTCGAAGAAGCTTGCATGGTACACGGAATGGATTGTGACTACCTACTTGAAGAACTCAATAAATAAAAATAATCCACCCCGAAAGGTGGATTTATTTTTTAAAATATTATAATATTTTAATTTTTATTTTTTAGGATAAAATCAGCTTTTTTAATTAGGAACCTAGACCTTAAGATTAGGCTGGATAGCTTTTCTCCCATAGCCTTTCTAAGATTAGGGAAGTTATTAATAATGCTTTCGCTAGCCCTTAGAGTAATGTTCGCTTCATCACGCTTTTTGATTAGGCTTTCATCTAAATCTTCTGCTTGGTAATTTAATTCTCTTTTGATACTATCTATCAATGTATCTAGTATTTCAAAGAATTCCTCATTATTTATATGGCTTCCTTCTAAGATAAAGTACTTATCTCCAATTACAAAATCAGCTCTATTCTTATCCTCAGCTTCATTTTCCCATATAAGAACTTCTATATCCTTGATAAGAGTCTTTTTCTCATTTCTTAACTTCTGATCTACATCCAAATCACTATCTGCAATCTTAAGGCTAAGTTTTGATTTATCGTCTATATTTGTAAGAAGTGCTTCTACGAAATCTTCCTTGCTATTAAGATTTTCTAGAGAAATGCGATCTATGCTGTCGATATTGTAATAATAGATATCTCTAAGGATTCTTTCCATAAAGCTTAGTTCTTTTTCGCCTTTGATTTCTTTATCATTTTGATCCTTATCTCCATTCTCAAATTCATTAAATGCGAAGTCTCTTTTTATTTCTTCTAAGATTTCTTTTATGGCTTCTATATCGTAGGTAAATTCCTCATCTTTACCATATTTGCCAGTATTTGAATTATTTGGAAGTTGAGGAATTATAGGAAGTGGTCTGTGCTTTTTCTTATAAGTTTCTAAATTTTCCTTAGCTTTCTTGTAAATAGCTAGTTTTTCTGCGTAGACTTTTCTATCTTTATCGTACTTTTCTGATAATTCTTCGCCCTTATCCTTAAGCTCTGCCAGAGTTTTCTCTAGGATCTTTTTCTCTTGCTTGATTTCTTCTATTCTTTCATAAGTCTCTCTTAGGTCCTCTTCTCCCTTCAAGCTGTCGTAATCATCGAGGTTGATTTCTCTTAGAGCCTCTAGATCTTTCTTACCTTCTTCTATCTTTTCTTCCAAAGATTTAATTTTTGCTTCATTTTGTGTTTTTTTGTTAGATACTTCTATTTTTCTTTCTTCTAGGGCTTTTATCTTATCATCAGCTTTTTTAATAGCTTCTTCCAAGGAGTTAATAAGCTCAATTTTCTCAAGAGTATTTTTTAATTTCTCTTCCTTAGCTTCCCTATCTCTAGTTTTCTTATCCAAATCATCTTGACTTTCTTCTAGGACAGTTTCTAGTTGATTTTTACGATCTGCTAGACTTTCGCTTTCCCTATCTAAATCTTTTAAAGACTCATTTATTTTACCTAGGTCTTTCTTTGATTCTTCTAGCTTTACTTTTCCATCAGAAAGCTCAGCTTCTAGTCCTTTTATAGAATTTTCTAGGTCTAATCTTTCCTTATCAAGTGAACTTAGCTTATTATTGTCATCTTGGATTTTTTGATTAATATTTTTTTGATCTTCCTTAAGGCTAGCAAGACTTGTTTCTTTTTCTTCCAAGATGTTTTTCTTTTCCTTGATAGCTTTTTCTAATTCACTAGAAGGAACTTGATCTTTATTATCAGATTTTTTATAATCTTCTATCTTTACTTCTAATTCCTTTATTCCTTGATCTAAAGTCTCGATAGACTTACTATTGTCTTCCTTTATAGCTTCCTTTGCTCCTAGATCTTTCTTTAATTCTTCGATACTTTGATCCAAGCCTTGTATCTCACTAGACTTATTCTTTAAGGCTAATTCCGCATCTTCAACTTCTTTAATTGATGTTGCCAATTTATCATTAAGGCTTTTTACTTTTTCTTCTAGACTTTTAACTTCATTTTCTAGGATTTGGAGGGATTTTTCGTCTTCTTCAGTAATGACTCTCTTTCCTTCCATCCTAGCCTTTAAGTCCTCATAATATTTGTTGAACTTTTCCTTATATTCTTCAACCGAATATACCAAAGACCTATCTTCTTGACCCTCTCTATGGTTTAAGACTAGAGAATGAACTTCAGCTTCATACATAGGTTTATACAGATTTGAAGGCCTTATGGCATAGCCTGCGGCTTTGGAATCTCTCATAGACCATTTCTCTGGCCACATCAGATGATCTACAATATTAGTATAATGACCAACTTGTAAATTTTCAAATCCGGCTTTCTCTAATTCTTCTCTCAAGCCTTCATCACTATTTAAGGCTTGAGTCATTTCGCTTTTTGACTTATAGCCTCGTTTTCTTAATTCCTTAAATAAGACATCTTCGCTATACCAGCCTTCAAGTGCATCATCAACAGATGGGTTTGTGGACCAATAGAGATTCTCAAATGGAGGATTGTATTGTTTGGCATGACTTCTGTTTTGAGAATAGTTAGCATTAGCTTGGGCCACTGCCATTTCAAAATCTGAAATCCCTACTATAGAAAGCTTTCTTCCATCGATGCCGCCCTTTTCCTGCCTTATTTTATTTAATTTTTCTATGGCATCAATTGAAGCTTTCATCCTGTCAAGGTCTCTTGAATCATCTTTAGTATAGATCTTATTAGCCTCTATATAGGCAGAAGAGTTTGCTCCAGTATCATAGAAATTATCATAAGGAACTTCTTTTTTAAAAACATCAAGAGCATCGTAAGATCCATTAGCCTCGAAAAATCCTACGGACCCCTTCTCCCACTGTTTTATAGCCTCTGCCTTTTCCTCTTCGCTAAGAGGGCTAGATAACTTATCTTTGACCTTACTTAACTCAGTTTTCTTTTCCTCTAATTCCTTAGAAGTTTTGTCAGCCATAGTCTTGTTAGTATTGAAAGCTTTTTCTTTTTCTGTTAGATTTTGCTCTAAATTTTGCTTTTCTAGCTCATCTGTCGCCTTCTTTTGATCGAATTTTTTTTCCTTATTAGATAATTCTTCAATTTCCTTATCAAGATTTTTATTTTCTTCCTCAAGACTGGTTTTCTCTTTTAGTTTTTGATTCTTTTGATCTTCAAGGTCCTTGATGATTTCATCTTTACCATTAGCCTCGTTTATTCTTCTAATTTTTTCTTCCGCATCAGATATTTGCTCTTGGACTTGGTCTATTTCCTTACTTAAATTATTAATTTCATCTTGCTTTTTACTAGCATCTTTTTTTAGATCCTCTATCTCTTGAGATAGCTTTCCATATTCTTCGCTTGTAATTTCTTTCTCTTCTAGGGCTTTTTTCTTTTCTGCTAAGGATTTCTCTTTTTCTCCTATTTGTTTATTCAAGCCTTCAATCTCTTCTTCTTTTTGGAGGAGCTTTTCTTGAGCTAGCTTTTTCTTATCATTAATTTCTTTGATATTTTTATCAGTAGTTTTGAGTTCTTCCTTAGTTTTTTCTAATTTTTCCTTAGCAGATTTTTCTGTCTCTACAGATTTTCTTGCTTCTTCTCTATCATCTTCTAGGTCTTCTTCCCTAAAGCCCTTCTTATATTCTTCTAATTTTCCAAGATCTTCTTCTTTTTGATTTTTATAAGCTTGAGATTCATTATTTGTATGGATAAGCTCTTCGTTGATTTCCTTATTTTCTACTTCTGTTTTTTGAAGTTCAGCCTTATCTTTTTCTATTTTGTCTTCTTCGCCTTTAATCTTTTGGACTAAAGAGTTGTCCAAATCTTCTTCGAGGGACTTCTTTTGATCATCTTTATTTTTAAGATCAGATTCTTTCTCTCCTATAGCCTTATCGTTAAGAGCCTTTTCATTTCCGCTATCATTTAAGCTAGTTTCGCTATTATCAAGTTCCTCTTTAGCTTCTTGTAAAATTTCCCTAAGCTCTTCTTCTTCGCTTTTATTTTCTTGCCTTACATCCTTACTTCCACTGTCTAGATTTTCTCCTTCAGCATGGGCCTTTACAGGGCTTAATGAAAATAAACTTGTTGAAAGAGCCATAATCAGTGCCATTTTAGTGAAATCTTTTTTATTCATAATATCCTCTCCTAAATCACTTTAATTTATTGATGTATTATGTTAATTTAATTATATAAAATCCCTAAAGAAAAATCAAATATTTTATATATAAAAAGAACCGCCAAGTTGCCTCAGCGATTCAATTAATTTATGCAAGTTTTCCTTTTCTTCTAAGTCTTTCTGTATTTATTATAGCAGCAGTTGCATCTCCTGTGATGTTTAGGGTAGTTCTTCCCATGTCGAATATCCTATCGATTCCTGCTACTAGGGCGATTCCTTCTACAGGAAGACCTACTGATTGAAGGACCATGGCAAGCATTATCATTCCGCTACCTGGAACTCCTGCTGTTCCTATAGATGCAAGGGTTGCTGTAAGAACTATATTTACCATTTGGCCAAGTGTTAGGTCGATCCCATAACAAGAAGCGATAAAGACTGCGCACACTCCCTGATAGATTGCTGTTCCGTCCATGTTTATGGTAGCTCCTAAGGGTAGGACGAAGCTTGTTACGTCATGATCTGCTCCAAGCTCTTCACAGCATTTGATGTTGATTGGAATAGTTCCTACTGAAGATGCTGATGAGAAGGCAAACATTATAGCTGGTGCCATTGCCTTGAAAAATTCAATAGGGCTCATTTTAGCCAAGGTCTTTATGGTAAATGAGTAGACTACAAGGCCGTGTAGGGCGTAGGCTAGATAGGCTACAAGCAATACTGATGCGAGAGATCCTATAATCATAGCACCATTTTCTGCTATTACTGGAAGGAGTAAGCAAAATACACCTATTGGAGATAGGCTTACGATTAACTCCATTGACTTCATAAATATATCATTTAAGACATCAATTGCCCCTATAGCCTTAGCTTGGCTTTCCTTTTTGATAAGTAGGATAGAAAAACCAACGATCATTGCTCCTACGATTATCTGGAGCATATTAGCTTCTACCATTGGGCTTAGAAAGTTTTTAGGAAAGATATTTACTAGGGTATCCATAAAGGAGACTTTTTCTCCAACTTCATATTCCAAGTTTGTCGTAGCTATTACTGGAAATATTTTCTTAAATATATTGGCAAAGCCCAGACCTATTACTATGGCACAGGTTGTGGTTAAGAAATAATAAATTATGGTAAAAATTCCGACTTCTCCGACCTTCTTAATATCTCTCATTGAGACAATTCCTCCAATGATTGAGAAAAATACTATCGGAGTTACTATAAACTTGATTAGATTTAGAAATATATCACCGAATGGTTTGATATACTCATTTAAAATCTCTGCCTTACTTTGTAGTAAAAGACCTAGGATAACCGCCGAAACTAAGGCGATTAGGATGTTTCTTGTAAGATTCGATTTCTTTTTCACTTTCTTTTCTGACATATATTCCTCCTTTTTCTTTCTATAAATATATCATAAATAAGCTTTTCTTTGCAATTTATTAGTATTTTTCTTTTAGTTTACCTAGATTTCTACTACTCTTAGGTCATCATTCAGATCAAATAAAAGCTTGATAAAGTTTTTCTTGTATCTTACAAATCTTTCCTTATCCATAAGATCTATTACTTCGTCGAAGTTTGCCCACTTACAAGCTGCTACTTCTTCTTCCTGAAGCTCTACTTCATCTAGATTTATATTTTCCCTTACTAGGTAGAAATCATCAAAGCCGTATTTGAAGTTGGCTGTGATGATGGGTCTCGTATTTGTAAAATCTAACTTAATACCTAGCTCTTCTCTAAGCTCTCTGGCTATAGCTTCCTTGCTAGTCTCACCAGCGCTTGCTGCTCCTCCACAAGTGATGTCCCACAAGTTTGCCATGGACTTTGTCTTTTGTCTTTTCTGGATGAGAAGATTGCCACAATCATCAAATATCAATAAATGGACGATTAACCTAAAGGTATTTTCAGGCATCTTCTCCCCTCTTATGTAGGTTTTTCCTGTCTTTATCCTATTTTCATCATATAAGTCTAATATTTCCATTTTTCCTCGCAAAAAACCTAGGCCGCTTCTCTAGTGAAAATAAGCCTAGGACATATCTATTTGTCAGCCATTACAGCTGCTGTTATTCTTGGTATTACTTGTTTTTTACGACTTAGGACACCTGGTGCGTTGATGGTACCCTTGTCTGTGATTTCGCCAAACTCTTCTTTTATAGAATCGAAATGTTCTCCTACTACAAGAAGCTCACTTCTCTCGTTGAAGATATCTGTAAGGACTAGGACGAAGGTTGATTCGTTTTTGGATTTGATTTTCTTATCCATCAAGTCCTTAAGCTCATCCATAATTGGAAGGAGCTCTTCTGGGTTCATGGTCATAACTTGGCCGACTCTAAAGTCTTCTCCGCCGATATTAAAGGTCTTTACATCTCCTTCTACCAAATCACTTGCAGATTTTCCCTTTAAGGAAGTTGCTGCCCTAAACATCTTATCAGCAAATTCTTCTGGGTTAAGGTCTGCAATCTTACTCATCCTGTCTAGGATTCTCCTGTCAGTATCTGTAGTTGTTGGAGATCTAAACAAGAGGGTATCTGATATCATTGCTGCACAAAGAATCCCTGCGATTTCCTTGCTTGGTCTGATTCCACTTTCTAGATACATCTCTGAGATTATGGTCGCAGTAGAACCAACTGGCTCTGCCCTAAAGAATACTGGCCCTGTAGTTAAGATATTGGCTACCCTGTGGTGGTCGATTATCTCTTGGATTTCTGCTTCTTCTATGTCGTCGATTGATTGGTTTCTCTCGTTGTGGTCTACTAGGATCAATTTTTTCTTATCAGATGAGATAAGATGGTATCTTGATACAGATCCTACGACTCTTTTGGTTGAGTCCACTACTGGATATGACCTAAATCTTGACTTAGCCATGGCATCTCTTACTGTATCTAAATTATCATCCTCAGTAAAATAAATTAGATTATCTGTAGTCATCACGTGGCTAACCGGAATAGTCATTGGAAGAAGTCTCGCTGTCATGAAGGAATTATATTCAGTAGATAGGACTGTCACATCATTTTTCCTGGCAAGTTCAACCATTTCATCATTCATCTCTGCCCCATGGGTTAGGATTAGTAGGGCGATTTTCTTATTTAGGATATATTCATAATAATCGTCCCTGTTTCCTGATATAATAATATCTCCTTCAAGGAAAACTTCATCCAAAGTCTCCCCATCCTCATCATTCATGGCAAATACTGTCATCTTTCCATCATAAGCCCTTGGATTTTCTGGAAGGTTAATGATTCTTGCGGCAAGTACATCTATTATATTATCGATTGGAGTCTTGCTCCTTCCCAAAATCTTGTCATCCCAAACGTCCATATAGGCACGGGTTATGTTAGAAAGGGAGGCAATTCCTGCAATTTTTCCATTAGCATCGACAACAGAAAGAGAATTGGCATCTCCCTTTTGGAAGATTTCCCAGGCAGACCTTATGGCTATGGAAGGGTCTATGATATTGCCCTTATCAATATCAAGGTCTTTGACTTGAAGCTTAATCGATTCCTTTAGCTTTGGTGGCTTAAGGCCAAAGTAGTCTAGGACGAACTTACTTTCTGGATTAAGCTTACCGAGTCTGATTGGAATCGCCTTGACTTCTCCGAGTCTGTTTTTAAGGTCAGCATAGGCTAGAGCGCTCATTATAGAATCTGTGTCTGGATTCTTATGGCCTGTGATATAAACTACATCTCTCATAATAACTCCTTTATATAAAATTTACTTTGAGCATCTCGATTTTATATCTGTCGACTTGAAGGACTGTTATAGTCATATTGTTAATTTTGATAGAATCTCCCTTGTTAGGAATCCTAGAAAGATTATCAATCACAAAACCTCCTATAGAGTCGTTCTTGATCTCCTCTAGATCCGTATCGAAATAGTCGTTGAAATCATTTAAGTGGATTGAAGGATTGACCAAATATTCCTTATCATTTATCTTATAAATAGTCTCATAGGCAGAGTCGTATTCGTCATCAATCTCTCCTACAAGCTCTTCTACTATATCTTCTATGGTTACAAGGCCGCTCGTTCCGCCGTATTCATCGATTACAATAGCAAGGGAAAGATTCTCCCCTCTCATGGTTGTAAATAGGTCAAAGATGTGCATATTATCATAGACATAATAGGCTGGTCTTATGCAATCGATAAGCCTTAGGTCATTTTCCTGAACCATATGACTTACTAGATCTTTCATATGAAGGATTCCTAGGATATTGTCAATA
>QWBY01002080.1_pt1 | contig 11754 bp, 10 predicted proteins | sample 1972471 | NCBI WGS metagenome assembly QWBY01 (sample SAMN09866722, study PRJNA288562) | Human gut metagenome isolate term6_stool, whole genome shotgun sequencing... | reverse complement strand
GCTTATATTTACTACTCATTTACTACTTTTGGTTGCATTTTCATGCTGGTAAATGCCAGCTTATGCAAGGTATCTTCCAAAAAGAAAATACCGATAAAGTCCTAAAATACGGGATATATCGGCATTTACCAACTTATGAAAAGATAATCAGAAATTTAGTAAGTTTTTATATGAACAAAATGCTTATCAAGGTACTCTTATATATGAAAGCATATTTAAGTCAGTGCGAAAGAGATGAAAGGAGGGAGCTTATGTCCGCAGGAATAGTGGATATACAGCGTCAGCTTATTAAAAAAGCGAAGTTGGGAGATACGAAAGCCTTTTCGCAGTTGTATGCTGAGATTTATAAAGATCTGTATCGGTTTGCGCTTTATATGACGAAACATACGCAGGATGCAGAAGATGCGGTCAGTGAGGCAGTGATATCTGCATATGAAAATATATCCGGACTAAAGAAAGAAAATTCTTTCAAGAGTTGGATGTTTACGATTCTAAATAATGAGTGTAAAAAGATATTACGGAAAAACGGTAATACGTCGAATCAAGTGAGTGAAGAGGATGCCAAAAACCTCGGAGCAGAGGAAATAGATTTTGCACAGCGCCATGATGTAAAGAAGGCGTTTGAATCATTAGAGGAAGAGGAGCAGACGATAGTTGCATTTTCCGTATTCGGAGGATACAGAAGCGAAGAAATAGCCGAGATGCTGGGGAAGAACCCGGGAACGGTCCGATCAAGGAAGAGCCGTGCTTTCGGCAAGATGCGTGAAATGCTGGACTGAATGGCAGGCGTTTTGAAGATGGAGAAAATAGAAGATAATAAGAAGAAAAAATAACAAAAACCATCAAAATAACGAAAGGAGATTATCTATGTCAGAGAATAAAAAAGAAACGAAAAATCAGGATATGATTGAGAAAGAAATGAAAGAGAAGATGAAGCAAACTGTTGAAGATGAAAAGATCCCCGGTTCGCTTGAGCCGGAAGCGGTTGAAAAGATGTTGGAGACGAGAAAGAAGAAAAAGTCGAATAATCGCCGTTGGAAATATGCCTCAGTGGCAGCAGCGGCTTGCGTTTGTCTTGTAGTGGGAGCAGTCGGATATACGAATATGAACGCAGGAAAAAATGAACGGCCGGGAACGGTAACAGAAGGCAGATCAGAAGAAGATCAGGGAAAAATCGCACTGGCAAAAAATTATGATGAAATTAAAAAATATTTGAAAGAAAATGAGAAAAGGGCGAAAGGGCAGAACGGATTCGGCAGAGCAGACGCGGCCTATATGACGGACGGGGCCATGGCGGAATCTTCTGTAGCCGAATCGACAAAAGATATGGCAGGCGCCGATTATTCTGATACAAATATCAGACAAGAGGGAGTCGGCGAAGCGGACACTGTTAAGACTGACGGGAAGAATCTTTACATTCTAAATGATCAGACAGTAGAGATTGTAGATGTATCTCAAGCAGAGATGAAAGATCTGGCAAGTATCGAGATAGATGAAAATTGTTTCATAAGAGAGGTTTTTGTTTCCGATGGGCGGCTTGTGATATTGTATACCGAATCAAAATGTGAAGAAGGAAAGAAAGCAGAAGACGGAATTTATAAAGATTATACATGCGCGGCAGTTTATGATGTGACCGATCCGGCGAATCCGAGAGAAGCAGGAGTGATTTCTCAGAGCGGGCAGTATCATACAATGCGCGTGAAAGACGGATATGTTTATTTAGTCAGCGATTTTTACACATATTATGATTCGTCGGTATCAAACGAAAGCGATTATATCCCGCAGATCCAGGGAAGTCTGCTCCGCGCGGAAGATATATATATGCCGCAGGGAACGACCGGAAGTCAGTACACGGTTATTTCTGCATTTGCGCTTTCCGACCCGACTGAGAAATTACAGACAAAGGCGATTTTCGGAAACGCGGGAATGTGTTATGTGAGCGAAAATAATATTTATATAACAGAGGAGTATTACGGAAAAAGCGAGACAGAGAATATCCAGACTTCGATCCGTAAGATCGCTTATGATAAGGGAACTTTAGATGCGGTAGGACAGACAAAGATCGACGGCGTTTTGAATGATTCCTTTAGTATCGATGAATATAACGGATATTTGCGAATTGCAGCGACAGTGATTCCCAGTGATTATAACAACCGGATCATGCCTGTTCCGTATGTGGAAGAAGGCGGATCGGATGTTATAGTTGAAGATGAAGTGGCAGTGGATAATGCATCTATAGAAACAAATGCGTTATATGTGTTGGATGAAAATCTGGAAATGACCGGAAGTATTCAGAATCTGGCGAAAGAGGAAACAATCCATTCAGCGAGATTTATGGGAGATATCGGATATTTTGTGACATTTAAGCAGATCGATCCGCTGTTTTCCGTGGACCTTTCAGATCCGTCAAATCCAAAGATCATCGGAGAATTGAAGATACCGGGATTTTCAGATTATCTGCATCCGTATGGCGATGGAAAACTGCTTGGAATCGGATTGAGCGTAGATGAAGAGGGCATGACGACAGAAGGTGTGAAGCTGTCTATGTTTGACATAAGTGATCCGGCAAATGTAAAGGAGATGTCAACCTATGTTTTAGAGAATGTGCTTAGCACAGACGCAGGATATAATTATAAGGCGGTATTTGCCGATGCAGAAAAGAATCTGTTTGGATTTATGGCGTACGGAGATTCGATCGAATATAAAATGTTTACTTACGATGAAGCGGAAGGTTTTAAAGAAGTATTTTCAAAAGATATTGTTAATTACGGAAATGTCCGAGGATTGTATATCGGAGAAACATTTTATCTTGTAGCCGGAAATACAGTCGAATCATTTACGTTAAACGGATTTGAAAAAATAGACGATCTTGTCCTGTAATAGACGATTGGCAGATGGAATGAATTTCCAAAGAAAATTCAGAATCCGTAACGGAACTTAGATAAAAATTTTGGGGAAAAGGCGCTGATATCATATTGACGTATCGGCGTCTTTTTTGAAGCCTTAAAAGCGAAGCGAAAATTAAACAAAATGAAAGAAAATCAAATCCCTTGCCGTAACGAAGAAGTATGAAAGAGTCATTTTTATACGACAGCTTAACTGATATTGTAAATATAACAAAAGCGGAATAAATATAAAAATTATAAATCAGTCTGTCGAAAGGGGAAGAAGATATGAAAGGATATAATACGGAAAAGGGTTATATGGGGTATGTAGAAGGAACGTGGATGCTTTTTAGCTGCGAAGCGGATTATTATGAATTCATGGAGTGAAAAGCCGTGAAGTGAGAAGTCAGAGATGGTTTCCGTAGTGGAAAACGCAGAAATATGATATTATATCATTATGACTAAAGTACGGGAGCGTTGTATTATGCCGAAGGGAGCAAATCAAAAGTTTAAGCTGTACCGTCTCGCACAGATCATGTGTGAAAAGACGGATGAAACACATTATCTGACAATGCCGGAGATTCAAAAAGAGTTGGAAAAGTATGATATTATCGCAGAGAGAAGAAGTCTGTATGAATCGTTGAAAGATTTAGAAGAATTCGGCATTGAAGTAGAAGGTGAGCGCAGCGGGAGAGGATACCGCTATCATGTGATAGGCAGACAATTTGAACTGGCTGAACTGAAACTTCTTGTTGATGCGATACAGTCGTCAAAATTTATTACAGAGAAGATGACGAACCGGTTGATAGGAAAACTGGAAACTCTTGTCAGTCAGCATGATGCGGCGGATCTTCGGCGGCAGGTGTTTGTTTCAGGGCGGATTAAGACGATGAATGAAACTGTTTATTACAGCGTCGATACGATTTATAATGCAATTTCACAAAACAAAAAAATTAAATTTCAATATTATCAGTGGAATGTGAAAAAAGAACCGGAGCTTCGTCATGGAGGAGCGTATTACCATATCAGCCCGTGGGGGCTGCTATGGGATCATGAGAATTATTATCTGATCGGATATGATTCCCGGGCAGAGCAGATCCGGCATTACAGAGTCGATAAAATGCTTCATATTTTGCTGTCGGAAGAGATACGGGAGGGAAAGGAGGAGTTTCAAAAGATCGACATGGCGTCGTATTCAAAAAAGAGTTTTGGCATGTTCGGGGGAAAAGAACAGTCGGTAAAACTTCTTGTTGAAAATTCGCTGGCAGGTGTTATTGTAGATCGTTTCGGGAAAGATGTGATGATGATTCCGGCGGATGCCGATCATTTCACTGTGAGTGTAGACGTTCAGGTAAGCAGTCAGTTCATAAGCTGGGTATTTGCGCTTGGCAGTCAGGCAAAAATTGTCAGCCCGAAGAATGTTGTAAATCAGGTGCGCAAGGAGATTGAGAAACTTGCGGAGCAGTATGCGCTTCCTATAGAAAACAGAAGGGAGAATTGAAACATGGATGAGAAACTAAAACCTTTATTTACTCCGTGGCGTATCGGAAACTGCGAGATAAAAAACCGTATCGTATTGACTTCTATGGGAGGAACCGATCTGTTCGGATGGATGGAGAAAAACCATTTTGACAAAATGGGTGCGCGATTTCTTATGGAGGCTGCAAAAAACAATGCGGGTCTTGTCCTTCCGGGGTGTCAGCCGGTATATAATCCTATGTTTGGACAATGGTTGTACAAGAATAAAAAGATGTATGAAGATCTGAAAGAGTGGATGCCGGAGTTTCATAAAACAGGAGCCAAACTTTTTGTTCAGTTGACAGCGGGTTTCGGCCGGTCGTTTACGATCAGCGAGATGATGGAAAAATTATATACGAATAAGGCGCTGCGCGTTTTATCAAAGCCGTTTATGGATCTGGATAAGATTACTGCGACGGCAAGCCCGTCTCCGAACCGCTGGTCGGATAAAGTTCCTTCAAGAGAGATGACAAGAGAAGAAATTCATGAGTTTGTGGAAGCGTTTGCAAAGTCGGCGAAACTTTTGCAGGATGCGGGAGTTGACGGAGTGGAAATACATGCGGTACATGAAGGATATCTTCTTGATCAGTTTACATTAAAATATGTAAATCATAGAACAGATGAATATGGAGGATCTTTTGAAAACAGATATCGCTTTGCTGTAGAGATCGTGCAGGCGATTAAAAAAGTATGTGGTGAAGATTTTCCTGTATCGCTAAGGTACAGTGTTCTTTCCAAGACAAAAGGATTCAGAAAAGGCGCTCTTCCGGGAGAGCAGTTTACGGAAGTCGGAAGAGATATGGAAGAATCTGAAAAAGCGGTGAAATATTTGCAAGATGCAGGTTATGACATGCTCAACTGCGATAATGGTACATATGATGCGTGGTATTGGGCGCATCCGCCTGTTTATATGCCGGAAAATTGTAATCTGGAAGATGTAGAACATATTAAACAGTTTGTTCGGATTCCGGTTGTATGTGCGGGGAGAATGAACCCGAAAACAGCGGCAGAATCGATCGCTGCAGGAAGATTGGACGGAGCGGGATTCGCGAGGCAGTTTTTGGCAGATCAGGAATGGGTCACAAAGATGATGGAAGATCGGGAAGAAGAGATTCGGCCTTGTATTTTATGCCATAACGGATGTTTTAATATGTGCCACTATAAAGGAGTGCCAAACGATCAGGAATTAAGTGACAGCCTGCATTTGTCAAGGTGTGCGGTTAATGCGGAAACGATGCAGTGGGATCGGCATTTTATAGAGAAAACAAAGAATCCAAGAAGAGTCTATATTATCGGTGGAGGAATCGGAGGGATGGAAGCTGCCAGAGTGTTAAAGCTTCGTGGGCATGATCCGGTTATTTATGAGAAGAACAACGTTCTTGGCGGCACGTTCATCCCGGCAAGTGCAGAATCTTATAAGGGGAAATTAAGAGAACTTTTGGCATGGTACAGAAGACAAATGAAAGAACTGGATGTGGAGGTTCATTTAGGTAAGGAGATTGACAGCGTTGAAAAGTTCGGCGATGCTCCGGTAATAATTGCAACCGGTTCTGTTCCGCGCGTGATGAAAAATATTCCGGGACATGAACGGATGATTGAGGCATGCGACTATCTGAACGGAAGGGATGTAGGAGAAAGAGTTGTAGTGATCGGAGGAGGTCTTACGGGAAGCGAGATTGCCTATGAGCTTGCGCTTCAGGGAAAGAGACCGGTTATTGTTGAGATGAAAAATGATCTTGTGGCGCAGAAAGGAGTTTGCCTTGCCAATAGTTCCTATTTGAGGGAATGGTTTGAGCTGCACGAAGTTCCGGTATATCTCGAAACAAAGTTAAAAGAAGTAAAAGAACATTCGGTGATCTGTACAGATAAAACCGGAAAAGAGATAGAGATTCCTTGTGACTCTGTGATCGGATCAGTCGGTTACCTGCCTAATCCGCTGGAAAGAAAAGGAAAGAATATTTACCTGGTCGGCGATTGTGAACAGGTTGGAAATTTACGGAGCGTGGTGTGGGGCGCTTACGAGACTGCGATGAAGATTTGCTGATATGACGATGCAGAATGATTGATAGAACAAGAATAGTGAGATATTAGAAAATGCAGCTTTCTCTTGTGAGGGTAAAGCTGCATTTTAATCTGAAAATAGATTTGTTTAAGCGAACAACTGTAAAATAATCTGAATGATCCAAAACAGACAATACAGAATCATTCCGACATTTAAGATGATCGTTGAGAAACGTTTTCCTTTCGGAATTGTGATCTCTCCGGGGGCACATTTGAATTTCTTAAAGTTGATCGCCCAAAATATGATGCCTGTAATGACAAGACCGAAAAGAAGCAGCATGTAAAAACAAATCAAAAGAAACTGAACCGGATGCTGCATAACGAGTCCGACAATGGCTGACGGGTTATTTTCCGCTAACAGAGAAAGCTGATTGAAAAATGTTGATTTCATTAAAAGCAGTCCCGGAATCGAGCCTAAAAAGTTGACTGTCATATGCAGGGCAACCGTGTAGATCAAGCGCCCGGTTTTTACATAAATGAATCCCCAGAACACACCGAGTGTAAATGCGTATACAAATTGATTAAAATTACCGTGGAATAACGCAAACATCAATCCTGACAGAAGGATAGCCGTTGCCTGTCCGTACTGTACTGTCCGGTCGATGATGAGTTTTCGGAAAACATATTCTTCGACGATGGGAGCGCAGATCACCATAAGGAAAAATGCTGTGAGCGGAGACAGTCCGGTAAGAATGTCCTGGATCGGGTTGTCTACGAGATCTCCTTTTAGTGTTCCGAAGATAGCTGTCGTAAATGTGCCTATTACATTCGTAACATACATAAGCGCATAGCACATAAAAAAGGCGATAATCCATTGCCCTGCCGTCATTTTCTTCTTGTGGATGACCATGCCGGGGATCGTGCGTACGATGATGACCAAAAGCGGCATTGCAATAAGATACATCGAAAGCGATGAGATGATCAGGGAAATATTCGGATTCACCATAAGCTGGGGTGCGATCAACTGAATCAATGTAATGACAGAAATCTGCACTCCCGAAATTATGATCGCTCCACAGAAATAAAAAAGTCCGATCTTGGAAAAATGACTCTTGTGTTTCTTTAACGGATCGGTCGGAGCCGGGATGATAAGTTCAGTGTTTTCCATATGAAATAACCTCCTCTTGCGTAAGATTAAAAATCAATAAAAAATTTTACGTCTATTATCCCATTTTGCGAAGCAAAAATCAATAAAAACAGAACTTATATTTGCAGCCGGTGAGATGCTAAGGCAGCAAGGTGTTAATTTTAGAAATCGATGTTATAAGGAATATTTTCAAAATATGAAGAGGTAAAAATTATTTGCGCCCGAAAAAGGAGGGGGGTAAATAAAGTTTGCTGGACTTTGCAGAGTGGAGAGATAAAATAAAATAAAAAGGAGGTAAGCGGTATGAAAATAGGAGAAACAATTTTAAAATTACGAGAAGAAAAAAAGATGTCTCAAGAAGAGTTTGCACAATATTATCATGTGACGAGGCAAACTATTTCAAACTGGGAAAAGGAAAAGAATTATCCGGATTTACAAACATTAGTAAAGATTAGTGACGAATCAGGAGTTCCGTTGGATTCTATGCTTAAGGATAACTTCTCTATGGTACAAGAAATCGATAAAAAAGTAAGACACTTAAAAATATTTAAAATAGGAACAATAGTAGTATTGGCGATAGTTATTTTAGTTTCAGCTTATATAGGAATTCAAAACGGCAAGCAGGACCATCTTGTGCGGACATATGAAGATAAGTTGGAGGAACTTGGATTTGAGCAAGAAGGTAATAATTATTGTCTCACAGATTCCGATTTTAAGTATGATATTTATATGTTTGACAGACCTTCTATATGGAAATGGAATCAGGAAATGAGTGACAGAGAGAAATTTATCGTAGCCACACTTCTCGTAAAGAATAGCGATTTGGAAGAAAATCCGGGTATTACAATTCGGAAAACAGGCGATTTTATAACACTTTATATTTCAAGAGAAAACCATTTGGCAGACGACGGTTCTACAAAACCAAAAGAGTATAGTCTTGATAGAAACGGTCAGATAAAACATAAAGAAAAAATGGAAGCAGATGATTATGAAGTATATGCTAAACTGAAAGAGGAGATAGAGAATGGAGTGAAAAAACTCAATGAAATGTATTCAAACATTTATGAATAAAAATATTTGTATAATGATTGCAAGGTCGAATAATAGGGTGTTGAATGCTTGACACCCTTCTTTTGATTAAGAATGAAATACCGTATCCAGAAGCTGATCTATCGAGATCAGGTACAGAGTGGAGTGATCAAAAGAATCTATAATCTACTGATCACACAGCCAAAAGTTCACCGAGAGGCATATGAACTAAATAAACAGCCTGTGCGGTGGATCAATTTCAAAAATGGATATTATGATCCGGTTATGGGTGAAATGCTGGAACACAATCCTGATTATCTGACAATCAATCAGATTCCGTTTCCCTATTATCCAGAGGATTGTGAGCAGGTGTTACAAGGTGGAGAAAATATCAAAAAGTATCTGGCATCGTCTCTTTCAAATAAAGAAGAACAGCAGACATTCTGGGAGTATTTTGGATACTGCATGAAAATAAACGATTCTATGCGACTGGAATGTATGGAAAGCTGTTAAATGCCTGTGCGGATATTCCCTGCAAAGCAATGGAGAACACAGATGTATTAAAGAAAGCAGTCGGTGAGGACACACTGATTTATGAGAAAAAAGGACAGGATGCAATTCATTTCCACTCTTATGCGAAGCTGCTTTTTTCTACCAATGAAATGCCACAGAATCTTGAGAATAAGTCAGATGCTTTTTACCGTAGACTACTGATTCTTGATATGAACCGGGTAGTAAAAAGTGGTGAAAAAGATTTGCACTTAAAGGAAAAGGTACAGGCAGAATCCGATTATGCAATTCATATGGCGATGATTGCATTGAAAAATCTGTACGAGCAACGACGACTTGAGGAACAGAAACGGTTTGAAGAGCAGGAGAGAGCAAGAGCAGCTCGAAGAAGAAATAAAAGACGTTCAGGACCAGAATTCTAAACTGCAGATACAGGTGAATAAATCATCTGTGCAAGCTGTGGATGAGGCATATAAAAAACAAAGAGAAGCAGAAAAACAATTACGGTCATTAAAGTATCAGGCGGAACAGAACAGAAAGATAGCTGAGAAGGAAGTGCAAAAACTGAAAAAAGAATAAAATTGCAATCAGAGAAAATAAACGAGATAAAATTTTTCTGTGGTATCGGATATATAGTGGCACTTGTATTTTCTGCTTGTCTTATTAAGATGTGCTTTTTGTGATTTTAGATGCGATATTTCAGAATTGAATTACGACTTTTGATAGATTAGATTGTCTGAAACGCATTTTTGTGATATGATGATAAATACCATGTGAACAGATATTTCAAGCAAATAAGATTGAGGTGAAAAAATGGCAGTTAGTTACAAGAAATTGTGGAAATTGTTAATTGATAAAGAAATGATGAAGAAAGATTTGCGTGCAATGACAGGAGTTAGTACAACAACGATGTCTCGATTATCAAAAGATGAAAATGTAAGTACAGAGATTCTGTCAAAGATATGTTCTGCTTTGAATTGTGATGTGGGAGACATCATGGAATTTGTTCCTGATAAAAAAGAGGAGCAGTAAGGAGGTACGGGAACATGGATCATTCTTATCCGTATATTGCATCTTTGACTAGAGAGCCGTTCCTTTTTTATGAAATGCGTTCCACTGCAAAGCTTATGTCAGAAGGAATTTCCGATGATACGATTGTAAAAGAAATTGTAGAGCAGAATCTTTTCCAGTACCCAACGGAAAAATCTATCACACGCATGGCGAAAGCCTGTATAAAACGGCTTCATGCACTGGAAGATGATTCTCTGGTTTCTGCGATTGCGTCACAGCCAACGGATGTAGCAAAACAAGTTTGTCTGTATGCGTTGATGAAGCAGAGCCGACTGGTTTGGGAATTTATGCTGACAGTCATTGGTGAGAAGTACAGATTAAGGGACACGTCTTTTGGTAAGATAGATTTGAATACATTTTTTATGCGTTTACAGGAACAAAATGATACCGTAGCTTCTTGGAGCGATAGTACGATAACAAAGTTAAAACAGATTATTGCCAGAGTGCTTGTCGAAACAGAATATCTCGATAATCTCAAGGCAGATCATTTGAATCCAGTATGGCTGCATCCTGTTTTGGAAAATGCCATCAGAAGCAATGGCGATACGGCGATACTGCCGGCGTTTAATTGCTTTGTGTAGGAGGTAACCCGATGAGTGAAATAAAAGAGCGCCTGGACAAAGTTCGGGCATTGATCCAGGAATCAGAGTTTCTGGAAGGCAAGGGACTGAGCAATGAAGTGAATATCAGAATCTTTTGTTATGAACCTGAAAATGAAATGGTTGTTCGCCATTTTGTAAATCAGTTGGAAACAGATCAGTTCTTAGATTGCCATTTGATCGTTTGTAATTTATATAAAATATTTCTTTCTATCTGTGATGATATGGACATCACAGATGCAATTCCAGATATGGAAGAAGCTGACGGGAGTGCTTATCTTCTGGAGCAGCTTAATTCCGCAATCGGTAACGGAGAGTTCATTGATAAAATCCAGTATGAGCCACACGAACCGGGTGATGTGCTGATGTTGACAGGTGTAGGTGAGGTATTTCCGTTTATGAGAATCCATACGTTACTAGAAGCCTTGCAACCGTATTTTTCGGATGTTCCGATTTTGGTTATGTATCCGGGTGAGTTCGATGGTCGTCATGTAAAACTGTTCAATCGTCTGACACCAAATGATTATTACCGGGCATTCAATGTCATAGATTAAGGGGGATAAAGCCATGATGATTCGAGATATGTTTGCGGATGACATCAACCGCAAAATCAATGGTGTAATTAAAGTAGATCAGGCTGCTGATGATGTAATCGAGCAGGAGTTAAATGAATATGTCATTACCAGAGAATTGAAGAAACACTTCATTACGTTCTTCAATTATTACGGTGATGCCTTCGACCAGCCGACAGCCGATATGGGCGTTTGGATTTCTGGTTTCTTTGGAAGTGGTAAATCTCACTTTCTGAAAATGCTCTCTTATCTTCTGGAGAACAAAGAAGTTAAGGGCATCCGCAGTGTAGAGTGTTTCCGGAAAAAGTTTGAAGATGATCCGGCAACCTTTATGCTGATTGACCGTGCTACGAAGGATCAGACGGAAACCATTCTTTTCAACATTGATATTGAAGGCTTCAGCAATAAAGACAAGACTGCTG
>QWBY01002456.1_pt1 | contig 11755 bp, 9 predicted proteins | sample 1972471 | NCBI WGS metagenome assembly QWBY01 (sample SAMN09866722, study PRJNA288562) | Human gut metagenome isolate term6_stool, whole genome shotgun sequencing... | reverse complement strand
ATCTTGTACTTCCGATCGCTGTACCGCGGTCGTATCGGCTCGTACCACTTCCGGATCCTTAGGCAGTATTTGTAGGCTTCTTCGATCTCAGGGAATTGCCTGAAGAGTATCTTCGCTCGCTCCTTTTGGTCGTCGATCCACTCCGTTTTGTGCTTGAAAAGGAGACCTCTCGAGCGGTGTAGGAGTTGCTTTAGCGTGTATTCATTGGAAAACTTTTCATGCAGTGTTAGCATCTCCTGTACCGTCTTATTCGTCTTCCGCTCCAGAGCAAGGATCGCTTGTCGGTGGCGGATTCGCACGCTCTGGAGCTGCTCAAGGATTTCACGGAGGACGTGAAACTTGTCCGCCACCTGATATGCGTTGGGAAAGGTCGTCCTCGCCGGCCGGTCGTAATTCGGAGTCATGTCCCGAGTCACGCTCTCGACCTTCATCTTGGTCTTGACCGCAAACCTTGATAGGATCTGCAGAAGCTCAGAGGTCCTGAGTGTATCCGCCATCAGTGCAATCTTGCTCGTCTCTCGGTTGCTGATGATCGTGTAGCAGACGCCGTCGATCGTCTTCTCATCGATTGCCATACGGGATCCTACGTTTGACTCCTTGAGGATCGGCACCCTTATCTTTTTTCGTCCTCCCTCTCGCCGGACCTCGATGTCGTCTTGACCGATCCTGCCGTCCCGCTCTGCCTCACGGAAACCACTCAGGTAATCCTTGTACCACCGGTCAAGGCGCTTCGCATCCGTCCCAAGGACATAGGCGACATTACCAATGCTTATCGGCTTCCCCTCGACCAATTTCTTTTAAAAAAGCACCGAACTTCGGTGTGCATTTGATCCCCTCAATCGTGTATTTATAGGTGTTGAAAAAGGACTCTCGACCACCCTTCTCCTTCCACCGCCGCCGGCGTATGTAGATGAATGCCTCGCGACCGGCTATGGGGAAGGTCTGGATCTCGCAGGGATTCATATACCCGCATCGGACCACCTCCTTGGCATCCGTCAGCTCCGGAGGATAATGGCTCTCATCGTCCTTCTCGTCCATATAGAGACGGTACACCCCGCACTCCTTTTTTACCTCCTGCAGCTCAAAGTCCCGAAGGATCTCCTCTGGAACAAATGCCGAAATCAACTCACTTATCTCTGCTATTTCCATACGCTAAAACTACTGCCTGATCTGTTATCTATTGTCCCATCAACAAAGGTAATCTCTTTTCCCCTCCACTCCCAGCACATCAAAATGCGAATTAGCCCCTTGATTGATTCTCCAATAGGTGTAAATACTCATAGTTCTACCCTAAACGTAGAATAATGACATTGGTATAGGCATTTCGCATATTTTAGTCAATTGCCTGATTCCGATATACACTCCAACAGGATTTAATTGGAAAGTTGTTATTTGGTTATTTTTGAAAACGTCAAATGCATATTGCCATCGAATGTCCTTCTTAATATGATAGTTGCGAACCTCATCTTCTGTAAATGGAATAGCTTTATTTTTTAAATCTTCAAACAGGGGGATTAACAGGTCTTTATTTGCTTGATTGAATACTTCTGTTACGGTCTCGGTATTTCTGACATTAAAAGACACATATTGTTCTTCAAAAGAAAACAACCACATTAAATATGATAAATTAGTTCGCAGAGAAACATTCATTAGTTGTGGATACTTCTGAAAAATATCATTTAATTCATTCAGTGAAATGTTGTGTCTAAAAAACAAATCATAATCAGATAGTAGATGTTTTTCAAGTGGTTCTACAACATGAAATGCTGATATTCCATAACCACATCCGACTTGCTTTAGGTGGGCTATATCCAATGAACTGATATTTTTTAATCTTTCCGCTAACGGAGCTAACTTCAATAACAAGTCATCATATTGTTTTTTGTTGTATGGGAATATCAGGTTACTAAAAACCAATATTGCCAATAATGAAGCTGTATTGGAAGATAGTTTGGGTATTATATTTCTTGCCTCATCTATTATAGATTGTTCTGTTGTTCTTTCTTGTATATTCAAACGTTCTATTAGTAAATCTATAAGATTTTCGCCTAATTCTTCATTACCGGATGCGATGTAATTTTTAAATGTCTCATTTAACGCCATCTGAATTGCAGGCTCTTTGAAACGATGCAATAAATCTTCCTTTAATGAAGTTATTCGGTCTATTGTTTTTTTCGTTATGTCAGATAATCTTTTCTCGGCCTCGACCCTTGCATCCTGAGTATAAACAGCCAACTCTGCTTTTACTACATATTTGCAGATTTCCATAGCAGTTTCAGCTGTAATGCCATTAAAGTTAATGTCACCTTTTGCTTGTACTACGGTGGATTGATTAGCACTCTCTATTTTCTGATCATTTCCGAAATTCATTGTTGTTGCCGTTTACCTGATTTATAGTGCTATTATTAACATCTTTAATTGTCTGCTTGTTACTTTTTCCTTCTTTTTTAATCAAGTAAAAAATACCACTAATAACACCTCCAACAATAGCAACAAGAAGAGGAGTTATCCATACTGAGTTGTCTTTCAAAAAATCCATTACCGCCATTATTATTCTATATATTAACTGCAAGTAGTGTACCAGAATTAAAGAGGTGACATTTTGGCAGGAATTCTATTCTGTAAAACTATTGTAGATTGGGACAAAGTGGCTTTACCAGCTTCTACCAGCTTTTGAATATCCGTCTGATGCTTCAAATGATGGATTTTTCTGACGACAGATTAGCGGAGATGTATCGCACGGAAACTCCCCAGCGTGGCACGGCAAAAGCCTATTAGGGATTATACAAGAGAGAGTTTACGGAAGAGGACAACGAAATCCGTATTATCAAAGACGAGAAGAAACGATTGCTTTTGACCATCAACGGACTTCCCATTGCCGATTGGTGCGAGCAGAAATGGAAATAGCTTATCAATGGTAATCGCTCACATTCACATTGGTTGTAAAACCGAAAATCCTCTTTCTCTTTCATCGTTGTTTTCAGCCCCGACAAAACTTTTCAAGAAGAAAATCACACAAGAACGCTCACTTGTCCTCGCAAATCTGAATCTTTTCAAATGGAATAGTGAGCGTTATTTGGCTATTCAAGACAATATGTCTCAATGCACTCCGCTCACTTCTAAATCGTTACCTGTACATCTACTCCAAAAAGGTAACACTCTATTATCCAACAAGATAGTTCGCTAACGAAAGATCAGGGTGGAACTCCAGTCCCGTAGGGATGAAACTCCGGGCGGTGACGCCTTTGAGCAATGCAGATGGCATTCAACTCATTGTGAAACGTTGGGAACGAAGCCCCCCGTAAGGGTGCCTCACGGATGAGCCCGCCTTTGGTATATGCTTAAATGTGTCACCCTGGTGCGTCTGCGCTGACGCGGGGATGGTCAAGGGAGAAAAGGGTATATTTGCGTGACAAGATCAATCTAACCGCTTACCGAAGAAATCTTTTTTTTCATGAAGCTATCCCATATCCTACTTGGCGTCGTCGCTGTCGCCTTTGTGGCAGGCACTACACCGCTCACTTCGCAAGTAAAGAGCGACCATCTCACTCTGCAGGACATTAATCGCGGGGTCTACTATCCTTACAGTGCCGGTAGTGGCTTCCGCTCGCTCCGCGGTGCCGGCAGCTCCTACACGGTGATCAGCCCGGACCATAAGCGGGTGGTGCGCTACTCCTATGCGACGGGGAAGGAGGAGGCGGTGCTCTTTGACACCGCCAAGGCGAGGGAGTGTCCCTTTGAGACCTTTGACGACTACCTCATCAGCGACAATGGCTTCCATATGATCATCCTCAGGGAGACGACACCGATCTACCGACGGAGCCGCTCCTACACTGCGTACCACTACGATGTGCGGCGCAATATGATCTCTCCGCTCAGTGAGACGAAGGGGCAGGTGCGGATCCCCACCTTCTCCCCCGACGGTAAGATGTGCGCTTACGTGATAGACAATGACCTGTACATAAAGAAATTTGACTACGACACCGAGGTGAGGGTGACGACGGACGGGAGGTACAATCACGTGATGAATGGGGTCACCGACTGGGTCTACGAGGAGGAGCTTTACCTGACCAGTCTGCTGAGCTGGAGCCCGGACAGTAAGTACCTCTCTTACGCCAAGACCGACGAGAGCGCCGTAAAGATGATCGGCATGACGGTGTACGGCAAGGGCAACTACCCCTTTATCTACTCCTATAAGTACCCTAAGGCGGGTGAGCAAAACTCAAAGGTCTCCCTCTGGCTCTACGAGGTGGACAATAGGCGCAACGTGCCGATCATGGAGAAGGAGCTGGGCGAGGAGGAGCTCTATATCCCGAGGCTTGGCTTTGAGGGCGAGCAGCTGTATGTCTTTACCCTCAATAGAAATCAGAATGACCTCCGCATCTATCGGGTCAACCCCGGTAGCCGCATTGCCCGACTCTGGCTGCAGGATAAGGACGATAGGTACATCGATGAGCATGCTGAGGTGCTGCAGATGCAGATCACGCCCTCAGCGGCCTACCTCGTCAGCGAGCGGGACGGTCGCCCAAGGGTCTACAAGTATACCCCTGAGGGCAATCTCGTCGGGCGACTGACAGATGAGGATGCCGATGTGGAGGAGCTCTATGGCGTCTCTCCCTCAGGGGAGGTGTACTACCAGCTCGCTTCGCCCACGCCGATGGATCGGGTCGTGGTGGCGAGAGATGCTAAGGGTCGCACACGCCTGCTCTCTCCTGATACGGGGACGAGCGATGTCACCTTTAGTGACGATATGAGCTACTATCTGCTGAGTCACTCCTCCACGACCGAGGTGCCTCGCTACACCATTCACCGGACCAAGGACGGAAAGGAACTTCGGGTGCTGGAGGACAACGCCGCACTCGCTAATCGGATCTCCCGGCTGAGCTACGGTAAGAGAGAGTTTATCACCCTCGAGACGAAGAGCGGACAGCGGCTCAATGGCTGGATCATGCGCCCGACGGACTACAGAGAGGGGGTGCGCTACCCGGTCGTGATGACGCAGTACAGCGGCCCCGGGTCTCAGTCCGCACTCAATGACTTCTCCTTTGGCTGGGAGGAGTACCTCACCACTCAGGGCTTCGTCGTCGCCTGCATCGATGGGCGTGGTACAGGAGGCCGAGGCAGTGACTTTGAGAAGTGCACCTACCTCTGTATGGGCTACCTGGAGAGTCTGGATCAGATAGAGGCTGCGCATGCGCTCGCCAAGCTACCCTATGTCGATGGCGACCGGATCGGGATCTTCGGCTGGAGCTTTGGCGGGTATAATGTCCTGATGACGATGGCGCGTGGCAAGGGGACCTTCCGTGCCGGTGTTGCCGTCGCTCCGCCCTATGACTGGCGCCTCTATGACACCATATATACTGAGCGGTATATGCGAACCCCGCAAGAGAACCCTAAGGGCTACGAGCAGACCTCTGTCGCAACCTATATCAAGGGGATGGAGGGCGCACTGCTGATCTGCCACGGCACAGCGGATGACAACGTCCACTTCCAGAATACAATGCACCTCGTCCCCGCCCTCGTGGAGGCTGACAAGGACTTCCGGATGCTGGTTTATCCGGACAAGAACCATGGGATCTATGGCGGCAACACCCGCAACCACCTCTACCGCCAGATCACGAATCACTTCATCACCCACCTTCGTCCATGATGAGAGACGAGCCTCGTAAGCCGGCCTGGCTGAAGATTGATCTCAGCAGTACCGACAGCTACAGCCACACCTCCCATACCATCACCGCGGGCGGACTGCATACGATCTGCGCCAGTGGTAAGTGCCCCAATCGGGCTGAGTGCTGGAGTCACGGTACAGCCACCTTCATGATAGGAGGAAACTACTGCACCCGGCGCTGTCGCTTCTGCGCTACAGCCTACATGAGTAAGCCACCGGCACTCAACCCTGGTGAGCCTGAGTCTGTTGCTCGCAGTGTCCGTGAGATGGGGCTCCGCTATGCGGTCATCACCTCGGTGGACCGAGATGATCTTGAGGATAGTGGAGCGGCACACTGGGCGGAGACGATCCGTGCCATCCGTCGGCTCTCCCCGGAGACGAAGATCGAGGTACTGATACCGGACTTCAGGTGGGATATGAGCGCCGTCGACACAGTCCTCAAGGCAGGTCCCGATGTAGTGGGGCATAATGTGGAGACGGTCCGTCGCCTGACCCCGCACGTCCGCTACCGGGCGACCTACGATGGGAGCCTTGCCGTGCTGAGGCACGTAGCCGAGCAGGGCTTCATCGCCAAGACCGGCATTATGCTTGGGCTCGGCGAGACGGAGGAGGAGGTGCTGGAGACGATGCGCGACTGCTACGATGTGGGCGTGCAGACGATGACCATCGGACAGTACCTTCGTCCCACGCGCCAGCATATCCCAGTCGTGGAGTACATCCATCCCGACCGCTTCCGGGCTTATGCCGAGGAGGGTAGGGCGATCGGTCTCAAGCATGTGGAGAGTGGGCCGCTGGTCCGCTCCTCGTACCACGCCGCTGATCAATTTGATACCGCTAAGAACTTCCTTGACCTGAGGGATCTGGCTGCTCGTCGCACCCAGGTGAGAGGAGAAGAAAAATAGTCCAATCGAGATAAATATGAATACTTTCGCCAAGATACTTCGTCCTGTCCTTGCCGCGTCGCTTGCCGCCTTCCTCACCACCGGTTGCGGACTGCTGCGACAGGCTACCTATGGGGATGAGACCGAGACTGAGGAGACGAACCACCACTACGTGATGCTGATCGGATCGCTCGGAAGCACGCCTGAGGAGGGGGAGATACAGAGCTTTACCCTTCACCCGATCACAATGGCTACCGAGCATACCGGTACGGTCTCAGCAGCATCGCCTTCCTTTATGGCGCTCGGCAAGGATCGCCGCACGCTCTTTGTGACGAATGAGACGGAGCGTGAGTCGACGCTCTCCTCCTACAAGCTTGATCCCAGCAGCGGTGAGCTGAGTCTTATCAGCAAGACCTACACCATAGGAGAGGGCCCCACCTATGTAGCCACCAACGGCTCCTATGTGGTGTCGGCCAACTATGCCGGAGGGAGCATCAGCCTCACGGAGAGTGACAGTAAGGGTGTGCTGGCACCGGTGGACTGGCATATTCAGATAGGGGATAAGGGCGTGTCTCACCCCCACTCGGCTTACTTTACCTCGGACGGCTCTCAGCTCTTTGCGACTGACCTTGGATTAGACAAGATCCTTCACTTCGGCATCCATACCGATACACCGCCGATCACCCTTGATGCCAATCAGATCACACTCCCCAAGGGCTCAGGTCCCCGGCACATCATCCTTAGCAATAACGACAAGTTTGCCTACGTCGTCTGCGAATTCACTCCTCAGGTCTTTGTCTACCGCAATGAAGACGGGGTACTGACCGAGATCCAGCGCATATCCACTCATCGCACGGGGAAGAGTGGGGGACACATTGCCCTCAGCCACGATGGTCGCTTCCTCTACACGAGCCATCGGGATGGAGGACAAGATGCGATCATCGCCTTCCGTGTGGATAAGCAGAGTGGGCGGCTCACCTATCTATCGACTACTCCGACGGGACGTCACCCACGTCACTTTGCGATCAGCCCAGATGACCGCTACCTCGCTGTCGCCCAGAGGGACGACTCGCTGGTTAGCTTCTATAAGCGCGATCGTCAGAGTGGCGAACTAACTCCGATGAAAAAGGCGATCCGAACCGATCGTCCGGTTTTTCTCCTCTGGGAAAGCTTTGACAACTGACCCCTTATGACCTCTGACACGAAGGAGGAGAAGAAGGAGACCCGGGTTCGGCTCCTCTGGCGGCTCTGCAGCTCTTTCTTTGTCATCGGTGGCTTTACCTTCGGTGGAGGGTATGCGATGATCGAGATGATCCGCGAGACGGTGGTGGAGAAGTATCACTGGCTCGAGGATGAGGAGTTTATCGACTTGCTGGCGCTGACTCAGTCGCTGCCGGGGGTCTTTGCAGTCAATATCTCCATATTTATCGGCATGCGATTGGCCGGGCCGATAGGAGCTGTACTTGCAGGTATTGCGACAACGCTGCCGAGCTTCCTCATTATGCTGACGATCGCCATCTTTGCCGTCTCCTATAGAGATAATCCTACTGTTGATGCGATCTTTAATGGTATTCGCCCGGCGGTGGTTGCACTGATTGTAGCACCGGTGGTGAAGCTCTGGCGGGGGCTTCGGCTTCCCTACTATTGGCTCTGGATCCCGATCACCTCAGCGCTGCTGATCTGGCTTGGTGGAGTCAGCCCCGTTGTGATCATCATTGTAGGTGCACTGGGGGGATGGTTTTACTCGGTCGTGCTACGCAAGTCGGTACGGCACACAGGTGAGGCGGATAAGGGATGATCTACCTACAGCTTATCTGGGTCTACCTCAAGATCGGTCTCCTTGGCTTCGGTGGAGGGTATGCCATGCTGCCACTGATCCAGGAGGAGGTGGTGGAGCATTACCACTGGCTGACGATGCAGGAATTCACCGACATTGTCGCCATCTCACAGGTGACACCCGGCCCGATCGGAATCAATAGCGCCACCTATATTGGCTATACCGTCACGGGGGGGAGTGTGCTTGGCTCAGTTGCGGCCACGCTGGCGGTGATGTTTCCCTCCTTTGTCCTCTGCTTCCTCATCAGTCGTGCCTATAGGCGCTTCATTGACAATAAGCATGTGCAGGGACTCTTTGTCGGCATCAGGCCGGTGACGGCGGGTCTCATCGCCTCAGCTGCTCTGCTCCTGATGACTCCGGACAACTTCATTGACGCCTGGAGTATTGTCCTCTTCCTTGCCTGTCTCGTCTGTATGCTCAAGCGATGGGTCCATCCCATTCTGCTGATGATCCTCTCCGGACTGGCAGGGTATCTCATTTATGTATAAAAGAAAAAGGCCTCTGCAACTGCAGAAGCCTTTTCTCATAGTACGCCGCTGTGCTTATTTGCCAAAGCGGCCGATGAGCTTCAGGGCTGTAACGGCTGCCTCGATGCCCTTATTGCCGTGCTTGCCACCGGAGCGGTCAGTCGCCTGCTCCATAGTATTTGTGGTGAGGACACCAAAGATGATCGGCACGTCAATGGTGTCGGCATTGAGCTTGCCGAGATTGACAGCAACCGCCTGGCTGAGGTAGTCGAAGTGGGGCGTCTCACCCTGGACGATGCAGCCGATTGCGAGGATCGCATCGAGCTCCTCTGTCTGGAGCATTCGGTTGCAGCCGTAGATGAGCTCAAAGCTTCCGGGTACATACTCCACGAGGATATCCTCCTCTCGCACGCCATACTCCTTGAGCGTGTCGATGGCGCCCTGTGCCATACTATTGGTGACCTGATCATTCCACTCCGAGACGACGAGAGCGACTCGCTTGCCCGTCGCATCGGGGATGGTCGTGGGGTCGTAGTTACTGAGATTGGTTGTAGACATTTTATCTTATATACTCTTTGGTTTTACTCAAATCTTAGGACCTGCGCCGGGTGGATCTTGCCGATTACCCGTGTGGGGATCAGCACCAGGAGCAGAATGGCAACGATGATGATGAGATTGGTGAAGAGAAGGGTCTCCCAGCGGATCTCCATCGGCACGTAGGCGGTGTAGTACTGTGAGGGGTCAAGCCTAAGTGGCTTCCAGGTCATCTGTATGCCGGCAAGGAGCAGCGCAAGAGCATTACCCCACAGCACCCCTCGCCCCAGCACGAATGCCGATATGTGGAGGAATACCCTCCGCAGAGACCTATCCGACTGACCGAGCGTCTTTAGGAGAGCGATGGCGCGCACCTTCTCCAGCACAAGGACGATGATGCCGGTGATCATCGTGATGCCGGCAACGATGATCATCAGCGCAAGGATCATATAGACATTTGCGTCCAAGAGACTGAGCCAGCTGAAGATCCCGGGGTAGAGCTCCTCTGAGGTGAACATAGTGTATCGCTCCTGATACTGCCCGTTGCGGGTCGCTAAGTAGTCAAAGCAACGATCAAAGACGGTCCCCACCTGCTTGTGGTCGGTCAGGTGGATCTGCACACCACCCACTTGGTTGTCGCTGAAGCCGGCAACGGATCGAACCAGCCGAATATCGCCCACCAGCAGTGCTTGATCGTACTCCTCAAATCCGGTGTAGAATAGTCCGGTCACTGTGAGACGTCGCACCTTGAAGCTCTCACCATCCGTGAAGTAGGAGAGGCAACGGTCGCCCACCTTAAGGTCAAAGAGCCGTGCCAGCGTCGTCGACATCAGCACCTCCTCATCCGACTCGCCCCTAAAGCCCGGGATCTCTCCCTCCACCATATACTTTGCGAAGAAGTCGGCATTGAAGAGTGAGTCCACACCATGGAAGGCGACTGCACGGAAGGTGGAGTCGACCTTAATCAGGCTCATCTCATCGGCAAAGGTATAGACAGCCGCCTTGGGGTCACGGCTTCGTGCGATCGCCGTCAGACTGTCGGTCAGACCCTCTGGGAGATCCAGCGGTACAGTGTACCTATTGAATGTATTGTGTATCTCCTGCTTGAAGCCGTCAATGATGAAGAAAGAGATCAGTATCAGCAGGATCCCCAAGGCGATCCCTATGGTCGAGACCTTCACCACCGGTCGCAACCGGGGCTTCTCACCCTCGGTGTAGAGGAACTTCCGCGCAATACTTCGCTCCAAGCTCATAACTTAGTACTCATAACTCAGCACGCCACCCTGTCTCAGCATCTCGTGAGAGATCCTGTGACGCTTGAGAGACTCGCCATTGAAGCGAATCCCCTTGACATAGCTCTTCGCATTCCGAGGAGCCCCCTCAATCACCAAGCGGTCGGAGCCATACCAAGTTGGATCAAGCCGGATTGTGATCCGGTCAAAGGTGGGCGCCGTCAGTGCATACTCAGGTACGCCGGGTACATCGGGGTAGAGACCCATCATAGAGAAGACTGCCCAAGCGGACATCGTCCCGGTATCGTCATTCCCCGGGATTCCATCGGGAGCTGTGTGGAAGTGCTTCGCCAGCAATTCGCTAACTAAGTGCTGTGTCCTCCACTCCTCGCCGCTGAAGTAGGTGAAGAGGTAGGGATAGGCAATGTCCGGCTCATTGGAGGGGTCGTAGTGCCCATCGTCAAAGACGCTCTGCAGGTGACGGACAAAGGCTTTTCGCCCGCCGTGGAGACGGACCAGCCCCGGTATGTCGTGGGGGACGAAGAAAGCGTAATTCCAGGCGCAGCCCTCGTGAAATCCGGGATTGGGCTCAAAGTTTTTCCCCAGCTCAGGGTCGTAGGGCGATAAGAAAGAGCCATCCGGCAACTTAGGTCGAAGCGTCTTTGTCTCCGGGTCAAAGAAGTGTCTGTAGCCGAGGCTCTGCTTACAGAAGCGCTCCGCCTCTTTCTTGTGCCCGAGTGAGTCGGCGAGGATGCTCAGTGCATGGTCTGCCACATAATACTCGAGGGCATGGGAGACAGAGTTGTCGTACTTTCTTCGCAAAGGCACGTAGCCGAGCCGGAGGTAGTCATCGTTGTCGCTCCTTAGTAGATTTACCTCACTCGGCAGGGTGGTAGACTTAAGCATCGCCTCATAGGCTGTCTCTATGTCATACCCTCTCAGCCCCTTGAGCCACGTGTCGACGATCACCGGTATGGCGGGGTCCCCCTCCATCGTAAGCGTCTCCCGCCCGATCAGTTCCCAGCGAGGTAGCCAGCCCCCCTCGCGGTACATGTCAATCATCGACCGAACCATATCGAGCTGCCGCTCCGGATATGCCAAGGTCATCAGCTGATGGACGTTGCGGTAGGTGTCCC
>QWBY01002076.1_pt1 | contig 11763 bp, 12 predicted proteins | sample 1972471 | NCBI WGS metagenome assembly QWBY01 (sample SAMN09866722, study PRJNA288562) | Human gut metagenome isolate term6_stool, whole genome shotgun sequencing... | reverse complement strand
ATAAATACCAACTATCGAATCGTGAATAAGATCCGATGCTACTCTATATCCATAGCTCCTTCGGCGTAGAAAAAGGCCTTAAGATTTAAACTCTTAAAGGCCATCCTTTTTCACGATTCATTTACTATTGATTTTATTTTCTTTGTTCCTCAATTTTACCGATTGCAGTTTTTTCTCGATGCCGATAATCGCCCCTAAAAAGGCGCCAGAGTCATTCTGCCTGCCACTAATAATACATTCATTCCCTGTCTCCTTCTATCCCGCCTCGTGCCGATTTAAATAATTTATTTCGCAAAAGCCAATCCTCGTTCGAGACGCGCCGAATTTTAATATCTTGAATTGTCAAGTCAAGTGCAACTCTACTGAACGGTAAACTTCATAAGGCGTTTCCGGTTTAAGCATTTAGGCGGTCGGTGATTGATCTCTTCTATTTTCGCTTGGATATAGCTATCTGATTGGTCAATATCTTTCGTTTTTGGAAAGTATTCTCTTAATAGACCATTTTTATTTTCGTTGGTACCTCTTTGCCATGGATAATGAAGCAACGGAAAATAGAATTCAACAAGAGACAGTTGCTGTGAGACTTCAGGATGTTGTGAAAATTCTTTCCCTCTATCGGGAGTAATGCTTTGAAGGGGTTCATTTTCCGCGGGAACTTCCGTTTCTATGGCCGTGGCCACGTCTTCATCGGTCATGGAAATTACTTCCGGGCATATCCCGGCGCAAAGACCGCATCAGATGCAATTGTCATTGACCCTATACTTCATCTTTCTTCTCCCTTTCTATGATTCCAAGGTAAGAAGAAGGGCCATCTTAAACTTCTTCGTGGCTTTTACCGCATGCAGACCGCCCTTCGCGAAGTGAAAGTTTTCGCCGGCGCGAATGGTATGATCTGTCCCTTCGTAACCGATGACCGCCTCGCCGTCCAGCGCAAAAATAATTGCCTCGCCGGGGGCAGCGTGTTCCGATAGGCCCGTGCCTTCGTCGAAGGCCATGACCACAAGCTTCATCTTGTCATTATGCACCACGTCCATGTTGACGATCTTGCCTTCCCCATAGGGGGCCAGGTCTTCCAGCTTAAAAATTTCTCCTGCTTTCACTAATTCGTTCATCCTACTCTCCTTTCCTACACACACTTCCGTATACACACTGCCCTCTGTCGTCCTCATGCCCACGGGGACGTCCGTTTCTGTTAAGATGCATTCTCCGGCGCGCAGCTTTTGCGAAAAGCCGTCACGTCCGTAAACCTCCACGCTTCCTTCCGCTACGATCAATAGCTTATGGTAAGGATAAATTTCCGCGCTGATGTCGGTATGCTTCGCCAGGGAAAATACGTGATCCCGCTGTCTTCGCCGCCGAAAGCCTTTGAGACGGTGCAGCCCGGAATCGGCGGATTGTCCTTCCCGATGGAAAAAACCTCGCCGACGGTTTTCCTTTCGTTGACCTCCATGTCGTTCATGATTTTTCCTCCTCCCTCGATTTTCTACTTGCATTATAGTACAATCGTGACAACAGGTATGTTGTTATGACAACGAATCGGAGGCTTTATGAATACTTCTTTTCTTGCGAGCACGCAGCTTTTCCACGGCATCAGCGAAAGCGAAATCACGGAGCTCCTCCTCTGCCTGGGAGCCCATGAGCGCAGTTTTCAAAAGGGCGACACTGTCTTCCGAGCCGGATCGCCTGTGGACGCCTTCGGGCTCGTGGAAAAGGGCAGCGTCAATATCGTGGTGAATCTCTATTGGGGAAACAGTATTATTTTCGGCCATGTGGGCAAGGGCGAGGTCTTTGCTGAAAACTACGCGGCCATTCCCGGAAAAGAGCTGGTGTGCGACGTCGTCGCCTGCGAGAATACCCGCGTCCTCTTTCTGAAAATGCTGAGCGTTTTGACGACTTGCCGGAAGGGCTGCGCCTATCACAACCGCATCATTCAGAATATGCTTCGCATCTCTGCCCAAAAAAATTTGAACATGTCCTCCCGCATGATGCATACCGCTTCCAAATCCCTGCGGGAAAGGCTTTTGTCTTATTTTTCCGAGCAGGCCCTAAAACACTCGAGCGCGCACTTCACCATTCCCTTTAACCGCCAGCAGCTGGCCGACTACCTCGCCGTGAACCGCAGCGCCATGTCCAATGAGCTTTCTAAAATGCAGGAAGAAGGGCTCATTACTTTTCGTAAAAATGAGTTTACATTGAATGAGACCGCACGGGATGAATAAATTGCGCGGAGAGCTAAGCCTTTTCGTAGACAGACTGCAATTCCATGAAAAAAGATTCTTCAGCCGTAGCCGGAGAATCTTTTTTGTTGCGCAAAATCAGGCTTGCTTGCCGAGAAAATGTTCCTTTGCAAATTCCATGTCCTGTACCAGCTCCAGGGTGCCCAGATACTTGCCTGCCCCGTCCCGCACGGCCATATATTTCACGAGCATGGTGCGCCCGCTTTTTTCCATCCATACCTCTACGAGATCGCGACGGCCCTGTCTGAAATCGTCGATGATCGAACGCACCATGGGCTCGATTTTCGGCGGATGGCAAGAGAAAACCTCGCGGTTCAGCGCCATGAGGGGGCGCTTGAAGACCTTCGGCCCTTCATCGAAGAAGCGATTGATATTGTCCGCATCGACAAAGGTGATCTCCATGGGGATCGTGTTCAAAAGGGCGGTCAGCTGCTCGATAGTAAGGCGTCCGCCGGGCATGACGATCTCCCCTTCAGTGGCTTTAGCCACCGCCTGCGTTGCCTTTTCCGCAGCTTCCCACATCTCTTGTTCTACGCCGAAGCAGGCGGCGTAATCCTTTGCATCCCGATAGATGCCCTGCCATTCCTCTTCCGTAAAATTAACCGCGCAGATGGGAAACAGAATGTTTTGCTCCTTGTAAATCATCTCCTCCGCACGGGTAAGCACAGCGTCGAGCTCGGTATTCCAATCCTTGCCGCGTTCTTCTTCCTTCGCAAGGGAAGAGAGCGTATCCCGAATCTCATCGTCTACCGTCCACATGACGTCGGATGGCCCGGAGATTTCGTAATGAACCTTCAGCAGCGGATAGAGGAGATCGCCCTTCTTGGCGTAATGAATCGAAAGCTCGCGAATTTGAGGAAGGAGCGATTCATCTCTGCTCTCTTTAAATTTGGCGAGCAGCTCCGACAATGCGTCGTTTTCTTTCTTAAAGGTGGAAAGGGGATGCCCCGGAATTGCCTCCAGTGCCGCGGCCTTGGCATTTTTATCTTGCTTCACAGCCTGCGCTTTTTTTCTCAAGACCGATGCCTCCACTTCCCTTTCGGCATTGGCGATTTTCTCTTCCGTGGTGGATCCGTGAAACAACGCCGAGTGAACGTCGCACAGACGCTGAACCTCGCCGAGGGGCGTGCCTTCCTTCAAGAGCGCCTGCTCCGCTTCCATAATCTCGGAGGCCTCCACCTCTCCGAAATCGCGGACGAAATCCGCCCTCACATCTTCCAAGGCCTCTCCGTCGCCGAGCCTTTTCAGATAAGCCTTCAATTGCTCCCTGCGATCCCCGGAAGGACGGCTTGGTTTTTCTTCCTGCCCTTGTGTACTCGCAACCGAAGCCATATCCGGCATATCCCCCGCCGGCTCAAACCCATGGCTCATCAGCGCGGTCATCACATCCGTCATAGAGATGTTCTTCATCCTCGCACCCTTTGGGATGGTCATCATCTTGCCCACAGAATGCAAGATGGGCTTTTTCGTAATTTCGGTGAAGCCCAGACCCGCCATAATGTCCACAAGCTCCGGATACTCCTGTGTCAGCTCGAAGACCGTTTTATTCAAATCAAGTTTCTTTGCCATGTCGATAACTCCTTTCATTTCTCTTTTTCTTCATTGTAATCACAAGAGGAGTCAATGTATGTTGTTTCGCCAACATTTGATGTGATTCATAATATTTCTAAGATGAATGCTTCTCACGCTTGGTATATAACCGTTTTGTGAACAAACAAGTGTAATACTTCAAATATATTTAAATAAATTTTATATGGGTTCGGTCCACAATCGCGGTCGGGCAGAATATGTGGCCTACATTTTAATTGCATCTCGACGCCGAAGACAGGCAATTCATTCCTGTGATTTTATCTTCCATACTCGGCGATTACTTTAACCGTTCGATGATTTCATCTTGTGCCTGTCTGCCTTCTTTGAAAAACCGCGCCATGGGATAGCAGTGGCACATGCCCTTTCCGACGATGACTTCGTAGGGCACCCCGTATTTTTCCATGGCTTTTTTTAATTCCCCTGCAAAGGCGTAAAGGCATTCATTTCCCCCGAAATAAAGGAAAGTCTTCGGGAAATCAGTAAAATCCCCTACCGTTCCGTCCAACATATATTCAGGCAAATCCTCATCGCCTCTGAGGATTTCTCTTGCCGTTTTTATATAGGTGGGGTCAATCATAATGTCTTTAGGGTTCAGCCCATGTAACTTTTCCCATATCTCTCTGTTCTCATAGAGGGTGACATCGGGAATGCCGCCGGGAGAAACGGAAATAATTTTTTCGGGCATGGGAAGGGGTCTGCCCAAGGCATTATTATGTAGAAAGATCCCAAGGGAAAGACAGGCCCCTGACGAAAATCCTAAGACGCCAATGTTTTCCGCCTTATAAGTTTCCGTCATTCGCCGATAGGTTTCAAAGGACACTTCATAGGTCTTATCCACCTTTACATCTTCCGAGCAGAGGGGATAGAACAAAAACCAAACATCTTTACCCGTTCTTTCCATGATTCTTTCCGCCAAAGGAAAATCCAATTGGTTCGGCTGCGTGATCATGCCGCCGCCGAAGAGATAAAGGACCGCCCCGTCGGCGGGGCTTTGATTTTTTTGATAAGAAAGCAGCCTGTATCCCATGACCTCTCTGTCGAAGAGATAATAATTTTTTCTCCGGGCCCGCTTCATGGCCTTCTCGAAATCAAAGACCGTTTTCGCATTTTCTTTCCTTGCATAGGCGAGCATGTCTTCTTTGTTTTTTAAAAACATCTTTTTGACTCCGAGTAGCCTTACGATGGTCGATGCCATCTTATAAGTTAAACTCATTTTCCCCTCCTTAAAGATCATTTCACCAATGCTGTTTGGCCCTGCGGTTCATTCTCTGTCCCCTGTAATAAAATAATCGCAACAATCCGCTCCATTGGCTATGGTGTCTTTTCTGTGGAGTACGCCGTGTTGAAGGTTGATCATCACCTCATCCAGCTCGCAAAACAGGGGCATTAATTCAGCGACCCCGAGCTTCTCGGTGTAGGCACAAATCGGGCAACGGGTGATTCTGTAGTAACAGGCGCCCTCGTAGGGTTCGCCTACAAAATCCACTTTGAACGACGTGGGGTAGCGCTTTTCTTTTTCCGGCGTATACCATTTGACATACTTCAGGATGTTTTTCTTGTTGGCCGCCTTTCCCCACTTCGTATTGAGGTCGATCAGGGAAAAATACGGGCTGACAAAATAAAGGGATCGACGCATCATCTCCTGCACGATTTCAGGCGGAATCTTTTTTTCGCTTGCTAAGTAGGGGGCGACAAAAACGAGGGCAAACATCTCGTTGTAGGCCATGGGATTATCCTCGCCGATATCCTCCGCCTCTTCGACTAACTTTCGATACACTTTTTTACTTTTTTTAATGATCTCGCCGGCATAGGCCCGGCCGTATGTTTTCGCCAAGACCTTTTTCATCGGATGTTGAAATAAACTGAAATAAAATCGGCGATATTTCATCGAATCTCCCTCGTGCCTTTCTTTAAATCATTTGGTCGCTATGAATACCAGTTGTTCTTTTCTGTCTAAATGGTATGCACAGGAAAAGCCGACTTTCGAAAGCATATTCGTCAAGTCGTCGGGTGTGTAGACTTCCATGGTAATCTTCCGGGCTAATATCCTTACATCTCTTCTTTTCAACGACGAGACTTCATTGCATACGAGAAACTGTCCACCTTTGTTTAACACGCGATAAATCTCTTCAAAGCACACCCGGATATCGTTCCAAAAGTAAATCGTTTCAAAGGCCGTGACAATGGCCATGGATTCATCTTTAAAAGGAAGGCGCTTTACATCGCCCACGAGAATTTGGCATCTGCCGGACTTGATCGCTTCTTTATTTCGCTCACTCGCTATGTTTACACTGGTCTGTGAGTGGTCCATGCCGTAAACTTTGGCCCCTTGAGTCAAAAAATATTCGATGTTCCGTCCGCCGCCGCAGCCTAAATCCAAGACGGTATCTTCTTTATTGATTTTTAAGTAAGACCTTCCCCACGTCGCTAATTTTTCATGGCCTTGATTCATACTTCTTAACATCAATCTGCCGGCAAAATTGTCTTCCGGCTTTCTGAAATTTTCTAAAAAATGTTCAAACATCGCTTCCTCCGATTGATACTAATTATCATGGATATTATACCATGTTCAGTCCCTGTATTTTTATTAATTTGTTATAATTAAATCAGATATAAAGGAGGTTCTCATGGACAAAGTTTTAATTGGCAAGGGGAAAACGGAAAATTATATTCTCTTAAATAAAATGAACAGACACGGACTGATCAGCGGCGCGACCGGCACCGGCAAAACCGTCACTCTGAAGGTGCTGACGGAGGGTCTCTCCGATGCCGGGGTTCCGACCATTCTTGCGGATGTGAAGGGCGATCTTGCGAATATATCAAAGGCCGGCGAGATGAATGACCAATTAAATTCAAGGCTCGAGGAACTCGGTATTTCTGATTTTGATTTTAAAAATTATCCCGTCACGATGTGGGATATCTACGGCGAAAAAGGAATTCCGCTTCGGGTGACTGTTTCAGAGATGGGTCCTCTGATGCTCGCAAATATTTTGGAGCTAAACGATACGCAGACCGGGGTTTTAAATATTATTTTCAAGGTTGCCGACAGCGAGGGCCTACTGTTAATCGATTTAAAGGATCTTAAGCAGGTGATCAATTTCGTCGGCGAACATAGAGACGAGATTAGTAAGACCTACGGAAATGTGGCCCCTCAAAGTCTCTCTGCCATTTCCAGAAAGCTTTTGTTTATTGAAGACGCCGGCGGCGACCTGTTCTTCTCAGAGCCTGCCATCGAAATCGGCGACCTTATTCGAACAGATGCAAGCGGCAAGGGTGTGGTAAATATTTTAAATGCCACGAAATTGATTTCAAATCCGCTTCTCTACTCCATGCTTCTTCTGTACTTGCTTTCGGAAATCTATGAAAGCTTCCCGGAGGTTGGCGATTTGGACAAGCCGAAGCTTGTCTTCTTCTTTGACGAGGCCCATTTACTATTTAACAACACGCCAAAGGTGTTACAGGACAAGATCATCCAAGTCGTTCGTCTCGTGCGCAGCAAAGGGGTGGGCGTATTCTTTATCACTCAAAATCCTCTCGACGTGCCGGAATCCGTTTCGTCGCAGCTTTCCAACCGGATCGTCCATCAGCTACGGGCTTACTCTCCCAAGGAGCTCAAGGCGATCAACGCTGTGGCAGACACATTCAGACAGGACGAATCCATGGATATAAAGGAAGAAATCATAGGTCTCAGGACCGGAGAAGCATTGGTTTCATTTGCCGATGAAAGCGGCGCGCCCACCGTAGCGGACAAAGCACTCATCCTTCCGCCCCACTCATCCTTTGCCACACTAAGCGACGAGGCGTATAAAGCCTTGATCGATTCTTCGCCCCTTTATGCCAAGTACAAGGAAGCCATCGACAGAGAATCCGCCTACGAAATTCTTTTAGAAAGAATCGAAAGAGAGAAATCGGAAGCTGAACAAGAAAAATTAGAAGCTGAAAGACAGAAAGAGCTTGAAGCTCAAAGAAAAGAATCGGAAAGAGCACAAAAGTCCGCCCGCAGCCAAAAGACGTACATCGATAAAGGCGTCGACTCCATGCTCGGCACCCTTTCGAGAACCATTGGTCGCGAAATCGCAAGAGGGCTCCTCGGTTCCATGAAAAAAAGAAGATAAGATAAAAATCCCCTCCTTACCGGTTTGTCCGGTAAGGAGGGGATTTTTCAAAACCAAGCTCTTTATTTTATATCTATATTGAACCATCTCTATCCCAGAATCTATGTTGAGCCAAGTTTTCAATAAATTCATCTATTTTTTTCATGTCCTTACTTACAAGGACACCCGGGGCTTTTTCTTGATCCTTATCTAAGATTCCTTCAGAGTCCCCTATAATCCAAATAGGTTTGTAGTGTTTGAATGTTTCATCTACAAATTCACCAATGTTTTTATTAAAGTCTTTAGATGGTTTTTCCGGTACAACCACAATTAGAGCATCTTCTAAAACCGGATGGACTGTTTCGTACCTGTGATCAACTTTTTGTCCATCTTTGGTGTCTTGAAGGTCTCCTTGGATTATTTCAGCCTTGGCCTTAGCATCTTTAATCTTTTTTACCAGAGATTTAAAGTCAAAGTCGTCATTATTATCAGAATAAATCCCAACCTTGAGTGTATCCGGCTTAAAGATTGTATTAGCTTGAGAAAATTCCGGCATCTTTACCTTTTTTGCTTCCTTACTTGGCTTAACTCCGACAGGGTCGAAACCACGGTCAGCATCCGGTTTATCAGCGCCAACATTTTTAGCTATTTCTTCTGCCATCTTTTGATCTACATTGGCAAACATATCTACTACATTTTGCCTTATTTCTTCTCTTTTTACCTTCGATAATTCAAAAGAGAAAGCATTTATAATATGCTTTTGTTCAACTTCACTTACAGACTTATAAAAGGCTGTAGCTTGACTAAAGTGGTCTCTAAAGCTATCATCTCTGGCCTTTATAGCCTCGCCATCAATCTTTTCTTGGTAGTGCTCATAGCCACCGTCTTCAGGACTTTCATAAAATGGAGATTGGTCATCAATACTTGATTTATGGTAGGCTACAGGCCCTTTATTTATCATGTGTTGGTGCCAGCCATCTCTTTGGTTATTATGAACTTCAGCTATAGGCCTATTTATAGGAATTTGTGCAAAATTCGGTCCACCTAGTCTTAGAAGTTGGGTATCAGTGTAGGAAAAAAGTCTGCCTTGTAATAGTGGATCATTTGTAAAATCAATTCCGGGAATAACATTACCCGGGTTAAAGGCAACTTGCTCAGTCTCAGCAAAATAATTATCTACATTTCTGTTAAAAATCATTTCACCGATTTTTATCTTAGGAATGTCCTCTTCCGGCCAAACCTTTGTAGGATCTAGGATATCAAATGGAAAGTCGTGTTCCTTTTCTTCCGGAAGTAGCTGAACGCAGAAATCCCATACCGGATATGAGCCTTCATCAATCGCATCATACAAATCTTTTCTTTGGCTATCCGGGTCATTACCTGATACCTTTAAGGTCTCATCCCACACTCTTGAGTGAACACCTAATTGTGGATTCCATTGGTATCGAACAAAGGTTGCCTTACCTTCTTTATTAATCCACCTAAAGGTATGGACAGCAAAACCATCAACCATACGCAGACTTAAAGGAATTGCCCTATCACTCATTTGCCACATAACCATATGAGCTGATTCTTGATTACGAGTCACAAAATCCCAAAAAGTATCGTGAGCGGATTGAGCTTGGGGAACTTCTGTATCCGGTTCCGGCTTAACTGAATGAACAAAATCAGGAAACTTTATAGCGTCTTGGATAATAAATACCGGCACATTATTACCCGCTATATCGTAGTTTCCATCTTCTGTATAAAATTTTATAGCAAAACCACGTACGTCACGAGGCGTATCTGTAGAACCTCTAAATCCTGCTACAGTAGATATCCTTGAAAATAGAGGCGTTTGTTTATTGTGACCTGAAAATAGACATGCTTTTGTATACTCACTCATATCCTTCGTCGATTTAAAAATACCATGGGCACCCACACCACGAGCATGGACAATTCTTTCCGGAATCCTCTCATGATCAAAGTGCATAATTTTTTCCCTAAAATGAAAATCTTCAAGAAGGCTGGGTCCTCTGCTGCCTGCCTTAAGTGTAAACTCATCTTCAGCCATCTTAAGACCCTTGTTCGTAGTAAAAGCTTTACCCTTGTTATCAACCTTGTTTTTCTCCAGATCTTTAATCTTGTCGTTATCCTTAACAGGATCAACCTTCTCAGATCCATTAGGAGTTAAAGGTGCTTTAATAAAACCGTGCTTGTTCTTATCTTTTTTACCTGCCATTTTGACCTCCTGCCATTTTCTTTAAATCCCAACATCCTTTCTAATACAAACTATACCCAAAAGCCATCTCAATAGTAAATCATTAAATATAAAATATATCTAGACTCTTCCTTTTGACATCAATACGACACTCTCAGCCGTCAAATCTTGCCAATCGAATCACCCTTGCGGGCGCTTTTCTTGGAGATTCTTGGCATGATCAAGACCTAACATGTTGAGCGAAAGCGAATCAATGTAGGTCTTCGATTCGATCTGCCTGAAATTTAATCTTGCATTTCGAAGCCCCACATCTTCAAAATATAATTTATAAGGCGTTCCAATGTACTTTCTTCCCTTCACATCATACCTGTACACCCTTTTCAACTTGAAGGAATCTTCAAAATAGCCGATAAATTTATCGATGGTATTGGCGGAAATTTTTGATTTCTTAATCGACGAAAAGGTGGACGCCAGTTTTGTCGGATTGGTCAGCGTTGCAGTGTCCAATGCCAAGATATTGAGTAGATCTTCAAGCTCGGCCGTTAAGCGAATGTCATACCTGTGAACAATGTCTCGCAAATAGACATTTTCGAGTTGCCCCTTGAGATAATTCATCTTGTCTTCTTCCGTCTTCATCAAGGCTTGGGCCGGCAAACCCCCATAGACTTGATCCTCGGCAAAGGCATCTTCTTTATCGTCGTCGTAGAACTGAAGAAATTCACTCCTATTTCAAAATAATTCCACAACGGAACTATTTTGAAATTCACTTCCGCAAATGGGACGAAACATTTCGACTATCCGGCTATCTGCTCTTCACTTCCGCCACTTCCATTTTCTGTGATCGACCTTCCTCTCATGATTGCCCTTGATTCAGGCTTCCAATACTTTTCTCTGTTTTCAAAATTACCGGCATAAATAAGGCTTTCAGGATGATACCGTCACCCTAAAAGCCTTATTAACTATTTATTTAATTTTCAGAAGACAAAGATCGCTTCCGCCATCGATTGACCTATAATCGACTCTGAAATCCTTATGCTTTTACATCTTTTTCAACTTGTTATACCGATCTCCGCATCCTATACCGAAAAGCATGGAGCCGATGATCCATGCGTACTCAGTTCTTCCGCTTTTATATGACATAAATATAGAAGCTATGAGTGTAATAAATGCGAGAATCGTTAATAGCAGCCATAAATTCTTTTTGTTCACTTCGTCTCCTTAAACAGCTTATCCTTTTTACAACTAAACTTACTGCTCTGTATCGCCCAAGTATTTCTCCAAGAGAACCAGATTGACATCGGGGATGCCGTTAAACACAGTAGGCACGATATCTACTTCTTCATAATTCAGCTTCTCGTACATCTTCCGCGCCACATGATTTCGTTCATTTGTGTCCATGCGAAGCTCACAACACCTGTGATCCAATGCATAGCTTTCATAGAAATCGACAAACTGCTTTCCGAGTCCCTGCCCGCCCGCACGCGGCGAAATCGTCAGCGTGTGCAGCACCCATACCTTCTCGGCATCTACCGCATGCCGCCATTTGGCCTTTGCATAGACGTCCACCTGAAGCTGATTGATGATGGCGGAGCCGAGAATCACGCCGTCCTTTTCCATGACAAACAGATCGTTTCGACGCAGC
>QWBY01002070.1_pt1 | contig 11773 bp, 9 predicted proteins | sample 1972471 | NCBI WGS metagenome assembly QWBY01 (sample SAMN09866722, study PRJNA288562) | Human gut metagenome isolate term6_stool, whole genome shotgun sequencing... | reverse complement strand
GACAAAGACAAACTTGATTGGGTTAACGCACAATTCTTAAGAAATCAAGATATAAATGTATTAAGAGAAGAAGCGAGCGAAGAACTAATTAAGGCAGGATTAATCACAGAAGATTTTGCCAAAGAGCACAAAGAGTATATGGAAGTTTTAATCGATACACTTAAGGACTCTATATCACTAATGACAGAATTGCCAGAAAAGGCAAGATTCATCTTTGAAGAGCTTCCACTTGCAGATGAAACAAAAGAATTCCTTGAAGGAGAAAATGCAGAGAACGCTAAAATACTTGCAAACGCAATCGAAGAAGAGCTTTCATCAGTAGATGAAATCACACTTGATTATGCCAAGACATTCATGAAGAATATACAAAAGAAGACAGGCATCAAAGGCAAAAACCTTTATATGCCAGTTAGAGCGATGATTTCCTTCTCAGTACACGGACCAGAAATGGATAGAATACTTTACTTATTAGGTAAGGAAAAAATATTCAAGAGATTAGATAAATTTAAATAAGATAATAGAAAAATGATTATGGGCTTTGCTAGATGCAGAGCCCATTTTTGTGGGATTGAAAATAACAAAATTAATACTTGACAACAAATTATAAAACAATTATAATATAATTATAGAATAAGTACAAAAGGAAGTCAATATATGGAATTTGAATGGGACGAAAATAAAAATGAAATAAATAAAAAGAAACATGGAATTTCTTTTGAAGATGTAGAATCGGTTTTTTCAGATTTTTCTGCAATTATATTTGATGACCCTGATCATTCAGAAACTGAAGAGCGTTTTTTAATCATAGGAATGAGTTTGCGAAAAGGAATTTGTATTGTTAGTCACTGTTACAGAAATAATGAAAACATTATAAGAATTATATCCGCAAGAAAAGCTACAAAGAATGAACGAATGATATATATCAATGGTATTTAGGAGGTATAAAATGAGAGAAGAATACGATATAAAAAATTTAAATCCAAGAGAAAACATTTATGCTGAACAAATTGCAAAGAAACAAATAACAATCAATCTTAATGAAACAGTTATAAGCTATTTTAAAGATCAAGCGAAAAGCACAGGCATACCATATCAAACTTTAATCAATTTATATCTTGAAGATTGTGTAGCAAACAATAAAAGCTTAAAAATGACTTGGAAGTAAATATTAAATTATAGAAAGAAGTAGGGGAGACTCTACTTCTTTTTTTCTTTATACTACTATTTAATTTATTATAAAAATTTTTGTATACATAGTTTCAATGAACAATCACTCTTTTAATGTGGTATAATATTATTAAGGATTTAATTTTAATATATAGAGGTGATTTTATGTTAATACTAGCCACTTATGATGTTGAAACTATGGATAGTGAAGGAAGAACTAGACTAAGAAGAGTAGCTAATGTATGTAAAGATTATGGACAAAGAGTTCAAAATTCAGTTTTCGAATGTATTGTGACACCTGCCGAGTTTGAAGAACTTAAGCATAAATTAAAGAAAGAGATAGATGAAGAAAATGATAGCATAAGATTTTATCATCTTGGAAGCAATTGGAAAGCAAAAGTAGAAATGATGGGCAAGAAAACAAGCTTCAATCCAGAAGAAGATACGTTTATATTTTAGGAGGAAGAAATGAAATACGCACATATTGACCATAGTGCTGATCAAATTAAAATGCAAGAGCTTATAGATCACTTAAGCAATACTGCAGATAAAGCTAAATCATTAGCTAGTGAAATAGGATTAGGCAATATTATGTATCTTGTAGGTATACTTCATGATGCTGGCAAAGCTAGTGACGCGTTTCAGCATAAAATAATAAATAACACAGATGAGAGAGTAAATCACTCATCAGCAGGAGCATTGTATTTATTATCTTTATATAATAAATGCGCTAAGCAAAGCTTATTCGATACAGATATATTACAAGAGTACTTTTATATCATGGTTTATGTTATAAGTGCTCACCATGGTTTATATGATATTCCTTATTATGATAATATCGATAATAATTTGTCAAACAGATTGAAAGATAGAATTAGATTTGATAAAAACGAAATGGAGTGTTTTAAAAGAGAAGTAGTTCCTTACATTGAAGAGCTCGAAGAAAAACTAAATTTAGATTTATTAGATATATTCAAGAAAGGATATTTTGAATATAAAAATTCTAAAGATAAAATAAAATATATTGATGATAAAGCTAATTATTATTATTTATCTTTATATATGAGACTATTCTTATCAATACTAAAAAATGCAGATATTGTTGACACTATAAATGCATATGATTTAATCATAGACGATAGCGTTACTTATGACGCTCAGAAAAAAGCTACAGTATATAGCGCAAATTTAAAAGAAAAATATGATAGTTTTCCTAAGCCAAAAAATGAACTTGATAGAGTAAAAAATGAATTAAAGCACATTATTGATGATAGGGGACGCGAAGATGAAAGCGGTATATACAAACTAGATCTTGCGACAGGAGCTGGAAAAACCTTATTAAGTATGCTATATGCTACAAATCAAATGAAGTTTAAATCAAAGAAGAGATTTTTTTACATAACTGCATTTTTATCCGTTTTAGAACAAAATGCAAAAGAAATTAAAAACGTGCTGAAAGATAAGAGTATACTAGAATATCACTCAAATATAGTTGATAAATCATCATTTAATAATGCTTCTTATAATGATGAGAGCACAGATGAAAGCAAAATTAATATGTGTAAAGAATACTTAATAGAGAGTTTTGATGCGCCTGTTGTGCTTACTACATTAGTTCAATTTATAAACACTTTATTTAAAGGCAAGTCTGCAAATATCAGGAGATTCTCTTCGTTAATTAATTCTGTAATTATTCTTGATGAGGTTCAGTCTTTTCCTATAGAGATGACTTATTTATTTAATCTTGCGATGAACTTTATATCTTCAGTAATGAAGGCTAATATAGTTTTATCAACAGCTACTCAGCCTAAGTACGATGAAAATAACATAAAATATAGAATTAACTATGCAGATAAAGCCAATCTTGCAAAACTTAGTCAGAATCAAATAAAACCTTTTAAAAGAACTAAGGTATATAATTTTAATGAAGGTAAAAAAAGCAGTTTAAAAGATATTAAATTAGAAATATTATCATATAAGAATGATTCATTTCTTACAATATTAAATACGAAAAAAGCAGCAAGAAATTTATACGAAATGCTAATTGAAGATATAGGAAATGCAAAAGACACATATTTATTAAATACAGATTTTTGTCCGGAGCATAGAAAAGACATACTCGAAGAAATAAAAATAAAACTTTCAGAAGGAACTGCTGTGAAGCTAGTGGCTACACAGCTTATAGAGGCGGGAGTAAATGTTGATTTTAAAAGACTTATTAGGTCCTATGCAGGCATTGACTCCCTTATACAAGCAATCGGGAGATGCAATAGATATGGCTTGCAAAAAGAAGGCATAGTGAAGCTAGTTAATATGGGTTTTGAAGAAAATCTAAATTACTTGGACTCTATTGCTTATAAAAAAGACATCACTGAGATTATACTCAATAATAAATCTGGTGAAATTGATATAGATGAACTAAATGATGAGTTTTTTGCGCGTTATTACACAAAGTACGAAAACTTAATGACATATCCTCTTGGAAAAGATATGCCAAGTGCTTTTGATTTGTTAAGTGATAATCTTGATAATATCAGTGCTAAATCAGAAGTTTTCCCTGTTTTAAGACAAAGTTTTAAAACAGCCTCTGATGAGATAAATTTAATTAAAAATGATACAAAAACTATGATAGTATGCTATAAAAATCTTAAGACAGGCAAATCAAACGAAGCAAAGTATGATGAATTAAAAGAACTTTTAGATAATAAAGATAATATTATTTACAATATATCAAAGATAAAAAAACTTTTAAAAGAAATGCAAAGCTACACAATAAATGTATATGAAAACGAAAAGCTAAATGATTTTGTTAATTTTTACATGGATGGAGATATACTTATGCTTAAGAAAGAATACTATGGTGATGATGGCTTCAATATAAATCAAGAAAAAAATAAAGAGCAAATGCCCTTTATTATAATGTAATAGTAAGTTTTTCAATCCGCGTAGTTACCACTACGATAAATATATTATATCATAAAGATACTTAAATATATTACTTAAATTGAAAATATTTAAAAAATAATTAAATAATACTTGACAAATTAAAAAGACGATAATATAATATTAAGTGAAGATAAAAAGAAGGAGGTAATACTATGGATGGTCCAAATGAAAGATCTAAATATTTTTATATTAGATTGACAGGTGATTACGGTTTAATAACATCCCCTGAAACAAAGGGTGGCGGAGAAAAAGCAACATATCCAGTTATAACTAAGCAAGCTGTCTTAGGTATACTTGATGCATGCTACTTTAAACCTGTACTTAAAAATGTTGTGGACGAAGTAAAAGTAATTAATCCAATAAGGACTCATACTATGGGAGTTAGAGTACCGAAAGATGATTACAAACAAGACAGAAGCAACATAACATACTTAGTCAACCCAGAGTATTTAATTAAGTACCATTTTGAATGGAATTTATTTAGAGACGACTTGAAAAAAGACAGAAACATGAAAAAACATGAGGCAATTATGCAGCGCTCTATAGAAAGAGGTGGAAGGAGATCTATCTTTATTGGAGCAAGTGAGTGCCAAGGATATGTTAACGCTATTGCAGAAGAAGAGTACAGAAAAAAGCTAAGTTACTATGAAGGACAAACACTATCCTTTGGTCTAATGTTTAATAGTTTTAAATATCCAAATAAGCCTGGAGATAAACTTTACTCTTACTTTGGAAGTGTAATTATGAAAGACGGCGTAATTAAGTTTAAAAAACAAGAAAATTGTGAGGTTAAAAACGAACTTTCAACATATGATTTCAAATATCCAGAGCAAGAGCTTTCAGTTGATGAAGAATATGCAAAATTAGAAGGGAGATGATTAAATGACACTGATTAATTCGCTTGTAAAAACATATGATAAATCTCTAGAGGCAGGTTTAGTTGATAATTACAATGGCAAAGATTCAGTAATCCTTCCTTTATATCATGATTTGCTTAAGTCTACTGGAGAGAACATATTAAAGATAAGTATCAATAAAGACTCTAATTTTGTTAAAAGTTCATTCTTGACTAAAGATGACAAAATAATCTTTCCAGTAAGTTTAGATTCAGCGACTAGAACAAGCAATTCTATGCCTCATATGCTTGTTGACAAATGCTCATATATTACTTCTTATAATGAAGAAAGACATAATGATTATATGGATGCGATAGATAATTGGCTTAGTGAAGAAAAAGATGAAGAAATAATAGAGTTTATAAGAATTATTTACAATTATATAAAGAAAGAAAACTTTATATATGGAGCTCTAAAATATGCATTAGGTGTTGATGTTTTAAAATTGACTGACAAAGACTCTATATTAGAATATACATTTCTTAATGATAAAAATAAAGAAATAACAAAAAAACTTGATTTAGACAATATATATTTAGAATTTGAGATAGTAGACTTTAAAAATAATGAAGATTATTCAGTAACAAAATATAAAAAACTTCATCAAGTTCATATTAATAACGTCAGAAACTCCATAACAAAAAACGGAGTTTGTAATATAACAGGAAAAGAAGATTATATTGTTGATAAACACCGTGGTATTTTAGGTAATTCTAAACTAATTTCTTCAGTTAAACAATCTTATATAGGAAGATTTAAAGAAGGCAGTGATGTAATTAGAATAGGATATGAAACATCAGAAAAAGCTCATCTGATGCTAAAATATTTAATGGATAACAAAAATTCATCCAAATGGCTTGGTGATCAGCAGTATATAGTTAACTGGTTTTCAGATGATGTTAAAAATGAAAAAAAGCTCTTTATTACATCTGCAAATCCAAATTTAGCTGGTGTAGACGAGGTAGACGAGTTCGATATAGATAAAATTGAAACAAAAAATGATACAAAGGATACTTACAGAGCAGTATATAGTGAAAACGAGAAAGTAGCTAATTCTTTTATCACCGGAGTAGATAAAGTCCCAAAAGATTCAACCTATAGCGCATTAATTGTCGAAAAAGTAAATGATGGTAGGTCGTCTATTAGATACTTTAAAGAGCTTCAGACATCACAGCTTTATGAAAATCTTGAAAAGTGGTCAAATACTTACTATTATTATACATTTAACAGTAATGATAACTTGATTAAGAAGACACCTAGTATATTTTCAATATTAGATGCTGCTTACGGAACAGAAAGAGAAAAAAAACTTGTTAATGATAACGATAGCTTTAAAAAAGATCAATTGCAAAAAATGATTATTTCAATCATAGAAGGCAAAGAAATGCCTAAAAATATAGTGAAAGCAATCGATATGAACATTAGGAAAAAATTAAACTATAAAAACACATGGAATATTTTACAGTCGATAGCCCTTGCGGTTTTAAGAGATACATCAAAGGAGGAGAACGAAGATATGCTTGACAGAGACAATTTAGATAGGTCCTACTTATATGGTAGACTACTAGCTGTGTATGAAATGACGGAAAGACTTACTTTTGACTCAGCAAAGAACGCTGATGGAGATAAAAAGAAAGAAGCAATAAGACTTACTAATGCAGATAGGTATTGGACATCATTTACAAAATATCCTGCAAAGATAACAGAAGTTTTAGAGGATAAGACAAAAACATATATGAACAAATTAAAGGCTACAAGTCCAGGCTTTGCAATATTATTAGATAGAGAAAAAGAAGATATATTTATAAAGTTAAATAAACTTAATTTATCAGATAAAGAAGCAAACCAAGCTTTAAATTACAAATTCTTGTATGGCTACTACACAGAAAAACGCGATGGTTTAAAAAATAAAGAAAGTAATAAGGAGGAAAAGTAATGAGTAAGGTAATTGAAAAAAAGGTCGACTTCATAATGACAATTGAAGTAAATAATGCAAATCCAAATGGAGACCCACTTGCGGGCAATATGCCAAGAACTGACTCTTTTGGTTATGGAGAAATTTCTGACGTTTGTATAAAAAGAAAGATAAGAAACAGAATGCAAGACAAAGGATATAATATATTTGTAAAGAGCAATGAAAAATCAGATGATGGATTTACTTCACTTGAAAAAAGATATAGCAGCGTTGTAGATAAAAAAGCCACAGATGAAGAAGCATATAATTTATGCTGCGAAACATGGTTAGACGTTAGAAGCTTTGGACAAGTTATCACATATGATAAAAAAGCTGTCGGCATAAGAGGACCAGTTAGTATATCCATCGCAAAATCACTTGAACCAGTTGATATTACAACAATGCAAATAACTAAAAGTGTAAATAGTATGGAAAAAGAAGGTGGCGGAAAATCTTCAGATACTATGGGATCAAAGCATTATGTTAATCATGCTATCTACGTGGTTAACGGCGCAGTAAATGTAAATTTTGCAAAGAAAAATAAATTTACCGATGATGATTTAGCCGTCCTAAAAGAATGTTTACAAGAGCTATTTATAAATGACTCTTCATCAGCTAGACCAGATGGATCAATGATAGTAAGAGATATTTACTGGTTTGTTCATGATTGCGAAATAGGCAATGTATCAAGCGGTAAAATAAAAGAATTACTAGAATTTGACATACCCGAGCTAGATAATCAAGATTATAAGTCATATAACATAAGATTAAACAAAGAAAAATTAAAAGAATATGAAGGAAAAGGCCTAAAAGTAGAATATTTAACAGGTATATAAATTAGATATATGGATGAAGAAGACTATTTAAGCTTAAGTAGAATACAGCACTTCGTATTTTGCAAGAGGCAGTGGGCCCTTCTAGAACTAGAACAAATTTGGCTTGAAAATAAAGACACAACACTTGGCAAACTTATACATGAAAACGTAGATGATCCATATTTTTTTGAAAAAAGAAAAGACAGAATATATGAAAGATCCTTACGTGTTAAGTCAGACGAACTAAAGATAGTTGGTGTCTGTGACCTGGTTATATATGAGAAAAATGAGAACGGAGTAGAAATAGAAAACTACAATGGATTGTGGCTACCTTATGTAGTTGAATATAAAAAAGGTAGAGCAAAAAAGACAAATGCAGATATTTATCAGCTAGTTGCAGAAATAATGTGTTTAGAAGAAATGCACAATATTAAACTAAAAAAGTCAGCACTTTACTATAAAAGCCCAAATAAAAGGTTGGAAATAGACATTACAGATGAGTTAAGGCAAGAAGTAAGAGATATAGTGGCACAAATGTATGAGATATATACTCAAAACAAGATTCCTAGAGCAAGTAAAAACATTAACTGCAAAAATTGTTCCTTATTTGATTATTGCATGCCAAAACTCACGAAAAAGAAAAAGAGTGTTATAAATTATATTGATAGGATAGTGATGGAAGAATGAGAAAGCTGTTAAACACACTATATATTACAAATGAAAATATTTATTTAGCGAAAGATGGAAGCAATATAGTAGTTAAAGATGAAGCCAATGGTAAAGTCTTCCAATCACCAATACAGAACTTTGAAAACATAGTATGCTTCAACTATGTTGGAGCAAGTCCTAAACTATTAGAAATGTGCATAAAAAACAATGTTGGCATTAGTTTTTTAACACCAGGAGGATATTTTTGTGCAAGATTTTCAGGAAGAATCAATGGTAACGTATTACTAAGAAAAGAACAGTTTAGAATTTCGGAAAATGACGAGAGGTCGCTTTCATACGCAAAGTCATTCGTGATAGGAAAACTGTATAATTCCATAAAAGTACTTGACAGATACCTTAGAGATTATAAAGATACAATTTATAAAGAAGAAGTAGAGGAATCCATAAGCAAGTTAAAAGAAAGTAAAATAAACGCATTCAATGCACAAGACTACACCGAACTCTTGGGCATAGAGGGAGATGCAGCAAGAGAATACTTTAAAAACTTTGACTACCTTATATTAAAAGGTAAAGATTACTTTAAATTTACAGATAGAAACAGAAGGCCACCAAAAGACCCTGTAAATGCAATGCTTTCATTTTCTTATGGAATGCTTAGAGTACTAGTGCAAAACGCATTGGAAACAGTAGGCCTTGATCCATACGTTGGTTTTTATCATAAAGATAGACCTGGAAGGCAATCATTAGCACTTGATCTATCAGAAGAGATGAGAGCATACATGGCAGATAGATTTGTATTAAGCTTAATAAACAAATCTCAAGTCGAAGAAAAAGATTTTATTGCAAAAGATAATGCTTCATATGAATTTACAGAAGAAGGTAAAAAGAAATATCTAGATTTATGGAACAAAAGATTACAAGATACAATTACACACCCATTTCTAGAAGAAAAAGTAGAAGTCGGATTGTTACCATATGTACAAGCTATGCTTTTAGCTAGAACTATAAGAGGAGACCTTGAGGCCTATCCTCCATTTATAATAACTTAGTGCGAACCTTAAATGAACATAAAATTCAATAAGATTCGCAGAAAAAAATGCTTAAATATAAGTAAAAAAAGTGCATAAAATAAAAATTATGCACATATAAACACTAAATGTATGACAAAGATAAAAAATTTTAGTACATTTAGCTGTCGCGCCCCTCATGGGCGCGTGGATTGAAATTAAATGCTACTAATATAATTGGTAGGATAAGGAAAGTCGCGCCCCTCATGGGCGCGTGGATTGAAATCTGTGCTCTTTCCGTAGGCTTCAACTCTTACCCATTGGTCGCGCCCCTCATGGGCGCGTGGATTGAAATTTGTATTTCCTGGTAAGCTTTAATTTTTCTTTAAAGCGTCGCGCCCCTCATGGGCGCGTGGATTGAAATAACCAACAATACAAATGGCGGAAGCTTTTTCAAAGTGTCGCGCCCCTCATGGGCGCGTGGATTGAAATTATGGTAAGTAATTCGGTTGTTATGGATCAAGTCTAGTCGCGCCCCTCATGGGCGCGTGGATTGAAATTTTATCCTCTAGGGCTATTTGTAGGTCGTCGCTTGTCGCGCCCCTCATGGGCGCGTGGATTGAAATTATGATTGCAGAAGAGATTAAAGGGGCAGGAATTGGTCGCGCCCCTCATGGGCGCGTGGATTGAAATAATTGCGATTGCGTCGTTACCTGTAAGGCTTCCGAAGTGTCGCGCCCCTCATGGGCGCGTGGATTGAAATCTATTTTTTGGCTAAGTTTATCTACCCTGTCCGTTGGTCGCGCCCCTCATGGGCGCGTGGATTGAAATTTAAAAAAATAATGATTATTGAAGATTATGTATTAGTCGCGCCCCTCATGGGCGCGTGGATTGAAATCTGTAATTGGCGTAGGCGTTGAAGAAGAAATCGACTGTCGCGCCCCTCATGGGCGCGTGGATTGAAATAAGCAGTAAATGGCAAAGTAAACGAACCTATTAGTCGCGCCCCTCATGGGCGCGTGGATTGAAATTTTCGTATTGTTACGTAATAAGAACAGAAAATGCAAGTCGCGCCCCTCATGGGCGCGTGGATTGAAATATAACCTCTATGTTCTAGTACATTTGCTAAATGATGGTCGCGCCCCTCATGGGCGCGTGGATTGAAATTTCATATAGCTGGTAGGAAGATTATACAAAAAGTTTGTCGCGCCCCTCATGGGCGCGTGGATTGAAATAAGGCAAGCGCCGAACTATTGGATATGAACCACAATTGGTCGCGCCCCTCATGGGCGCGTGGATTGAAATTAATGTATGGGGTTGGGTAGATGAAAGAGACATCGAGTCGCGCCCCTCATGGGCGCGTGGATTGAAATTTTTATGTCATATATAGCACTATATGACTTTCTAGCAAGTCGCGCCCCTCATGGGCGCGTGGATTGAAATCAGCGAATGTCGATTCTCCAACAGAAGATTGGAAAGTCGCGCCCCTCATGGGCGCGTGGATTGAAATTTTTCTATGCACTAAAAATAATGCCTTGTTGCCTGTCGCGCCCCTCATGGGCGCGTGGATTGAAATTGAGAAATATTAAAAACCCAATTGACAGCAGATTTATGTCGCGCCCCTCATGGGCGCGTGGATTGAAATTTTATATTGTTTTTGCTTAGCTATATTTGTTTCTAGGTCGCGCCCCTCATGGGCGCGTGGATTGAAATACTAAGTCAACATACCATTGCTTGTCAACTATCCTTTGTCGCGCCCCTCATGGGCGCGTGGATTGAAATACATCTCCGCCTTTAACCTTAATCTTGCCTGTGTCAGTCGCGTCCCTCATGGGCGCGTGGATTGAAATTAGATAATATTTGCTTTATCGACCAAAGTATTAAGTCGCGCCCCTCATGGGCGCGTGGATTGAAATTACTACTTTTCCTACGATAGTCACGGGTAGACTACTGTCGCGCCCCTCATGGGCGCGTGGATTGAAATATAGTTTATACAAATATGTGGATTGTTAAAATCAGTCGCGCCCCTCATGGGCGCGTGGATTGAAATTGCGACCGCCTAATGTTCGAGGAAGCCGACGTAGCGTCGCGCCCCTCATGGGCGCGTGGATTGAAATCGGTAAGTCCGCCTACTAATGCTGCTACTTGTTGGTCGCGCCCCTCATGGGCGCGTGGATTGAAATAGCGTCTACGAAGGCGCAAACGAATTTTTAGGAATGGGTCGCGCCCCTCATGGGCGCGTGGATTGAAATATTTAGCCACCTACCTTTCAAATTCTCATATTTTTCAGTCGCGCCCCTCATGGGCGCGTGGATTGAA
>QWBY01002369.1_pt1 | contig 11776 bp, 11 predicted proteins | sample 1972471 | NCBI WGS metagenome assembly QWBY01 (sample SAMN09866722, study PRJNA288562) | Human gut metagenome isolate term6_stool, whole genome shotgun sequencing... | reverse complement strand
CTTACTTTCAGCACTTGTCAAATCAAGCTCATCCAGCTCAATTTCAATATTTATATGCTTATCGACATCAAGTTTGGACAAAAGTGCTACCGTCTCCACATGGCTTGTCTTTGGAAAGTTATCGAAAATTTCAACCAGCTTTATCTTGTAGCCTGCCTCTGTAAATTTTTTTAGGTCACTCACCTGTGTCTTGGGGTTGCATGAGACGTAGATTATCTTCTCTGCCTTGTAATCTATCAGCTTCTTTAATGCCTTGGGATGCACTCCCTCGCGTGGTGGGTCTATGACTATAGCGTCTGGTCTTTCTTCTACTTCATCTATGACCTTTAGCACGTCGCCATTGATAACTTCTACGTTGTCTATGCCGTTATCTTTGCATGTAAGACGCGCCTTCTCTGAAGCTTCCTCTACTATCTCTATAGAGTAGACTTTCTTCGCCTTCTTTGCGAGTATCTGGGCAATGGTTCCTGTGCCGGAGTATAGGTCAAAGAGCACGTCCATGTCTTCTTTCTCCAAGAGCTCTTGCACGCGTTTATACATCCTCTGTGCTGCTCTCGAGTTGGTTTGGAAGAAGGAGAAGGGTCCTATCTTAAACTTTAGTCCTAGTAGGGTTTCGTCTATATCTTCTTTGCCATAAACAAGAATTAATTCATCTGCTTGAACTACGTCTGAGAGGCTGTCGTTCTTTGTGTGGTAGATGGACTTTATCTCGCCATCAAGGTCTAGCTCAAGTAGCATTTTTATAAAATCGTCTTGGGCGGTATAGTCGGATGTCGTTACTAAATTGATAAGTATCTCCTTAGTAAAGTATGCCTTTCTGATTACAAGGTGCCTTAGCACTCCCTCATGAAGCTTCTTGTGGTAGTAAGTGATGCCCTTCGACTTAAAGTAGTCAAGAGTTGCGATCCTTATCTTAGTAAAATCATCATGCACTATATTGCAATCGTCTGTCGAGGCGACTTCATAAAAGCGCTTCTTCTTATGTAGGCCAAGGCTTAAGGTCCTTTCTTCGTCACCACTGTCTGAGAAGGTGTACTCCATCTTGTTTCTGTAGCCTTCTACTTCTAAGGATGGATGAAAAACTACTTCGCCATCATAAACTTCTCTGTATAGCTTTGTGAGCATATCCTTCTTTATGCGCGTCTCGTCCTCATACTTAAGCGTTTGATATAGGCAGCCGCCGCACTCTTCGTGCGCATTGCATGGAGCCCCCTTCTCAAGTGGACTCGCTTCAAGTCTTTCGATGACATCACAAAGGTAGGCGCCGTTTTTCTTTCTCTTCGTTCTTAGGCGAAGCTTGCGTCCTTGTATTTCATTTTTTACCATATATTTTTTATCTTCATAAAAAGCAAAAGCAAGGTTTGGATACTCTTGCTCTTGTATGATTAAATCTAATTCTTCTCTTTTATTTCTCAAGTTTACTCACCATAAAATCTATAAGTTTCTTTGCTGGATCATCTTTATAGTTTTGCTCCAAGCTTCTTAATATGTTGCCCCTAACGAAGTCATTGTTCATAAAGGTATTAAGTGCTTCGACCTCGCGATACGTTTTTGATGAAGCAAGTATAAGCTGATGATTTGACAAGAACTCTACATTTCTCGCTTCTTGACCTTGTATTGGATCAACAACTATCATCGGTAGACCTTTAGCAATGCACTCGCTCGTTGTAAGTCCTCCTGGTTTTGTTACGATGATATCTGCTGCGCTGTAGTACTCTTCGATGTTTGATACGAAGCCCACTATCTTTATAGAGTGCCTTAGATTCATTCTCTCTATCCTCTTAAGAAGGGTCTTTCTCTTGCCTAAGAAGACTACAACCTGAAAGTCATTTGGCAGGATGTCAATTCTTTGCAAAGCTTTGTCGACTCTTACATGGCTCATAGATCCACTCATAAGTAGAACTGTGTCCTTGTTCTCATCTAGTCCAAGCTTTCTGCGCATCTCTTTCTTGTCGAGATGCTCAAAGAATTTCTTGTGTATAGGTATGCCGAAGTGAAGCGCCTTTGTTGTGTCAATCTCTTTCTTTTGCATCTGTATGTCAAGGTCCTCATGTGGCAATACTAGGTAGTCAATGCCGACACTGTCTTCCCAGAATGGATGCACAGTGAAGTCGGTAATGATACCAACTGTTAAGCCATCGTAGAAGCCGTCAAGTACTAAGTCGCTTAGTATGTTTGCCGCAAACACGTGTGTCGCGATGATGGCGTCGGGCTTGAACTCGTCTATGGACTTCTTTATCTCTCCCGTTAATGTTTTTTGAGCAAGCTTACGTATCTGTGCAGGGTTTGTCTCCTGTACCTTCTTATCTGCAGAGTCGTATGCAGCTCCGTAAATAGTCGGGAAGTAATTTATGCTCATGTTGTAGAAGCTGTTGGCAACGTCTTTAAGCCAAGTGCTGTTGATTTGGCAAATGTCTATGACCTTGCTTTCAAAGCCGCGGCTTTCAAGCTCGTTGGATAAGCTCCTTGCTACTGAGTTGTGTCCTTCACCTGCAGTAGCTGTTAATATAATAGTTTTCAAATCTCTCTCCTATCTATATACCTAACATCACCTTTGCAACTGCAAAGTAAACAATTAATGATGTTGCGTCAACTATAGTCGTGATTAGTGGGGACGCCATGATGGCTGGGTCAAGTTTTATCTTCTTTGCCCCGATTGGTAGTAGTCCACCAACTAGTTTAGCAAGCATAATTGTAAACATAACTGATATGGAAACAGTTATACCAATCCTTGGGTCTTGGTTTGGATGCAAAAGTTTTATACGTCCAAAGTTTACTGCTGCAAGAACGATACCAACTAAGATGGATACTTGGAACTCTTTCCAAAGTACTTTAAGCGCATCTTTTGGTTCTATCTCACCAACTGCAAGACCACGTATAACAAGTGTCGCACTTTGGCTACCTGCGTTACCGCCTGTATCCATCAGCATTGGTATGAAGATAAGTAGTGCAGGTATTGCTGCTATATAATCTTCGAAGCGTTGCAAGATTGAGCCTGTAAGTGTTGCAGATATCATTAAGAATAGTAGCCACGCTATCCTGTGCTTAGCAAGTGTAAAGGCTGATGTGTCTAGGTACTCATCTTCAGATGGACTTAAGGCAGCCATCTTTTGGAAGTCTTCTGTTGCTTCTTGTTCGATGATATCGATAACGTCGTCAACAGTGATGATGCCGACCATTCTTTCTTCGTTGTCAACAACTGGTACGGCAACAAAGTCGTACTTTTGTATAACGCCTGCAACGATTTCTTGGTCTTCGTAAACATTGACATAAACAACGTCTTTTGTCATTATATCACCAATGATTTGATTATCATCAGCTATAACTAGCTCTCTTAGTGAGACTATGCCTTCGAGCTTTCTGTTCTCGTCCACTACGTATATAGTGTAGATAGTCTCTCTTTGCAAGCCAACCTTCTTAAGCCTTTGCATAGCTTCCTTAACTGTCATTGTCTTCTTAACCGAGCAGTACTCTATAGTCATTATACTTCCTGCAGAGTCCTCAGGGTAGTTTAGGAACTGATTAATTAATTTTCTCTCACTAGGTGTTGACTTCTCAAGTATTCTGTCAACAATGTTTGCTGGCATCTCTTCAAGCATGTCGATCTTATCGTCGAAGAAGATTTCCTTTAAGATGTACTCAACATCTGCATCTGTACTTGTCGCTATGATGTCTTGTTGCTGCTCCGAGTCGAAGTATGTAAATACATCTACTGCTTTGTCTTTAGGAAGGAGTCTGAAGATAACTGTTGCATCAGTTACCTTCAACTCGTCCAAAATTTCAGCTACATCGGCGGCATTCATATTCGAGAGCTTTTGAATCAGAGCCTTGGGCTTTTTGCCTTTGTATAATTCTAATATTTCATTTTTGTCTTGTTCGAGCTCTAACTCTCTTCTGTCGTTTTCCATAATGAATACCTCCTTTTTATAATATTCTTATATATTAATTGTAGATTTGATCAGCTGAGAAGCCGTTTCCTAATCTAATGTAGAATCTTAGTAGTTCTTCTAGTGCATATGCTGGAACTGGTCCTACTAGTTCTGATGACTTAACTGTAACACCGTAGCTTTCTGCTTCGCTCTTGATAGTTTCGAATACTCTGTGTATAGGTGTCATTTCATAGTTAACTAAGTTCATAGATACTTGTGTGCACTTTTGATCTTCGATAGGTAGTGCTATAGCTCTTACTGCTGTATATCCGCCAGTCTTTGCTCTAACAGATCTCATAACAGCTTTAGCGATATCCATATCTTCAGTGTTTAGATATACGTTGAATGCGATTAGTGGGAATCTTGTTCCAGTAACTGTTGCACCGCTCTTAGGGTTGAACTTTCTTTCGCCTTCGTCTGGTGTCCAGTTTTCAGCGTCTTTAAGTCTTTCTTCAAGGCTTTCATACTCGCCCTTTCTTAGCTTAACTAGTGACTTTCTGTCTTCTCTAGTAGCTGAGTCTTCATAGTAGAATACTGGCACGCCCTTTGAGCCAACATACTTACCAAACTTGTGAACAACTTCGTTCATCTCATCAGTTGTCATGTCCTTAACAGGTACCCAAGCTGCAACGTCTACAGCGCCTTGACGAGGGTGTGATCCGTGTTGAGTAGTCATATCAACTCTGTCAAATGCAACGTCAACTAATCTCTTAGCTGCTTCTAATGTGTCATCAACACCGCCTTTGAAAGTGAATACACTTCTGTTGTGGTCGCCATCGTAGTTAAGGTCAACCATAGTAACCTTATTGTCCTTTAAAACAGCCTCTTTAATTGCTTCGATAGTGTCCATGTTTCTGCCTTCAGAAACATTGATTTCTGCCATAATTGTTTTCATAATTTACCTCCTATATATCAGACTAGCATATACTTTAGTCTCGTCTTCTGAGTAGAATCTACAAGCTAACTCGTCATCCTTTTCTTCGTAAGCTAGCTTAACATCCTCTCCGAAGAGACACTGCTTTACATACTTTAGTCTTATGTTCTTTATATCTCTATCTATAAGCTTAATAATCTCATCTATATATACCGCGTTGTTGACGTGGTGGTACAAGTCTATGTGCTCACTTTTAATCACAAAGTCCCTTTCATGCTCATATCCAAGATACTCCTTAGTCTCAAGGTCTTGATCTGTGAAGAGCTTTTGATAGTCATCATCTAAGCCAGATGCTCTGACAGGTCTCATACTTTCCTTGTCAACATAAACTATCTCGCATGTCGCCTTGATTATGTTTTTGCCAGCGGCCTCAATTAGAAACTGTCTATATGAGAAGAAGCGGTTGATACCTGATGGCGTTGTATGAACTGTGATAGTATCAAAGTCTATAGTATAAAACTCATCAGCGATATCTATGCACCACTTGTATATCATCCAAGCGACTTTATCGTCTTTGATGCCGTGTGAGTAGAGCTGCTTAAATGCCGCGTCCACCATCGACTCAACTGCTTTCTTTATGCTTTTTTCTTTAAATTTATAATCTTTTGTATATACTTCCATAGTTTTCCTTATGTAAAGCCCTCAAAAAAGGGCTCTTAATTTCTTAGTTATTTAAAGCTTCCATCAAGCGTGTTAGGTCTAAACCGTGTACTTGGCAAGCTTCTTCGATTGATTCCATTTGGCTTGATGGGCAACCTACGCAACCCATACCATGTTCCATAAGGATGTATGCAGCCTCTGGTTTTACTCTTAATAGTTCACCTATTAACATGTCTTTTGTTATTTCCATAATATCACCTCTCTTTATTTATACCCAAATGTATTATTTAGCTTGTAATTTGTCTGCTACTTCGTCTGCTATTTGACGCAATACATTGTAGTCTTCAGCTGTTGGGCAGCTCTTTGTTTCAACTGTAGTCTCAACTATGTCCATAGCTGATGCGTCTCTAAACTCTTTAAGTGACTTTAATGCACCGCCTGACCAGCTATATGAACCGAAGACAGCAAGTACTCTGTTTTGAAGCTTGTTCATCTTAAGTACGTTGACTAAATCGTTCATTAGTGGGAATAGGTCGTTGTTGTATGTGCATGAGCCAAGTATAAGTGCCTTGTACTCCCAAATTTCGTTTAGGATGTAGGACTTATGTGTCTTTGATACGTCAAACATCTTGATGTTCTTAACTCCTCTTTCAGCAAGTCTTCTTGCTATAGCCTCAGCCATCATCTCAGTGTTGCCGTACATTGTTCCATAAACAATGACAGCTCCGTCTGTAGTCTCTTGTCTAGACCACTTGTCGTAGCAATCGATAATCTTTTCTGGGTTCTCTCTCCAAACTGGACCATGAACAGGGCAAACCATGTTGATCTTAAGTCCTTCTAGCTTCTTAAGTGCTGCTTGCACTTGCTTTGAGAACTTACCAACTATGTTGGAGTAGTAACGTCTTGTCTCTGATCTATATAAATCCCAGTTGATTTCGTCATCGAAGATAGTTCCATCAAGTGCACCGAAGCCGCCGAATGCGTCTTGTGAGAATAATATGCCCGACTTTTCTTCATAGCTAACCATGGATTCTGGCCAGTGCACCATAGGTGTCTTAACAAATTTAAGTGATACTTCGCCCAAGTCAAGAGTATCAAAATCATCAACAAGCACTAGATTGTCCTTGACATGGTAGAAGTTTTCAAGAAGTTCAAATGTCTTCTTGTTACCAACAAGCTTAACGTTTGGATAAAGATCGATTATAGTCTCGATTGCGCCAGAGTGGTCTGGCTCCATGTGATGAATAACTAAGTAGTCAAGATCTCTACCTTCAAGCACTTCTTTTAATTTAACAAGAAAGTCGTCTACTTTTGTAATTTTTACTGTGTCAAGTAAAGCAGTCTTTGTTGATTTAATTACATATGAGTTATATGATACGCCTCTTTCAAGTGGCCATTGATTTTCAAATAATTGTGTTTGTCTGTCGTTAACTCCGATGTAATACAAAAAATCATTTATCTTTACTGATAACGTGTTCATAATATCACCCCAAATCATTATATAATAAAGGAAGAATTTTTTCAAGCACTTTATATAGGCAATGGCCTTTATTATAAGAGCTCTTGAAATATAGCCTCCTTCGTTATATAATAAGAGAAAGATTATATGTTAGGAGTTAAACTATGTTACTTAAAGATATATTAAGAGGCGTCTGTGACTACAGTGGCACTGAGTCCATAGATGATATTGTATACAATAGTAAAAATGCAAAAAAGGGTACCCTCTTTGTTGCACTTAAGGGTGCACTTAGTGATGGCCATAAATACATTAAGAACGCATACGAGTGTGGCGTACGCGCCTTTGTAGTAGAAGACGATACTATGGCACGTGACTATCAAGATGCTACCTTTATAAAACTTCGTGATACAAGGAGTGCTCTTGCCGTAATGTCGAGAAACTTTTTTGATAAGCCTGATGAAGACATAAAGATGATAGCGATAACAGGCACCAAGGGTAAGACCACAACAGCCAACATCATATACGAAGCCCTTAAGAAGATTGGCGCAAGGCCCGGCATTATAGGCACTAACGGTGTCTTCTACGCTGATAAGGAAGAAGAGGTAAATAACACAACACCTGAGAGTTACGAGGTATATAGGATACTTAATAATATGCGTAAGGCGAAGGTGACTCACTGCGTTTTGGAAGCCTCATCCATCGGTCTAAAAATGAAGAGGCTACTGGGCATCACTTTTGATATAGGTCTGTTTACAAACATCTCGCACGACCACATAGGCGGCATAGAGCACCCAGACTTTGATGATTATTTCAAGAGCAAGATGCTACTAAAGGACGTTTCGAAAAAATTTATATATAACAAGGACGATGCTAAGCTAAGAGAAGCGATAAAAGACGGACTCAGCTTCTCTATAGACGAAAAAAGTGACTACAAGGCTGAAAATATTGTAGTCTCTGACGATATATTTAAAATACAAAGTGACTTTGATCTATGCGGCAAGTCTTTTGAGGTAAAGAGTATCTCCTACTACGATATATATAATTACCTTGCTGCCATAGCTGTCTTGAAAGAGCTTGGATATGGCTTTAGCGAAATCGTAAGTGCCGTTAAAAACATATCTATACGCGGCCGCTTTGAAGAGGTAAACGTAGCGGGTAGGCTCTACATCATTGACTACGCGCACAACTACATCTCCTTAAAATCAATACTAGAGACTGTGAGAAAGTATAAGAAGCATAAAATAATAACTATCTTTGGCTCTGTTGGCGGAAGAAGTGAAAAAAGACGTGAGGAGCTAGCCGAGGTAAGCGACGCGCTCTCTGATATAAGCATAGTAACATCTGACAATCCAAACTTTGAAGACCCAACGAAGATATGTAAGGAGATTGCTTCCTTCATCAAGAGCACTCACTACACTGAGCCGGATAGAGCTAAAGCGATTGAGCTAAGCTACGAGCTTTCTGAGATAGGCGACATCATAGTCGTTGCTGGCAAGGGCCACGAGACTTATCAGCTAATTAAGGGCGAAAAGGTCCACTACTCTGACAAGGAGTCGATATTGAACTTGAAGGAGGCGCATGATGCATAAATTAAAACGAAGCCTAATAATTTTAATAATAGTACTAATGCTATGTACAAATTTAAGCTTTGCAAAGGATTTAGAAGTAAAGAATACAAGGTCATATATACTCTACAATGTAGAAAATGACTCCATAATATCGAGCTCAGCTAACATTAACGAAGTCGTACCCATAGCCTCGGTATCAAAGCTAATGACTTTCTATATAGCACTAAATAAATTAGATAGCGGCGAAATTCATGCAAATGACGAGATTGAGATAAAAAATGAAGACTGCTACCCAACTGGCAACAGACTCGGTGTGAAGCCTGGCGAAAAATACACTCTTCATAGAATGCTCGAGATTATGATGACGAACTCATGTAACGATATCACGGCTGCCATCGCAAGGCACATAGCTGGAAGTGAAGAGGCTTTCGTGACTATGATGAATGAAAAGGCGAAGGAGCTTGGCTACAAGGGCGCTGTCTATTTTAACGCGCACGGACTTCCTCGCCTACCTGACTTTAATCAAAACTCAATGTCCGCAAAGGACGTACTTGATTTGACGAAGAGGATAATCAAAGAGCATCCAAACTATATTGACTATACCATGACCGAAGCAATCGATTATCCAGAGAAAGATTACCACGATGACAATACTAACCCGCTTTTTGGTCGTGAAGGTGTTACCGGTATGAAGACTGGTACAACGCGTGATGCAGGCTTTTGCTTCGTAGCGACTTTCCACACTACTGGCGACGATGTGAAGACAAAGGACAATGAGTTTATCTTTGTAATGCTTGGTGCCAAGACTAAGGCACTGCGTGAAGAAAACTCCGCTGCGGCTTACGAATATGCCTTAGAAAATTATTCAAAAAAGATACTTCTTTCAAAAAAATCAAGTAAAATTGCAAAGTATGGCCTTGATGATTACAAGGAAGAAGTACTTGAAATAGAGCCAAAGGATGAGTATACAGTCTCTATCAAAAACGATGTGAAGACCGAGACTAAGTTTATAATGAACGATAAACTAGATTATAGTCATGTAAAAAAAGATGATAAAGTTGGTGAATATAAAGTTTACATCGATGGTGAAGAAGTTTTTAAAACAGATGCCATCGCAATGAACAGCTTAACGAAGAAGACAATCTTTGATAAGATATATGAGTTCTTTATGAATGTATGGAGCTTTGATAAATTAAGTACAGCTGAATAATATAAGTGTAGAGATAAATTAAGGTAGCTAGCAATTGCCAGCTACCTTTTTCGTGTAAAACTATTTTTTCTCTTTTAATTTTTCATTCATTAGCTTTTCTACCCTTTTATAATGCAAATAGTTTAAATACCATAATATAACCGCAATTGCAACTGGCACTATAAGCATTTGAAGTATATCAGCTACTCCGTAGCCGTCTTGTATAAAGCCAAAATTTAGAAAAACTACTATCATAATACCAATACCTGTAATCAAGTAAATAATTGACTGAAGTGGCAAGCTTATTGAATCAATGTTAAATACAATCGAAGGAAGTCCATATCCAAGACCTATTAACAATGCTCCAATCATCGCCTTGGTAAAGCCATATGATCCAAGATCAAGAACTCCGCCTGAGACTTGCTCTTTACCTATAAGGCCAAAGACTGTAAAAAATAACGATATCGCTATCGCATATAACGTAGACTTAAATAAATTTTTAAACTTCATAATAACACCTCATATTCCTAAATAATTTTTCAAAAGAGCTATATAGTTTCTTGTTACATAATCTTTCAGTGAGTTTTCAAGAAAGACTGTTAAATTGCCACTAAAACCAGCTTCCACTCGTTTCAGCTTGTCTGCATTGATGATGACCTGCTTTGAAATGCGTATAAAATTCTTAGGTAGTCTCTCTTCGAAGCTTTTCAAGCTGTCCTTAGATGTGTATCTATCGTTTTCAAGATATATAGCTAGCCCCTCTGACTCCACTCTTAAGAGATAAATCTCCTCTGGCTTTATTATGATTTTTACATCATCTTTCTTTACTATGATGGGTCTACTAGCACTGTCAAGCATAGAAACTAATCTGTTGATTTCTTCTGTTACTTTGTCTGTACGTATTATTATCTCAGGCTCTCTATATGCACTTGATACTTCAATATTAACTTTCATACTATATCCCCCTTTCTTGTCTTAATTATACTATGAGTTCTTAGGTATGTAAGTATCTTCTTAATAAGATGCATTTAATCACTTCTAAGAAGCATAAGAAAAGCCCCGAAGTGATTCAGGGCTTTATCTATAAATTATTTATTGTCAAAGTGTTGTGTTACCTTTGCATCTTTTAAGTCTATCATGCCGTTGTCATATAGGTGGCATGCGCAGATCTACATCTGTTAACAAATTTACATCCTGGTGGAGTGTTGATTGGTGAAGGTACTTCTCCTTCAAGCTTGATTCTGTTCTTAGCAGATCCTGCATGTGGATCTGGTACTGGTATAGCACTCATCAAGGCTTGTGTATATGGATGAAGTGATGCTTCATAAATTTGTGAACTTTCTGCAAGTTCAACGATTGAACCTAGGTACATTACTGCGATTCTGTCAGAAATGTGCTTAACCATGGACAAGTCGTGAGAGATGAACATGTATGTTAAGCCAAGTTCGTCTTGAAGCTTGTTTAGTAGGTTAACGATTTGTGCTTGTATAGATACGTCAAGAGCTGAGATAGGTTCGTCGCAGACAATGAATGATGGCTCTACAGCAAGTGATCTTGCTATACCAACTCTTTGTCTTTGTCCACCTGATAACTCGTGTGGATATCTAAGAGCATGTTCCTTGTTAAGACCTACCTTATCAAGTAACTCATTTATCTTTGCTTGTCTTTCTTCCTTAGTATAGTGGAAGTGAACATCCATACCTTCAGCAATGATGTCACCAACAGTGATTCTTGGGTCAAGTGATGCATATGGGTCTTGGAAAATGTATTGAGCATTCTTCTTAAAGTCAATAGCTTCCTTACCTCTAAGTGAGTGTATGTCCTTACCATTAAATAAAGCTTCGCCTTTAGTAGCTCTGTACATACCAAGAACTGTTCTACCGCAAGTTGTCTTACCGCAACCAGATTCACCTACAACGCCGAATGTCTCGCCTTTGTAGATATCAAAGCTAACATTATCAACAGCTTTAAGAGTTTTACCCTTACCAACATTGAAGTGTTTACTTAAGTTTTTAACTTCTATAAGTTTTTCAGTAAATTTAGCCATTAATATGCTCCTCCTCTCATTGCATCCCAGTCAATATCTCCAGCTAATTC
>QWBY01002066.1_pt1 | contig 11777 bp, 16 predicted proteins | sample 1972471 | NCBI WGS metagenome assembly QWBY01 (sample SAMN09866722, study PRJNA288562) | Human gut metagenome isolate term6_stool, whole genome shotgun sequencing... | reverse complement strand
CTTTTTAGAGGACAAAGATTTTGTTGTAGAACACGATGCAGAGGAAGAAAAAGTTAAAAACTCAAATAAAGATGATGAGTTTGCAAAACTTATTGGGGCAATCGCCAATGAAAAAAGGGGGATTAAATAATGGATAACCTATACGGAAAAGTTGACGAATTTAAGGCAGAAAACCTAATCAACGATATAGCAGTTACACCTGTGACTAAGTCAGCAAAAATCAAAAAGGCATCAAAGTTAGAAAGAGGAACAATCCTATCTAAGGATGCCAAAGGCTATTACAAGAAATTTAATGGAGCAGGCTCTGGAGAGTCAGCAGAAAAACCTGATTGCATCTTAGCTGATGATATTGACAATCCAGATGAAGATGTATTTGCAGTAGCTTATGCTACAGGCATGTTTAACAGAAAAGCCCTAATCTTTGACGGGGAATTATCAGAAGCAGCAGAAGAAATTTTAAGAGAAAAAGGAATCATCCTTAAAGACAATGTGGAGGTAAAATAATGGGAAATTACGATACTATAACACTTTTAAAAGGGATTGAAAATGTAAAACCTGTAAAGACTTTTTTAAGGGACACATTTTTCCCTGCAAAAAATGACCAAAATCTTGTGACTAAGACAGCACAATTCGACGTTAAAAAAGGCAAGAGAAGAATTGCACCTTTTGTTGCACCAAGAGTTAAGGGAGTTACTATTTCAAGAGAGGGCTTTGAAACTCACACAATTACAACTCCATTAATTGCGCCTCAAAGAATACTTACAGTTGATGACCTAGAAAATAGGGCCTTTGGGGAAAGTCTTGTGTCAGCAGTGACACCACAACAAAGACAAGCAAAAATTCTTGCTGATGACCTAATGGAACTTGACGAGATGATTACAAGAAGAGAAGAAGCAATGATTGCTGACTTACTTTTCAATGGAAAAATCTTTGTAAAGGCCTACATTGACTATGATGGCTCTAACACACAAGACACAGTAATTGATTTTGGAAAGAAAACTGATGACAAGGCAAAAGTCCTTTGGAATCTTGATACTGCAAACATCATCGAGGACCTAAGAAACTTAAGAAGAGAAATCATAAAGGAATCTGGTGCAAATGCAAACATCCTAATCCTGGGATCTAATGTTTATGACGAACTTTTAAAGAATGAAAAATTCTTAAAATATTTTGATATCAAAAATCTTAACCTTGCAACAGTTAACCCAGTATTACAAGATGGTGGAGCAGTTACTTATGTAGGTAGAATCACATCACTAGGTATTGACATGTACACTTATGATGAATGGTATGTAGATGCTGACGGAGTGGAAAAACCAGTTGTACCAGAAGATAAAATCCTATTAGGCTCAAAAGACCTAGGAAAAATCATGTACGGGGCAGTAACACAACTTGCAGACCAAGGTCAAAGCTTTGTGACTTATGTATCTCCAAGAGTACCTAAGGTTTGGGTAGATCCTAACGCTGATAACAGAATGATGAGATTATCATCAAGACCAGTTGCAGCACCTAATGATATCGAAGCTTGGAAGGTCCTTAAGGTGCTTTAATGGCAACCTTAAAGGACTATATCAAGGACTTTGACCTAGATACCTTTATCAATATGGACGAGTTTGCAGAGGACCATCAAATTAATGGCGAGACTATAAAATGTGTTGTTGACACAGATATTTTTGATGAGAGGTCTACCCTATCAGGCGACAGGTCTGGTGGAGTTTTTAAGGACACCATCTCAATATTTATCAAAATGTCGGACATAGAAAAGCCGTTAATCGACGAGATGATGACTGTAGATGATGACCATTACAGGGTAGTTGAGGTCAAGGAAAACATGGGAATGTATGAGATAGTCTTGTCTCAGTATGACTATTAGGGTGATTAAATGATTGAGGTACAAATTGAGGGCATAGAAATCTTTGACCAGTTAAAAAATGCAGATAAACAGTTAGAAAAGGCTCTGTACTTTGCCAAGAACAGGGCCTTAAATACTGTCAAAACTGAACTTGCAAGAGGAGTGCCCAAGAAATATGACGCAAAGCAAAAAACTATAAGGGATAGGACGAGGGTCAATAAAAATACTGGAGAGGTATCTGTAACAGGGTCTCCCATAAGACTTTTTAAATTCCGAGTTACCCCAACATCGCCAAAAAGGCAACTTGTAACAGCAAGCGTTAAAAGGGCAAGTAAAAGCCTACCTCATGCTTTTGTTGCACAGATGTCTAATGGGCATATTGGTATATTTGAGCGTGCAAAAAAAAGCAGGTATCCAATAAGTCAACTCTACTCTGTATCTGCACCGCAGATGGCAGGAAATGAAGAGGTCTTAGAGGGAGCAATGGAGAGAGCCTCAATTGTTTTTGATGAAAGACTATCCCATGAGATAGGTAGGTTGTTAGATGATTAGTATAGATTTAATTGAGGAATTAAAAAAGGAACTAGAAAACCTATTTAAAGATGAAATTGTAGACGATTATGACACAAAGTTTGATGCAAAAAAGGTGCCGAAAATTAATACTGGTTGGTACACACAGAAAGTTAATAAAGAGGACTTTCCCTATGTACTTATATCACCAATCCAACAGACCTGGGGCCTTGATGTATCAAGGGTGGACTTAGTCCTTATAATTGGGTCTTACTCAATGGATTTGGACGGGTGGAAGGACACGGCACTAATGGCAGAGAGGATTAGACAGTATTTGACAACTAACAAGTATGTAGCCAAGAAATATGAGATAAATCCTGATGCCAGGGTGGAGTTTCCAGATGAACAACCCTATCCAATAACTTTTTGTGCCGTGTATGTAAGTTTTAATGTCTACAACCCATACAATGTGGAAGGAGGAGAACTCACATGGTAAAAGAAAAAGATGAGAGCCGTCTAATGTACATAGGAGATACCTATGTTAAAGAGGGCCTCTTTAATGGAACAGTGTATATAGGTGGGCTACCTCAAAATTTTGACAAATTTTTAAAGGAGATCCCCCTATTTAAAAATCTGCTAGTTCCACTTGATGGAGTAGCAGAAAAAATGGAAGAAATAAAGAAACAAGACTCTGTCTTATTTCACAGCAATGAGCAATTAAAAGAATATATGAGAGGTGACAAATAATGGCAGCATATAAGCATGGTGTGTATGTATCAGAGGTGCCTACTAAAGTCATACCACCAGTAAGAGTGGACTGTGGCCTGGCAGTAGTAATTGGTACTGCACCAGTAAATATGGCAAAAGAGGACCTTGCAGTAAACACACCTAAATTGATTCAAAACTACGAAGACGCAGTAAAATACTTCGGGTATTCTGATGATTTTGAAAACTACACATTGTCAGAATTTATTTACTCACAATTTGTACTTTATGGAATTGGCCCAGTAGTATTAATCAATGTGTTAGACAAAGAAAAACACAAAAAAGCAGGTAAAGTAAAAGACTTAGTAATCGAAAATGGCAAGGGTGAAATTGACGAAAAGGGCATTTTACCAGAAAGCCTAGTAATTAAAAGCCAAGACAAGACTTTTAAACTTGGAGAAGATTACACAATCCTTTTTGAAAAAGAAATTGTTGAGATCGTAGGAGTATCAGAAGCTTTTAAAGATGCGACTTACACAATTACCTATAATGTCTTAGATCCAAGCATGGTTACTAAGGCTGACATCATCGGAGGAGTTGACGTAAATACTGGTAAGAGACAAGGCTTAGAACTTGTTGAAGAAGTATATCCAAGATTTGGGCTTGTACCAGGTCTTATTCTTGCACCAGGCTATTCACAAAACTCTGATGTAGCGGCAATTATGAAGAGCAAAGCAAATAGCATTGGTGATCTATTTAGGGCCATGGCACTTTGCGATGCAGATGCAAATCTTTTAAAGGATGCATTAACTCCTTATAAAAATAAGAACAACATCACAGACAAGTCACAAGTGCTTTGCTATCCTAAGCTTGGACTAGGAGATAAGGTATTTAATTTTTCAACTCAACTAGCAGGGGTAATTAATAGGACTGACTATGACAATGGCTCAATACCTTATGTGTCTCCATCTAATAAGTCTCTACAAATCGACAAGACTCTTATAAAAGGCGATGAGGTAATGCTAACTCGTCATGACGCAAACTACTTGAATGGGCAAGGGGTAATGACTGCCTATGGATTTAACAATGGTTGGAAAACTTGGGGTAATAGGACTGCAGCTTATCCTGGAATAACAGATATCAAGGACTCTTTTATCCCAACAAGAAGAATGTTTGACTGGGTTGGAAATACACTAATCCTTACATTCTGGCAAAAAATTGATAATCCAATGAATAAAAGGCTTATTGAAACTGTTGTTGACTCTGCCAACTTATGGCTTAATGGCTTGACAGCTCAAGGAGTACTTTTAGGTGCAAGAGTTGAGGTCTTAAAGGATGAAAATCCAGTTACTGAACTTATGGACGGAAGAATTAAATTCCATGTCTACATGACCACACCATCACCTGCAAGAGAAATTGACTTTATCCAAGAAATTGATGTTAATTACTTTAACCAATTTATTGATGAGTTAGTGAGATAAGGAGGATAGAAGATGAGAATACCAGATAAATTAGTTGGTTTTAACGTGTTCACAGCAGACAACAGACTTTTAGGAGTTGCAGACATCACACTACCAAGTATTGAATATATGACAGAGACCCTTTCAGGTGCAGGGATAGCAGGGGAAACCGAAACACCTGCACTTGGTCAAGTGTCCCCTATGTCAGTCCAAATATCAATGAGGACTCAACACACAGAGGCAAGAAAACTCCTAGAACTTAGGGGACAACAAATTGATGTTAGGGGGTCTCTGCAAGAGCAAGACTCCTCAACTGGAGAAATCAGAACTTATCCTTGTAGGGTTAGCATGTTTGTGCTTCCAAAAACTTATGAGACTGGTAAGTTTGAGGTTGGGTCTACAACTGATACAAGCATCGAATCTGAGGTTACTTACATGAGAATGTGGATAGACAACCAAGAAATCGTTGAAATTGACAAATTTAACTACATTTGCAGAATCAACGGAAAAGACTACCTTGAAGAAGTTAGAGCCCAAATAGGTATGTAAGAGGTGTGATAAATGGAAAATTACAAAATGAATTATGACCCAAATGATATAGCAACTAATGCACCTGACTTTGAAGAGCCACATGTAGAAAATAATCACGTGGCTCATTTTAATGGAGATCCTATGCAAGATGAGGCTTATAGAAGATACTACGAGGAATTAAAAAACTCTCAAAAAGATATCTTACAAGCAGAAGGACAAGCTATAAAAGCAAGAAATCATGAAAATTTGAATTTACAAAGTGAAAAACCTGTTGAAATTTCAAAAAATAATAAGGTCTACGTTTTAAAGAGACCTTTTGAGTTTGAGGGGGAATGGATTGAGGAATTATATCTCGACCTAGACTCACTTACAGGTAGGGACATTATGGATGCCTCAAAGGGTGTAGAAAACTATGTACAAGAAACAGACAAGACCTATCTATGCAATATTGCAGCTAAGGCACTTAAGAGACCTAAGGAAATTATGTATTTTATGTCTGCCAAAGATGCAACTGCAATTTGCTACGAGGTCTCAAATTTTTTAATAGGATAGTCGGCGGATCTAACACAGTTAAAAAGACTAGACTGGAAATGAAAAAAATCTGTCTCAGTCTTTCTCTGTCGACTAGAAATCCTATTAAGTACTTCGAGAAAGTCCCACTCATAGAACTTAGTGAGTGGTTTGATGTGTCTTATGACAAAGCAAAGATGATTGCTAAGAAAATTAAAGGCTAGGAGGTGGCTTTATGGCAAGGGTGCATGAGTTGCTTATAAAAATTGACGGCAAATTAAACGGATCTGTCAATAGTGCTTTTAAATCCGTGGTAGATAAAGCCACAAATCTTGATAAACAATTTAAAAATCTTAAAAAAGTAAAACTTGGTGCGGAAAAATTTAAAGCCTTGGAATCTGGCTTAGAAAAACTAGAGGGCAAGTTAAAAAACACTAGGGAGAAAACTCTAGAACTTAGACGAGCCTTTAATGAATCCAAGGCAAGGACGGAAGCCCTGGCGCAGGAATTTAAAAATACTGGTGAAAAAAGTGAGGAACTTGCTAAGAAGTTGGCAAAGTCCAGAGAAGAAACATCGAGATTAAGCGAAAGATATCAAAAATCTAAAGCATCTATGGACGCAGTCAACGCAAAAATCCAACAACAAAAGACAGAATTAGACTCCCTATCGGGGTCACTTTCAAAGGCTGGTTTTAAAACCGACGATTTTGCAAAATCTCAGAAAAAATTAGCCACTAAAATGTCAATCCAAGAGAATTTTGGGACTATGAAAGAGCACTTTGGAAAGGCTAAGAGCTACGGAAAAATGGCATTAAAAAATGGTGCCATAGCTGGTGCAGTCGCCGCAGTACCCTTAAAATTTGTCATTGATGAAGAATCTGTCAACGCTGAAATATCAAAAGTTGCAGACTTTGCCAATGACAAACAGAAAAAAGAAGTTACTGACAGTCTTAAAAAGATGATAACCACTGAAATTCCCATGTCTTATAAAGAAATTGGGGAACTTGCAGCAGCAGGCGCCCAAGGTGGAATTGAGACTGTTGACTTGTCTAAATTTTCAGAATTAGCTGCAAAGATGGGAGTGGCTTTTGACATGGAGGCAGGAGAAGCAGGTCAAAAGATGGCAAACTGGAAAGCCGCTTTTGGTATGAATATGGATGAGTTAAAGGCCTTAGGGGATAAGGTCAACTACCTAGGCAATAACTCTGCTGCCTCAGCTGCATCAATATCCAATGTCATCTCTCGTGTAGGTGCGCTGGGAGAAGTTGCAGGTGTAGGAAGTGGAGAAGTCGCAGGTCTTGGTGCTGCCATGATAGCCATGGGGACTGATGATGATGTCGCAGCAACTGGTATCAAAAAGGTTCTAACCACTCTAGCTAGTGGTGGAAATAAGGCATCAAAAGCCATACTAGGAATAGGTGGTACTGACCTATCAAAAGCCATGAAAATTGATGGGGCAGGGACTATCATAGATGTCTTTGAGAAGATAAAAGCCTTAAATCCGGAAGAACAAACTGGAGCGTTGCGAGATATATTTGGCCAACAAAACATTGGTGCAATTGCACCCCTACTCAATAACCTAGACCTTGTAAAAGAGTATCTAGGTATGGTAGGAGATAAATCCAAGTACGCAGGATCCATGCAAAAAGAATTTGATGCACAGGCAAAAACTACAGCCAACCAATTAAAGATCTTGGGTAATCAAGCAAAAGACGCAGGAATGGTTGTTGGCGGGATAATGCTACCATATTTTAAAAAAGGGGTAGAAAAACTCCAAGAGTTTGCCCTTAAGGTCAAGACCTTTGCAGAGGAACACCCAAAGATGATGGAAGCTATTCTAAAGATAGCAGGGGTAATTGCTGGGCTTGCAGTTGCAGTGCCCACGGTATTGTCATTATATAATGCCTTTATGAGCCTTAAAAAAGCATTTTTAATTGTAAAAGCCTTAACAAGTCTTCTTGCGACTAACCCAATGGCAATTGGAATCATGCTTACTGTTGGGGCACTTATCCTCTTGTGGAAAAATTGGGATAAGGTCAAGGCAGTTGCGGGTGCAGCTATGGACTGGGTTAACTCAAAAATCGAGTTGGGCAAAAACAAGGTGATAGAATTAAAAAACCATGTTGCAGAAAAATTTGAGGCAATGAAGCAACATTTTATGAACACAGGAAATGCAGTCAAAGACTTCTTCTTGGCACCTCTTAACAAGGCTAAGGAATTGGTTGGAAATATCAAAGATAAACTTAGCGGAATTGGAACTGCCATAAAAAATAAGGTCAGTGACGGACTCCATAACCTAACTGGTGGTGGAAGGGGACAAGTACCTGCTTATGCAAGTGGTGGAGTTGTCACAAATTCACAAATGGCTCTTGTTGGTGAAGGTGGGGACCATGAAGCAATAATCCCACTTAACAATGACAAGAGGTCACAAGCTCTATGGGAGTACGCAGGAAACAGAATGGGTCTACTTGGTAGACAAGATCTTACACCTAACTACAATTTAGGGATTGCAGGCGGTGGGTCATCTCCAGTAAATATCACTATAGCGGTAGACGCTAGAGGTGGGGGAAATGAAGCCAACATCAGAAATGCTATAAGTGAGTCAATTCCAGAACTTAAAAGAGTTGTAAGGGAAACAATGGACGAGGTATCAAGAGACAGAAGAAGGAGGGCCTTTACATGATGAATACAGTTGACATCTATACCACAAAACTTGGGGACACATGGGATCTAATCGCCTACCGAGTTTATGGAAATGAAAAATACATGAAGGAACTTGTAGAGGCTAACATTAGACTTGCATCAACTGTATTTTTTAAGTCGGGGGTGGAATTAATCTGCCCCGACATACCAGTTCTTAACGATTCAAATGCACCACCTTGGAAGAGGTGACTAGATGAGAAAGACAAAGTTAAAACTGATTTATGAGGGGGTGGATATAAGTAAAGACATATCCGCCTTTTTGCTTGATTACTCATACACAGACAATGACAATGATGCAGAGGAAATACAGGTAAACCTACACAATGTAGAAAGACCCTGGATGGCTGAGTGGTACCCCAAAAAGGGGGATAAAATATCAGCAGACATCGAATTTGACGGCGAGACAGTTTTATCTTGTGGGGAGTTTGAGGTGGACGATATATCCTGCAAAGGCAAGGGAAATACTGCAAGTATAAAGGCGGTATCTGCCGCCATATCTGGGGAGATAAAGGACACTAAGAGGTCTAAGGCTTGGGAAAAAATTGACTATAAAAGCATAGTCAAGGAGATCGCAAGCAAGAATAAAATGTCTGCCATTTTTAACATCAGGGACAATAAAAAGTATGACAAGCTAGATCAAAAAAATACATCAGACATTGAGTTTATAAAAAAGATATCCACAGACCTGGGTTATGATGTAAAAGTGGAGTCAAAGAAGATCATCATAACTGATGAGGGCTACTACAAGAGCCAAGAGGCAGAATATGAAATAAAATATCCTGACCTTAAAAATCCAACTTTTAACGCTGATGGCGATACAGTAGATTTGCTTGACTATGAGTTTTCGGAGACTTCTCTTGGTGCTTACACTGCCTGTGAGAACCAGTATAAGGACCCTAAGACGGGGATAACCTATAAGGCGCGGGCAGGGAGCGAAAAAGAAAAGAACTCTGGCAGAATACTAAGGCTCAACAAAAAGGTAAAATCTCAAGCAGAGTGCGAAAAGGTCTGTAAGGATGCTTTGAAAAAGGAAAATGCCAAGTCAAAGACAGCTAAGCTTATCTTTGCACCGACTAAGCCTATATACGCAAAAAAGAAAATCAAGGTATCAGACTTTGGAGAGTATTCAGGCGACTATCTTATAGATGAGGTATCGCACAATATCTCATCAAGTGGATATACAGTATCACTTACTTGCAGAAAATTCTACGAGGGCATGTCGATAAAAGTATCGTCGGAAACTGTGGACTCCCAAGGAAAGGCTACAGGTAGTGCAGGAAGCGACAGAATAGAAAAGATGATAGCCCACGCAGAATCCATGATAGGGATGAGGTACTCTCAACCTATGCGTATGTCTGCAAATTATGCTGACTGCTCTTCTACTGTGTGTAGGTCAATGTCTGCAGCGGGTCTTATGCCTCCAGGGGCTGCCTTTTCTACAGCAAATCTCCCAACAAGTGGGTACTTGCAAAAAATCAACATGAACGACCTACAAAGAGGAGATATTTTAAACTACAGGAGAAATGGTAAGGGTCATGCCATGATATATATCGGAAACGGAGAAGTAATTGAAGCACAACCAAAAAGAGGAGTAGTAAAAGGTAAGCTAAGGACAGCAGGTTACACGGCTTACAGACCAACTAAGGCATAGAGAGGTGATGAGAATGTATGACGAGGGAATAAATCGAGACTACGAAAGCGAAAACAACTTAATTATGATAGGGACTGTATCGGCAATAAACGAACAAGATGCAACTGCAAGAGTACTTTTTACCGACAGAGATAACTCGACCTCTAAGGAGATTCCCCTCATGTTTCTGCATACTAAGGGCATGAGGATTTATGCCATGCCAGAAGTTGGAGAACAGGTGGTGTGCTTATTTTTGCCTAATGGTCATGAGGAAGGATATATCTTAGGGGCTTATTACAATGACGAGTACAAGCCACCAGTCACAGACCGAGAAACAAAAATTATTATGTTTAAAAATGGTGACTACGTAAAATACAAAAATGGTCAAATGGAAGTTAAGTGCAGCAGGGTCAATGTCATGGCTGACGTAAATATCAGCGGAAACCTAAATGTAAGTGGGTCTGTCAAGGCTCCTACTCACATTGGTAATCTACAAGGCAGGGCTGACACAGCAGGGAGTGTGGGATAATGCTTGGAACTTTAGGTGATCTAGCTTTTACAGTTAGTAGCAACAGAATATTTACTTACAAGGACTTATCAATTAAGTCTAGTGTGAGAATGGCACAACATGACTCACTCCAAAGCAAACCTACCCTAGAATTTATCGGGGAAGGACTTGACGAACTCCAGGTAAAATTGGATTTAAGAATAGAGAATAAGGTCAACCCCTACTCCGAATTTTTAAAATTTAAGGAAAAAATGACTAAAGGCGAAGAGTTGACCTTTTTTATAGGGGATAAGAAAATTGGCAAATTTGTAATTGCAGACATAGGACACAGCTATCGCAGGATAGACAACAAGGGTAATATCTTGGCAATGGATCTTGACCTTAATCTAAAGGAGATTGCACCAAAGCCTAAGGCAGAAACAAAAGTCATAAAAGCCGATAAAAGGGAAGTGGGCAAAAAGCTTGCTCAAAACCTAGTCAAAAAAGCAGTGACTAAGAAACCTGTGGTGGCTGCCATGCTTATGCCCCTGAAACCTATCGCAGATGTAAGTCAAAAATACCTTGGAATTAAGCCACCAAGGATAGTTAGACCTAAGAGAAAGGGTGGTAGGAGAAAATGATATTAGATTTTGATACAGGAGAGGCTCAAGACATAAGTCTTGGTGCTACTGGATTAGATGATATAAGACAATGCTTACATACCCTAATGGGGACTATAAGAGGCACTGTCTTTTTAGATAGAGATTTAGGAGTTGACGGGGCTATAATTGACATGCCTATAAATCGACTGGGACCAATATTTGACGCAGTCGATAAGGCAGTGGAAGAGTACGAACCAAGAGTTGATATCGTGTCGATAAAACCCTATAAGTCAACTATGGACGGTCAGGTACAATTAAAAATCAAATTTAAAATCAAAGAGGGGGTGTTATAAATGAGTTGGGACTTAAAAGATATAGACTATGTGGATATCGATGTTGAGGGAATCGAGGACGAGGCTCTACAAGAATTGGCAACAAGACTTAATAAGGATATCTACCCTGCATCTCCCGAGAGGATACATGCACTCACTTTGGTGGACTTACTAATCTTGGAAAGAGAGATGATAAATGACACAGGCAAACAGACACTACTTGCCTATGCTAGAGGGGATTATTTGGACCATATAGGGGCCATAATGGACGAGAAAAGACTTGAGGCATCTACTGCAAGGACAAGTCTTAAATTTATCATGTCAACTCCCCTAAGCTATGTCAATATCATACCTAAAGGGACTAGGGCAAAGACTGGAGAGGGTCTGATGTTTAGGACTCTTGAAGAAGTCCATATACCTGCAGGTGTGACAGAAATAGAAACTATTGCAGAGTC
>QWBY01002065.1_pt1 | contig 11777 bp, 10 predicted proteins | sample 1972471 | NCBI WGS metagenome assembly QWBY01 (sample SAMN09866722, study PRJNA288562) | Human gut metagenome isolate term6_stool, whole genome shotgun sequencing... | reverse complement strand
TGTGGAAAGTGATGGCGAAACGGTGTACCTCGTCTTGTATCCGGGTAAGCAGATGGAATAGCGGACTGTCCAAACGCATGCCAACGGTTACGGGTGGGAACCCGAATAATAACTCCGAGGTTCGGTGCTTACCATCTTTCGCTAGTCCGGCGATTGGAATGGACAAGCCTAATTCATCTTCTACCACCGAGCGAACCACTTCCATTTGCCCCTTTCCACCGTCTGTTATAATCAAGTCGGGTAGGGGAGATCGCTCCTCGATCGCCCGCCCGTAACGCCTACGGACGACTTCTTTCATGGAGGCGTAATCATCCGGACCGACTACGGTCTTTATATTGTATTTACGATACTCCTGCTTGGACGGTTTCCCCATCTTGAATACCACGCAAGCCGCTACCGCATCGCTCCCCTGTATGTTTGAATTATCGAAACATTCGATATGAGCAGGCAATTTCTCCAAATGCAAGGCTTCTTGGATCTCTTTCAAGATACGGGTATTCCGCTGTTCCGGATTCAACTTTTCCGCTTGTTTCAAGCGGTCAACCTTAAACTGCTTGACGTTCATCTCGGATAAATCGAGCAGTTTCTTTTTATCCCCTCTTTGGGGAATGGTGAAAGTGACATTCTCTAGCTGCATGTCCAGCTTGAAGGGTACGATAATCTCCCGGGCGGTGCTTTTAAAACGATTCCGCATCTCGATAATACCGAGGCTTAACAATTCCTCCTTGGTCTCGTCCAATCGTTTTTTATACTCGAATGTATAGGCTTGTACGATCGCCCCGTTTCCGATATGCATAAAGTTCACATAAGCGGAATGGTCATTCTCTATGATCGTGAATACATCTATATTATGTAGCATCGGGGTTACGACCGTAGATTTAGAACGGTAGTTCTCGATGACTTCGTATTTTTCCTTGATCTTTTGCGCTTCCTCGAACTTGAGCTCGGCAGCGAGCGATTGCATCTCCTCATAGAGGTGTTTGCTAATTTGCGAGATGTTGCCTCGCAGAATCTCTTTGATCTCGGAAATATTTTGCTGGTATTCTTCCAATGATTGCAAGCCTTCACAAGGCCCTTTACAACGCTTGATATGGTATTCCAGACAAACCTTATAGCGTCCTTGTGCGATGGATTCGGGAGTGAGGGGATATTTGCAAGTGCGTAAAGGGTAAAGTTCCTTTAGCATCTGTAGCATCACTTTCGCCGTGAACAAAGAGGGATAAGGACCGTAATATTGCGATCCGTCCCGAACGATGTTCCGGGTTTGGAAAACCCGGGGAAAGTACTCGTTCTTTACCACGATGGAAGGGTAGGTTTTGTCGTCCTTCAATAATACGTTATAGCGGGGACGATACTGTTTGATGAGGTTGTTTTCCAGTAGTAACGCGTCTTCTTCCGTATCGACGACTATATATTTGATATCCCGGATTTGTTTGACTAACACACGTGTCTTATTGCTGTCATGTACCTTGTTGAAATAAGAGGATACCCGTCGTTTTAGGTTCTTCGCCTTGCCGACGTATATAATCGTTCCGTTTTCATCGAAATACTGGTAGCATCCCGGCTTTTCCGGAATGACCGATAGGATCGTCTTGATATGTTCGTCTTTATCGGCTATCATACGAATAGGGAAGTAAATTGGAATGTCTCGCTATTGAACAAACCTTTGTTGCTAAGTTTCAAGGATGGGATCACCAGCAATCCCATAAAAGAAAGCGTCATTTGTAATGAATCCATCGGTGTCTTTAACCGTTTGATCTTTTCCTCGATCTCTTCGTAACGGCGGCTCGTCTCTTCCAATGATTCGTCGCTCATCAATCCCGCTACCGGCAAGGGCAGGAGAGTGACTTCGTCCATACTGCTTACTGCGATTCCACCTTTAGCCTTTATTACCGCATTGATCGCTTGCATAAGCTCGAAATCGGTTACGCCTATAGCGATGATGTTATGGCTATCGTGGGAAATACTTTGAGCGATGGCACCGAGCTTGAGCCCTGTTCCTTTTATAAAGGCAATAGCCGGAGGAGCCGTTTGATAGCGATTTAGAATGACGAGTTTTAAAATGTCTCGTTCTGTATCCGATTCTACAAATCCATCGAATGTATGTACAGGATATAGTTCTTCTTTCGTGATTAATTCGCGGTCTTCGCAAACAATGACACGCATCTGTTCCCCTTTCGCTTTTACCGCTAGCTTTTCTAATGTGATCGGTTTCGTGTGGAAATTATTACGATGTATAGGCTTTTGGAGTGGAAGCGTGCATTTTTCCCCATCGTATACACAGGTTCCTTGTATATAGGTTGCCTGTATGGTTAGATCCTTTAAATTGTCTACTTGGATAAAATCGGCGGAGTCTCCCTCTCGTAAGAAACCTGCGGGAATTTTATAGTGCATGGCCGGATTATAGGAAGCGGCCCGTAATACATCATATAGATCATATCCTAAATCCAGCGATTTTTTTACCATCCTATTTATGTGTCCTTTGTTTAAAAACGAAGGATGCGCGTCATCCGTACAGAACATGATTTGTTCGGGATACTCTTTCAATAGCGGATGGAGTGCGTCAAAGTTTTTCGCCGCGCTTCCTTCCCGAATAAGGACATGCATCCCAAGCTCACATTTTTCACGGCCTTTTTCTAGATAGATGGTTTCATGATCGGTGGAAATGCCAGACTCGATATATGCCTTTAGCTTGGGGCCTGTTGCTAGGGGATAATGTCCGTCAATGGGTTTCCCTGCGTTTTTCGCGGCTTCTATTTTGCGCATAACTTCCGGATCTTTATTTAAGACTCCGGGGTAATTCATCATCTCTGCCAAGAAGTGTAGATCCTCTCGTTCCAACAAACGAGCGGTTTCGTCTGCGTCTATGATCGCACCGGAGGTTTCCATAATCGTAGCCGGTACGCAAGATGGGACACCGAACCATGTGTAGAAAGGAATCCCTTTCGCGTTGTCGAGCATATATTCGACTCCTTCGGTGCCCATTACATTCGCTATCTCATGAGGGTCCGCCACGGCACCGATACTGCCATGGCGGACGGCTGCGTGAATGAATGCCGCAGGGGTTACCATGCTACTCTCTATATGGACATGCGCGTCAATAAAGCCGGGGAGGAGGTAAGATCCCTCATCTTGTCCGGTAGGGATTACCTTTCCGATATGCCCGTTTAGGATTGAAATCTCTGCCCCGAAGGTGCGCCTGTTGATTATATCTACCAGATTTCCTCGTATAACCAGTGTTTTAGCTTCATTCATTTGAATATCTCCTTTAATATGTTTCACGTGGAACATTTCGTGTTTTATCTTCCGAGCAGTACCAAAAGGATGTTGATGTCGCTAGGGGAAATACCCGGAATACGGCTCGCTTGAGCGATCGTGTCGGGGTCTATCCGGGTCAATTTCTGGCGGGCTTCCGTAGATAAAGACTGGATAGAATTGTAATCGAATTTACCCTTGATCCGGATATTCTCTAAGCGGTTTATCTTGTCCGCTATGATTTGCTCTCGTTTGATGTAGCCGCTATACTTAATCAATATCTCGGCGGCCTCGATGATCTCTTCCTTACGAGAGGCCGGGACTTTGTCCAGCTCCGCACGAAGGGCCGGAACTAGATCCGCTAGGTTCTCTAAGGTAGTCTGCGGACGGAGTACGACATCGAATAATTTGCAACCATGGGATAGGGGGGCTGTGCCCAGTTTCTCCAAACCGCTATTTATATATTGAGGCTTTACGGAGTAGGTCTCCACAAAACGGATGATAGCGTCACGGCTCTCTTTTTTCTCTCGCAGTAAATCGTAGCGGTCTTGTTTGGCCAATCCCATTTGGTAGGATTTCTCGGTGAGTCGCATATCTGCGTCGTCTTGGCGCAGTAAGATGCGGTACTCCGCACGAGAGGTAAACATACGGTAAGGCTCGTCTACGCCTTTTGTTACCAAATCATCGATAAGGACACCGATATAAGCCTCATCCCTTCCGAGGATAAAAGGTTGTCCGCCGTGGCAATTGATGTGGGCGTTGATACCCGCTACCAAACCTTGTCCGCCGGCTTCCTCGTATCCGGTAGTCCCGTTGATCTGTCCGGCGAAGAAAAGATTTCGGATTTGTTTGGTCTCCAAATTGTGTCTTAGCTGAGTCGGGTCGAAGAAATCGTATTCAATCGCATATCCGGGACGATAGATTTGCACGTCACGGAAAGCGGGGATCGCTTGGAGCGCACGAAGCTGGATATCCAAGGGTAGGGAAGAGGAGAAGCCATTTAGGTAGTATTCCTGCGTGGTCTCGCCTTCCGGCTCTAGGAATAGTTGATGTTGCGTCTTGTCGGCGAACGTCACGATTTTCGTTTCGATACTAGGACAATAACGGGGACCGATACTTTTGATCTGTCCATTATAAAGAGGAGAGTCGGGGAGACCTTCCCGTAATATATCGTGGCAAGCCTCGTTCGTAAAGGTAGTCCAGCAACTCAATTGTTTTAATTTACGATGACTGGTATCCATGTAAGAGAACTTATGGAAATCGTTTTCCCCCGGTTGTTCCTCCATTTCATCGAAGTGAACGCTCCGGCCATCAATACGGACCGGTGTTCCGGTTTTCATGCGATCTGTTTGGATACCTAAAGAGATAAGTTGCTCGGTAAGTCCGGTCGCCGCAGGCTCGGCGATACGTCCGCCCCGTATCTGGGTTCTTCCGATATGAAGCAGGCCGTTTAGGAAGGTCCCGTTCGTAAGCACCACCGCTCCGGCACGGAATACGACATTCATTCCCGTACGAACGCCGCAGACTTGTCCATGCTCGATAATCAGTTCTTGAACCATATCCTGCCAGATGGATAGATTCGGCATATTCTCCAGTATGCCCCGCCAGCAATCGATAAAACGGGCACGGTCGCTTTGGGCACGCGGGCTCCACATGGCCGGTCCTTTGCTACGGTTTAACATACGGAATTGGATAGCGGTCTGGTCGGTCACGATTCCCATATATCCGCCTAGCGCGTCGATCTCTCGTACGATCTGTCCTTTGGCGATTCCCCCGACTGCCGGGTTACAACTCATCTGGGCGATCTTGTTCATGTCCATCGTGATCAAAAGTGTCTTTGATCCTAGATTCGCCGCGGCGGCGGCGGCTTCACAGCCGGCATGTCCTGCGCCTACTACTATTACGTCGTAATTGAAAGTCATTTTTATTCCCTTTTATTTTACGCGAAGATAGTGAGTGTTCGTGAAAGAATTCGTTTATATTTGTATAATAAATACATACATTGTTTTCAGGTTTAACGAACTAAAGATTTAAGCTGCTATGAATTCTATTCAATGCCGTATCCTTGTTTTCCTTGTTTTCCTGACCTCTTGCTTCAGTCCGGTTTATGGGAAAGATAAGAAACCTCGTCAAGCGATCGAGAAGTTATCGATCGATGGTCCCTATCTATTGAAAGCGGATGATGGTAGTATGCGTGCGATATCTGTAGACGGGAAAGGCCGGTTATTGGATAAGCATTATAAAAGTATACCTACCACCTTTTCATTCGAGGTGTTTTCTGATAACGGGGAGAGATTGTTTCCGGTAACCATACACTCCATCTCTCGTCCGAAATGGAAAGATGTGCAACCAGAGAAGACGTTTGTTCTTTCAGATCCACATGCGAACTGGTCTTGTTTCGCCTCCTTGTTAAAGGCGGGAAAAGTGATCGATGCGGACTATAATTGGATTTTCGGGACTAACCAATTGGTAATAATCGGTGACGTCTTTGACCGGGGCGTCGACGTACTCCCTATCTATTGGTTGATCTACAAGTTGGAGAAAGAAGCGGAAGATGCCGGTGGAAAAGTGACTTTCTTAATCGGAAATCATGAGACCATGGTTTTGGGAAATGATTTGCGATACGTGAAGAAGAAATATACTCAATTGGCGGATACTTTAGGAATGACCTATCCGGAGCTTTGGCAGAAAAGCGAGTTGGGACATTGGTTGAAAACTCGTAACTCTATACAAGTGGTCGGAGATAACCTGTTTGTCCATGCTGGGTTGAGCAAGGAGTTTTTAGACCGGAATTACGATATCCCTACCGTGAATGAGATCGTGAGCGATGGCCTCTTCTTAACGAAAAAAGAACGTAATGCAGATAAAGGCTCCGATCTTTCTTTTATGTTCGCTACGTATGGACCGATCTGGTATCGGGGTATGGTACGTAGCGCGGATAAGTATCATCCGCTAGACCGGGATGATTTGCGGAAAATATTAGAGAAATATAATGTGAACCGCATCTTTGTAGGTCATACCATTTTCGATGATATCACGACTTTCTATCATTATAAAGTGATTGCCGTGAATGTCGATAATCAAGAAAACAAGGAGAAGGAACGAGGCCGTGGCGTCATGATCGAGAAAGACGGCTCTATGTTTGTCGTATATGATTCGGGAAAACAGGAACCGTTGTTGATCGAGTAATATTTGGTGCTTGAGCTGTCAAGGCTGCTACCATCATGGTGGAGGAAGAAGTGCCTCCCCTAATGTGAAGTAATGAGATAGGGAGTGCAACTTTTATGTATCTTAAATCATCTATAAATATAGATATGTTTTAAATGTAGGAGTTATGAAAAAAGTTGTATTACTGTTTATCTTGTTTGTTTTCTCTTTGTCGCAAGCCGATGCTCAAGAGTTCCATTTTATTCCTAGGATTGGCTTGAATTTGGCAAATACTTATCCCGAAAGTTTTGCGGACATGCGTCCGGGGTTAAATATTGGTGTGGCGGAGGAAATACGTTTTAGTAAACTGTTTGCTTTAGAACCGGGTGTTTATTATTCTATGCAAGGTTACCAAAAAGAAAACGCTAAAGGCGAGACAGCCCGGCTAAAGGCGGATTATTTAAATATTCCTATTTACGCTAAATTTTATTTGTATCGGGGATTCCATCTTTTCGCGGGCCCACAAGTTGGCTTTAATGTAAGGGCGAAAGCTTCGAATTATATTTTCGTCTCGGGTCCTACTCCGGTGCACCAGAGCGAGTACGATTTCTCCGGTGATAAAAAAGAAGAGATCCGGAATTGCGATTTCTCTGTTTCAATGGGGCTTGGCTATACCTTTGATATGGGATTAGTTATCTCCGCCAATTATAATTTAGGATGTACTCATTTCTTTAAGGAGCCGGAATACTCATTAGGTGGAAGCAATCATTTTAGGGGAAAAGATCATAATGGGGTTATTCAATTCAATCTAGGATGGCGTTTCTGATCTCCAGTAAATCGTGAATTAAGAGAGATCGCTTGTTCCTCGTTCAGCCTTGCGGCATGGCTACGCAGGCTATGAACTGCTTTCGGGCATTGCTCGTCCGTGGCGTAGCAATACGTGTAATCGTAAGGTATGTCTTCTGTTTTCATGTTGTCTGTATTATTTTTATTTATTTCAACAATAGTCTGCTCTCAACCGCCTCTAATATCTTCATTTGCTGGATCGCTATTTGATTAAGCTTTATTAGTCATTCACGCTGGGTAAGTCCTTCATCAATAAATACAGCATTCAGGCTTTCCATATTCGATAAACAGATAAGTTCATTAATAGTCGCATAGTCACGAATGTTACCTTTTAATTCGGGATTGGCTTCTCGCCATTGTTTAGCGGTTGTGCCGAATAGAGCGACATTAAGAATATCGGCTTCGTTTGCGTATATAAAGCTTACCTGTTGCGGGGTTAACTCTATGGGGATGAGATTATGCTTGATAGCGTCGGTATGGATGTGATAGTTTATTTTGGAGAGTTCTCGTTTGGCAGTCCAGCCGATTTGTTTCTGTTCCTCTTCTTTTAGGCGTTGAAACTCTTTAACGATATATAATTCAAATTCAACAGAGATCCAACTTGCGAATTTGAAAGCTATATCCTTATGAGCAAAGGTGCCTCCATATCTTCCGGATTTGGAGATAATACCAATTGCCGCTGTTGTATTTATCCATTTTTGTGGAGAAAGGGTAAAAGCATTTAACCCTGCTTCCTTTTTAAACCCCTCGAATTCGAGGGGTTTAAAATTAGGATTATATAAACTTTCCCATATACCTAAATATTCAATGGTATTACGATTACGCATCCAATTGCCAATTACTGCTGTCGGATCATCGCTTTTGTACTTTGCGATGTCGGTAAGTGAGATATAGTCATTCTTATTTATAGATATGATCATGACACTTGTATTTTGGACTGTGATTTTCTCCATAATTTTCTTCAGATAAGATTTGTAGTATAAATTTGTTTCTGGTTAACATCTCTTTACCGACATTCCTCCGGCAAGATCGCTAACGCTCTGTTCTCGTTTTCCTCCATGATCTCCCGCTCGCCGGGGCCTTTGTCGTTGATACCGCAAAGATGCAGGACGCCGTGGATGATGGTGCGGTGTAGCTCCTCGTTGTAGTCCGTGTGGAAAGTCTCCGCATTTGTCCTGACCGTATCGAGGCTGATAAACAGGTCACCCGAGATCTTATTTCCTTCCGTATAATCAAAGGTGATGATATCCGTGTAATAATCGTGTTGAAGATATTGGCGGTTTACCTCCAATATCTTCTCGTCGGAACAGAAGATATAGCTGATATCTCCCGTTTTCTTTCCGTATGTCTCGGCTACTGCCTTGACCCAGCCGCTAACCGCTCTTTTCTTGATTGCCGGAAGCTCGATATCTTCGGCGTAATATGCTATTGCCATAAGGTCTATTTATCGTATTGAAATTTCGTTACAAATGTAATCATTCGATTTTAAATAGATTCATTTCAAATCTATTGATTGCATAGAATGTTAAAAGAACAGATAAGCCATCGCTATCGCCGCTATCGCCCCGGCCAGATCCGCTAACAAGGCGCATTGTACCGTATAGCGGGTATTACGGATACCTACGCTACCGTAGTAAAGAGCGACTACATAGAATGTCGTATCGCAAGAGCCCTGAACGATGGATGACAGGCGACCGACGAAAGAGTCCGCTCCATACGTGTTCATGGCGTCCAGCATCATGCCCCTAGCCCCGCTCCCGCTTAACGGTTTCATCAACATGGTAGGCAGCGCTTCCACGAAATCCGTGTTGAGCCCTATCGAAGCAATGCCGAAACGAACGCCTTGTATGATGAAATCCATCGCTCCGGAAGCCCGGAAGACACTGATACCTACTAGGATAGCTACCAGATAAGGAATAATCGTTATAGCAGTCTGGAAACCTTCTTTCGCCCCTTCTATAAAAGCATCATATACATTGATCTTTTTACGCATGCCGCTGATGATAAATCCGCAGATAATGGTAAAAAGAAGCGTGTTGGCGAATAAAGTCGAATACAAGGAAACTTGCTCCTGTTCCATCGAGTTGAATAACCATACCAGGCCTCCGATAAATAACCCCAGTCCCCCGAAAAACAGGATTAGGTTCCGTTGGAGGATATTGATCTTCTGCCGTACGCAAACCGCTAAAATAGCGACTAGGGTTGATGTGAATGTAGCAAGCATGATCGGCAGGAATACGTCTGATGGATTCGCCGCTCCTAACTGCGCCCGGTACATCATGATGGTGATCGGGATCAAGGTCAGTCCCGAGGCATTGATGCATAAGAACATCACCATGGAGTTGCTGGCGGATTCTTTATTCGGGTTTAATTCCTGTAACTGTTGCATGGCTTTCAATCCCATTGGCGTGGCGGCATTATCCAGTCCCAGTAAATTTGCCGATAGGTTCATGAAGATAGAACCGGTCACGGGATGGTCTCTTGGGATATCCGGGAAAAGCTTGCTGAATACGGGAGCCGCCAATCGTGCGAACGCTTGTATCACCCCCCCCTTCTCGCCGATCTTCATGATGCCCAGCCAAAGGGACAAGATCCCCGTTAATCCTAACGAAATCTCGAAACCCGTCTTGGCCGAGGCGAAAGAAGCGTTGATAATCTCGGTAAAAACAGCGGTATCCCCACCTATGACCAATTTACCGATAGCCACTACAAAAGCGATTAAGAAAAAAGCGATCCAAATATAGTTTAGTACCATAATAAATATATATTGGTCACAAATTTAGGAATTAATTGCCAATTGATTTGTATTTTTGCTTTTTGAATAACAAATAGATCCAAGATGAAGATATTAGTGACATACGACATGTTCCGCGAGGGATTTACCGAGTTGGAAAGTAAGTACGAGGTAACCTTTCCCGAAGGAAGAGATTTTACGTATGAGGAGGTTTTCGAGATGATACCGGAGTACGATGTGCTCTGCTCCATGTTCGATTTCCCGGTAAACAAAGAGTTGATCGACCATGCGTCGAAATTGCGGCTGATCGCTAACTACGCCGTTGGTTATAATAATATCGATGTGGCCTACGCCCTCGAGAAAGGCTTGACGGTGGCGAATACGCCTGATCCTGTCACGGCCCCTACCGCCAATATCGCTTTAGGCTTGATGCTGGATACCGCCCGGCGTATCACGGAATGTGATCGTAAGCTGCGTACGCTTGGTAAGGATATGAAGGTCGGTGTGCTGGAGAACCTCGGTATGCCGGTTACCGGACAGACCTTGGGCATTATCGGTATGGGACGTATCGGCAAGGCCTTGGCGAAACGGGCGAATGCTTTGGGCATGGATGTGATCTACCACAATCGCCGTCAGCTTTGCATCGAGGACGAGACCAAATTGAATGTTACCTACGTCTCCAAGGAAGAGCTTCTGGCGAAAGCCGATTTCGTATCCTTGAACGCCCCTTATACCCCCGATACCTATCATATCCTCGGCGAGGAAGAGTTCAAGCAGATGAAGCCTTCCGCCATCCTGATCAACACGGCCCGTGGCCCGTTGGTGGACGAGCATGCCTTGGTAAAAGCCTTGCGAGAAGGTACGATTCATGGTGCCGGTTTGGATGTATTCGAGTTTGGAGACTATCCTCTCCCCGAGTTATTGGAAATGGACAACGTGGTATTAACCCCTCATATCGGCACCCAGACGATGGAAACCCGTATCATTATGGCACGCACGGTATGCAACAACGTGATCGGGTTCTTGGAGGGCGATCGTCCCGTATCACGGGTACTCCGGCCATGACGGCGGCGTTTATCCTATCCGAGCTACAGTCGGTCGGTACACCCGAGAAGGCGGTTCATTTGAGCCGCTTTTTCAAGACTGGTCCCGGTCAATATGGCGAGGGCGATCAGTTTCTCGGAGTGGTTGTCCCGCAAACCCGCAGCATAGCGAAGGCTAATAAGGCGACTCCTTTCGATGAGCTGCAGCTGTTGCTGGATAGTCCGTGGCATGAGGCACGTCTATGTGCCTTGCTGATTTTGGTCTATCGTTTCCAGGATCGGAAAGCGATGCCGGAAGAGCGGGAAGTCATCTTCCGATTCTATCTGAAGAATATGCGGCGTTGCAATAACTGGGATTTGGTAGATTTGACCTGTCGGGATATCGTCGGCGAATATTTGGTGGACAAAGATCGTTCCCTCCTCTACCGTTTGGCGGAAAGCGAGAATTTATGGGAACAACGGATCTCGATCGTCTCTACGTGGGCATTTATCCGTCGGAATGATTTTGGGGATACCTTGGAGTTATCCGAACGGTTGATCGATCATAAACACGATTTGATGCATAAGGCGGTTGGGTGGATGCTGCGTGAGGTCGGCAAAAAGGAGCGGCAGACGCTTACCGATTTCTTGGAACGCAACGCTACTCGTCTTCCTCGTACGGCGCTTCGTTACGCTATCGAGCATTATCCGGAACCCGAGCGGCAATATTTTCTAAAGAAGAAATAACATGGATACAAAGACCATCTCTTTAC
>QWBY01002055.1_pt1 | contig 11812 bp, 11 predicted proteins | sample 1972471 | NCBI WGS metagenome assembly QWBY01 (sample SAMN09866722, study PRJNA288562) | Human gut metagenome isolate term6_stool, whole genome shotgun sequencing... | reverse complement strand
ATTCACGAGAAAAGAAAAATAACTGTTATTTTAGTTTCCCACTCCATGGAAGATGTGGCAAAAATTGCTGAGAGAATTATAGTTATGGACAAGGGAAAAGTATTTTTGGACTCTAATCCAAGAGAAATTTTTAGAAATGAAGACAAACTTCTATCAGTTGGACTTGGCATCCCTCAAATAACTTCCCTTATGAGAGCTTTAAAGAAAAAGGGATTAGATATTAACGAAGATTCAATAACGGTGGAAGAAGCTAAGGAGTCTTTGATAAAATATTTGAGAGGTGTTTCTCATGTTTAAAGATATAACAATTGGACAATACTTTCCTGGAGAAACTCTAGTTCATAAATATGACCCAAAATTAAAGATGCTTACAATGATACTTTTTATAGCATCACTATTTTTTATTGATTCAGTATTTATGTATTTGCCAGTGGTAATTTATTTAATGTTAATTATTTTAAATGCAAAATTACCTATTGGCTTAGTTCTTCGTGGACTTAAACCTCTTAAATGGATAATACTCGTTACCTTTATAATAAACTTATTTTTTACACCAGGCGAGGCTATATATACTTTTGGAATTTTAAAAATTTCACAAGAAGGAATTGATCTTGCAGTTTTTATGGGAATAAGACTTGTTTTATTAGTTCTTGGTACGTCCTTATTAACTTATACAACTTCACCAATTGAACTTACAGATGGAATCGAGTCACTCCTTAGACCTTTTAGAAAAATTGGGGTTCCAAGCCATGAAATTGCAATGATGATGACAATTGCCCTTAGATTTATTCCAACACTAATCGAAGAAACTGACAAAATTATGAAGGCACAAATGGCAAGAGGGGCAGATTTTGAATCTGGAAATCTCATAAAGCGTGCAAAAAATTTGGTTCCACTTCTTGTTCCCCTATTTATAAACTCCTTTAGAAGGGCAGAGGAACTTGCCACAGCCATGGAGGCAAGGTGTTACAGAGGTGGAGATGGCAGAACAAAAATGAATGCATCAAAAATTGTTAAGAAAGATGTAATTATTTTTCTTGGAAATATAATATTTTTTGCAGCAATAATTTTGGTTTCAAAACTATGAATATACTTATAAAAATAACCTATGACGGCACAAATTTTCATGGTTTTCAAAGTCAGCCTGATGAGAGAACTGTGGAAGGGGAACTAAATAAAGGGCTTGCAAAAACTTTAAAGGAAGAAGTAAAAGTTTTTTATGCAGGTAGAACTGACAGAGGAGTTCACGCCCTTGGTCAATATGCGAATTTTTATTCAGACACAACAATTGATATAGGAAATCTTCCAAAAGTTATAAATTATAATTTGCCAGAAGATGTTTCTGTTATTGCTGCAAAATTTGTGCCAGAAGATTTTCATGCAAGATACGATGCAAAATTAAAAAAATATCGCTATGTAATTCATAGATCTCGCTACAGAAATTCTCTTCTTTTAAATAGAGCCTACGAGTATCCCTATGAAGTTGACCCTGATAGAATGAGAAAGGCTCTTTCATATTTACTTGGCGAGCACGACTTTAATTCTTTTATGGGAAAGGGAGCTGTTGTAAAAGACTCTATTAGGACAATTGAGAGAATTGATGTAATAGAAGATGGAGATTTTTTGTATCTTGATTTTGTGGCAAAGTCCTTTTTAAAAAATATGATACGAATTGTTACTGGGACTGCCCTTGAAATTGGAAGAGGACAAAGAGAAATTGAATACATGAAAGAAGCTTTAGAAAAGAAAAAAAGAAAGGCTTCAGGACCGACAGCGCCAGCTTGTGGACTATACTTAGTAGATGTTAAGTATTAGCCCACAGGCTTTTTTATTAGATAAAAGTATTTTATTAATTTAATAAGATATAAGTTATGGTATAATAATTCATATAAAAACCTTTTCATAGGAGGGATAAATTGTTAAGCAAATTAAAAATAAAATTAGATGCAAATTCTAAAGATATTGGATTTAATTCAGGTTCTTTGTTTCAAGGATTTTTAATGGAAAAAATTGATGGAGATTATGCAAAAGATTTACATAATTTAAAAATAAACCCTTACAGTCAATACATAAATGTGACTAAGGAAGAGACTACTTGGAATATTTCAGCCACAAATAGAGAAGCTTATGAAAAAATCATTAGTCCAATCTTAGACCTAGATGAAATTATTATAAAAGATAAAAATTTAAAAATAAAAATTTTAGATAAAAGTTTAAATATTATTAAAAGAGAAGATTTTATAGAAAAAAACTTATTTGAAAGTTTTGATAGTAAGGAGATAAATTTTAAATTTTTGACACCTACAGCTTTTAAAAGAGACAACAGATATTTATTTATTCCTGAACCTACACTTATTTTTCAAAGTTTAATAAGGAAATTTGATTCGTCTGGTGAAGAGGAAATTTTTTCTTATGATTTATTAGAGGAGATAAATAATTCTGTCCATATTTCAAAATATAATTTGAGGTCAAGATTATTTTATTTGGAAAAGACAAAAATCCCAGGTTTTCTTGGAAGCCTTTCTATGAGAGTAGAAACGAATAAAGAAATTTTAAATATTTTAAGATTATTAAATAAATTTAGCGAGTTTTCAGGCACAGGAATAAAAGCATCTATGGGAATGGGTGGAACAATAGTAGGAGGTGAAAGGCTTGGATGAAAGAAAAATTAAACTGACAATTGGTGTTGTTATCTCAGCAGTAGAAGAAGCTTTAGCTAAGTTTTATAAAGATTCTGATAAAGCTAATAGCAATGATTTTTTTGAAGAAAAACTAAATATTAAAGACAAGGAAATTTTGGACTTTTTATTTTATAAAAATGAAGAAGAAATTAGAAAACAAGAACTTTCAAAAAATAATTTAGTATACATTAATTTTGCAGCAAAAAATTTTTCCAGAGAAAGGAATTGTCATAGTGAAAAAAATATTTCGGGATCTTTTCTCGCAAGTATTTTTAACAATTTAAATGGAAATAATAAAAATGGAAAATACCAGGCAAAATATTTAAGTCATGACCAAGGAATTAATTATCCAGAGCTTCAAGATGTAAAATTAGATTTAGATTATTACGAAGAAATAGAATATAAAATTCAAAATAAGTTAAAAGATTTAGAAATTAATAAGGATTATATTAGCTCTCTTTTTGAAATGCTGGAAAATTATTTGACTTATGTTCCTATTTCAAGAGAAAAAAATAAGGCTACTGATATTTCCCTCTATGACGATATAAAAATGAGGGCAACTTTTGCAAATTGTATTTACGATTATTTTGCTGCAAAAAATCAAGAAGATTTTTCTCTATTAAGTACTGATGAAGAAAAATTTTTTGAAGAAGATATATTTTATCTTTACAGTTTTGATTTTTCAGGTATACAAAGTTTTATCTACAATATTTCTTCAGATAAAGCTCTTAGAAGTTTAAGGACTAGATCTTTTTATCTTGAAATGCTTCTTGAAGACATTATTGATACTTTGTTAGAGAGACTAAATCTATTTAGGAGCAATTTACTTTATTCTGGAGGAGGACACTGCTATTTGATTCTTCCAAACACAGATTTTGTAAAAAATACAGTTAAAGAATTTAAAGAGGAAGTTAATAAGTGGCTACTAAATTTATTTGGAAGTGAACTTTACCTAGCTGGTGGAGGAGAAGTCTCAAGTGCTAAGACCTTTAATGATTCTAATTCCTTAGAATATAGCCAAGTTTTTAGAGATATTTCCAATAAAATTTCAAAAAATAAACTTCATAGATATAATGGCAATGAACTAAAAAAATTAAATTTTGAAGAAGTCCCTGATGGATCAAGGGAATGTAAAATTTGCAGAAGAGTTGATAATTTAATAGAAGGTGAAAAGGGGCTAATTTGTAGGATTTGTGACGAAATAGAAAACTTTTCAAGGGATATTTTAGAGTCAAAAATTTTCCTTGTAGAAAATAAATCTGATATGAAGGATGAATCTTCACTGCCACTTCCTTTTAATAAGATTTTGACTTCTGTAAAAAATGAAAAAGAATTTAAGGAAAAGTTTAAAAATAGAGAAAGCTATGTAAGAGCCTATAGAAAAAATGACTGTCAAGAAGAAAACTATATAAGTAAACTTTGGATTGGCGATTATTCTTACGAAAATAAATTAGATATTTTAACTGAAAATTCTGAAGGAATAAAGAGAATTGGAGTTTTAAGGGCAGATGTTGATAATTTAGGTCAGTCTTTTGTCAAGGGCTTTGCCAAGGGGGATGCATCTCTTACTAGGAGTGCTGTTTTTTCAAGAAATATGTCCCTATTTTTCAAATATCATATAAATTATTTATTGGAAAGTGGAGAATTTTCGATAACAGGAGAAAAAGCACCTATTAAGAGAAAGACCTTAATAGTTTATTCTGGTGGTGACGACATCTTTGTAGTAGGCGCTTGGAATGACATAATTGGTTTTTCTATTGATTTAGTAAAAAGTTTGGAAAAATTTACCTTAAATTCTCTGACAATTTCTGGAGGACTTGGTTTATTTGAAGATAAATTCCCAATAAAAGCTATGGCAGAAATCACTGGGACCTTGGAAGATTATGCAAAAGCAAATAAATATGAGTTAGATGGAGAAGAAAAAACAAAAAATTCTGTATCTTTATTTAACAAAGACAATGTATATTCTTGGAAAGATTTCGAAGAAAAAGTTTTGGACGAAAAATTAAAACTTTTGCAAGATTATTTCACAGAGATTGACGAGAGAGGCAAAAGCTTTTTATATAGAATCTTATATCTTTTAAGAAATGATGAAAGCGACAGATTAAATATAGCAAGGCTTGCCTATCTTTTAGCAAGATTAGAACCGCAAGACAAAGACTTAAAGGAAAAACACAGCGAATTTTCTAAAAAAGTTTATCGCTATGCAAGAAATGAAAAAGATAGAAGAGAACTAATAAGTGCAATTTATATATTTGTGTATTTGGAAAGGAGATAAAATGGAACTTACAAAGACAAATTATGTTGATCAAGCTGAAAAAGTAATGAATAATTTGAAAAAAAATAATAAAAACAAAATTATTCTAACTACTTCAAAAATTAGAAATATTTTAACAACTACAGCTACAATTTTTGACAAAGTAAAGAGAAATCAAGGCAAACTTTCTATAGAGGAAGTTTCAGATGTTCAAAATCTAAGAATGAAATTAGTCTACGAATACGGAAGAGACGAACTTGGAAATAAAGAAAATGGAGTTAGAGATTTTATTGATAAATCGAACTTAATCGAAGAGATAAAAAAGATTGGCGATGACAGAGAAAAACTAATAATATATTGCAAATATGTAGAAGCTCTAGTAGCATATCACAGATACTTTGGTGGAAAGGATAATTAGGAGGATGACATGTATAGCAAATTAGAAATTAAAGGTAAAATAAAAGTTATGACTGGTCTTCATATTGGAGGATCAAAAGAATTTTCTGCTATTGGAGCTGTAGATTCACCAGTTATGCGTGATACGTATTCAAATATGCCCTTCATTCCAGGCTCTTCACTAAAGGGAAAACTTAGATTTTTGCTACAAGAAAAATATGGAGAAAAGGTATTTGATAAAAAAATCACTCATAATGATGACGATATGAGAGTTAAAAGACTATTTGGCGGCGGCAATGATAAAAACAACACCAAGCCAGTAAAGACAAGACTTTATTTTTCCGACTCCTTCATATCCAATGAAGAAGAATTAAATAAAATTGGAATTGGACAAGTAACTGAAGTAAAATTTGAAAATACAATTAATAGGTTTACAGCAATTGCAAATCCAAGGCAAATTGAAAGGATTATTAGGGGTACTGAATTTGATATGTCTGTAATATATAATGCTGATAAGGAAGATGAAATAGAGGAAGACATAAAAAATTTAAAAGAAGCTTTTGAGCTTTTAGAGTACGATTATCTAGGCGGAAACGGAACTAGGGGATATGGAAGAGTAAAAATCGAAAACTTAGAAATAAATCAAGTTTTTGGAGATTTAGATAGCGAAAAAGTAGGAGAACTAAAAAAGATTATAGGAGAAATTTAATGAAGTATAAAATATATAAAATGTATTTCAAAGCTGGTGTCAGATGCGGCACTGGAAAAACTGAATCAAATTCAATTGAAATGCCTTCAGATATAATTTTCTCTAGCCTAATAAATGAAGCAACAAAAATTGACGAAAAAATTTTAAAAGAGGCCTTAGATTTTTTTAAGGAAAGGAAAATCCTCTTATCAGATGCCTTTCCCTTCCTAGGAGATGAGTATTTGCTCCCAAAACCACTTATTTCCTTTGACAAAAATTCCGGGGATTCATCAGAGAAAAAACTTTACAAAAAAATTACTCATATTCCTATTTCTTATTTTAGTGAATATGTTAAGGGGAATTCTGATCCACAAGAAATCTTAAATAAGACTGAAAATTTGGGCAATACTCAAATCGACACAAAAATCCAAAAAAAATTAGAAGGAGATAATGAAATTTACAACCTATCTTACTTTAGATTTAATAAAAATAATGGTCTTTATTTTATCCTAGGTTTTGAAGATGAAATTTGTGAAAAATTATTTGATGATTTAATTTATTCACTAGCAGTTACAGGAATTGGCGGCAAAAAAACTTCTGGACTTGGAAAATTCCAAGTAGTAAAAAAAGATTTGCCAAGAGAAATTTCAAATAAAATAAATTCAGAAAAGGCAAAGATGCTTCTTACATCATCAATGGCAAAAGAAGATGAATTAGAAAAACTTGACCAAGACGCAAACTATGCCTTAATAAGGCGTGGAGGATTTATATATTCAGAAGACAAAGAAGGAAGTAAAAACACTGTAAAGAGAAAAAGGACAATGCACTTTTTTAAAGCAGGCTCCATATTTAATAAAAAATTTGAAGGCGACATATTTCGCGTAGATGACGGATTCATTCATCCAGTTTATAGATATGGCATTCCTATGTGGCTGGAGGTGTGATATGAAAATTTATGAAATTACTTTAGAAAGCTTGGGTCCAGTCTTTGTAGGTAGTGGAGAAATTTTAAAAAAATCTGCCTATATTTATGACAGAAAAGAAGGAAGAGTTTATATACCAGATGAAAGAAAAATGATAAATTGGATTATTGCTAATAATTTATCGAATTCCTATGAAAATTTTTTCTATTATAACAAAAATAAGACTAAAGACCTCTATAGCTGGTTTAAATTAAATAATGTCCTTGGATCTTATAAAAAGCTTATGAAATATTCTATGCCAGTAGGTGATTTAAGTCGTGACAAAAGAAAGGGACTAAATGATATACAACTTTTCATAAAAGGTGGAGATGGAAAGGCTTATATACCTGGAAGTTCCTTAAAAGGTGCCATAAGAAATATTTTATTTGCAGAAAAAAATAGATTTTCAAATCCAAAATATTTTTCAGATTATTTAAACAAAAGAGAAAATATAAAATATATTGAAAGAAAATCGGTCCAGGAAGATAAAGAAAGTTTTGGACGAAAAATTAATGAAAGAGATTATGAAGATATAATGAAATATCTTTTAATATCAGATAGCAAGCCAATTAGTGTCGAAGATTTTATAATCGTGCAAAAAATTGACAGAAATATAAAGGGCAAGGAAAGTACAATATCTACATTTAGAGAATGCATCAAGCCTGGCACAAAAATAAAATTCCAAATGAAAATAAAAGATGAATTTGAAATGAATATAGAAGACATAAAAAGTGCAATCGAAAAATTTTACAACGACATTGATTATTATTTCTTACAAGAATTTGGCATAGAAGAAAGAGAAGGCTCCTTTATATATCTAGGTGGAGGTACTGGTTATGTATCCAAAACTTCAACTTATTCTGTCTTAGGAGATAACGAAGAGTCAATTGATATAGTGGGTAAAATCTTGTCTCAAAGAACAGACAGTAGACATATGAAGTGGACGAAGATGAACAATATTGCTCCCCAAGCTTTAAAACTCACAAAATACAAAAATGAGTATTATGAAATGGGACTTTGTAAAATTAATTTTAAAGAAGTTAAGATTTAAGATGTTATTAATAAACCCCCGTAAGGGGACGGTAACTTATTTTGAGCACCTTTCTTGTACTGATCAACGGCAACGCTAAGAATGAAAAAAATAAAAACTCCAAGAGGGGACGGTAAGGCGTACTCATAATTATTTGTATTGTCATAGATTTTATACAATGAAAAAAAGAAAACCCCCAAGAGGGGACGGTAACTGCAAGTGTAATATCCATTAAATTGATTTTCTATATGAAAATGAAAAAAATAAAAACCCCAAGAGGGGACGGTAACTGGTTAATACCTGCTTTTCCCAGACGACCATTAAAATTTGATGATGAAAAAAAGAAAAACCCCAAGAGGGGACGGAAATTTTGCATTGTTATCTGAGTCGTATTGATCCTTTGAATCAAAAACCCCAAGAGGGGACGGTAATACAGGTTCTTCGGGTTCAGTTGGTTTTTCTGGTTCCAAAGGTTGTATGTAAACCCCCAAGAGGGGACGGTAACTCTGGACCGCAAGGTGCAGACATATGTCTAAAAATAACTCCATGAAAAAAATAAAAACCCCAAGAGGGGACGGTAACTTATTCCAGAAAAAATGTTCGATATTTTGATTAAACGATTCATGAAAAAAAGAAAAACCCCAAGAGGGGACGGTAACGCAACAATTTCTTTGACAAGCTCAGCAGAAACCTCACCTTTAGAAATAAAAAAAGAAAACCCCCGACAGGGGACGGTAACCTAACGCTCACTGCATTGATTTTTTTGTAGACGATGTTATCCTTTATGAACAAAAGAAAAACCCTAATAGGGGACGGTAACTAAATAACTCATGTTGCAGTACCCTACATTAAACACATTTTATGAACAAAAGAAAAACCCCAATAGGGGACGGTAACACTATCTCTTCTCCTAGACCAAGCGCCTGCATTAAGATTATGAACAAAAGAAAAACCCCGAGAGGGGACGATAAATTTTTATCAGGGTTTTCTTCTGGTTTTTATTCACGTTTAAAAAAACAAAAAACCACAGCAGGGGACGCAAAATATAATTTAAGGAGTTTTATATGAAAATATTATTTTCGCCAATTGGCATGACTGATCCAATTTCACAAAATACTTTGTACGAAGGTTCTCTCTTAAATATTTGCAGGTTTTATGAGCCTGACAAAATTTATCTCTATATGTCAAAGGAAGTTATGGAGCTCCATAAAAAAGACAACAGATATGTAAAATGTCTCAATAGAGTTTACAAGTATTTGAAAAAAGATTTTGAATACGAAATTATTGATAGAAGTGGCCTTGAAGAGGTTCAAGTTTTTGATTTTTTCTACAAGGAATATAGAGATATTCTCTATAAGATCCATGAAAAAAATCCTCATGCCGAGATATTATTAAATGTTTCTTCAGGAACTCCTGCCATGAAGTCAGCACTTTTTGTACTTTGCGCTTTATTTAATTTTCCAATGACGCCTATTCAAGTTTCCTCTCCACAAAAGAGGTCAAATACTAGACCTGAAGAAAATACTTTAGAGGACTTTTTGGGGATAATAGATGAGATTATGACTGTGCCTGAAGTTTATGGAGATAGGACAGAAATTGCCCTAAAGGAAAATTTAAATTTTGAACTTTCCAAGGACATTATTAAAAATCACCTGAGAAAATATAATTATTCTGCTGCCTTTGAAGTTGCACAGATGACTCGAGAATTTTTGCCAGAAAGGTCCTATTATTTGATTAAGGCTGCTTTTTGTAGGAATAATCTTGATAGAGAGGGAGTTCTTGAAAATTTGAAACTTTCAGGAGATAAATTTGATTTTTACGATTCTCATGAGCTTTTTCTTGTGGAATATATTTTGTATTTATCTGTAAATATAAAGAGAAATATGTTTCTTGAATTTATAAGAGGAATTTCTCCAGCACTAGACTTGTTATTTAAAAAGGCCTTTGAAGTTCAAAGTAGAATAAATCTTGATGATTATACAGTAAATAGTGAAGGTAAAATTACTTGGTCTATAAGCAAATTAAAAAAAGATGAAAATGGCAGAAAAATAAAGGCTGCTATTGAAGAAAAATTTGGTGAAATAAAGACCTACCATACAGTTTCTAGTGAAATTTATTTAGCTCTAATGAACTCAAGAATTTTTGGCTTGAGGGATAAAGATATTACAAAAAAAGCTGAAAAGTTAAGAGAAATTGAAAAAAAGGGAAGGAATAAGGCTGCCCACCAAATTGTTTCAATTGATGATAAATTTTTAAAAAGAGAAACTGGCTTTACAAGTGAGGAAATTTTAAATAAAATCACAGATTTTGCGGAAGAGATTAAACTTGGCGTGAAAAAAGAACATTGGAATTCCTATGAAATTATGAATGAAAAAATTATAAATTCCTTAAATTAAATTTTAAGCCCTGAATGGGCTTATTTTTTTATTTTTAATTGAGCTAAATTTTTATAGAATAAGTAGATTTAAAATTGCGGCAAAGTGCAATAAATTGATAATATATGAAGTATTTGGTATAATTATTTTAGTTAATTTGGAGGTGTAATAGTGGATAATAAATATCTTGTTAATGGTAATGAGGCAGATGGTAAAGTTAAGATTTCTGAAGATGTAATCGCTACAGTTGCATCAGTTGCAGCTGAAAGTGTTGATGGCATTGTAAAAGTTGGTTCAAACTTTAAGTCTCAAGTTACTGACATTTTAAATACAAAAAACTTCAATAGAGGAGTCAAAGTAAATATTGGCGAAAGAGAAACTATTGTTGATGTATATGTTACTATTGAGTACGGAATAAAAATCGTTGAAGTTTCTGAAAAGGTGCAAGCACAAGTTAAGGAAGCTATTGAAAATATGACAGACTTTGATGTTGTTGAAGTTAATGTTCACATTTCAGGCATCGCTGTTAAAAATTCTGAAAAGACGATTGTAAAATGAGTAGAAAAAAAGCAAGAATAGGTGCCATGCAGGCACTCTTTTCTATGGATATAAATAAGGATTTTTCTCTCGACAGTTTAAATTTATTTATGGAAAATAATCACTTTCTAGGTGATGAGGCTGACTATATTAATAGGGTTGTGCCAGATATTTTGGATAAGCTCGAAACTGTGGATGAGACAATCGAAAAGAACTTAAAGGGATGGACTATGGCTAGGCTTGCTAAGGTGGATAGGCAAATTTTAAGAATTGCTGTCTATGAATTTTTGTACAAAAATGACATTCCACCAGAAGTTTCTATTAACGAAGCTGTTGACATTGCAAGGCTCTATAGTTCTGATGATGCGCCTAAATTTATAAACGGAATTTTGGGAACTATTTATAGGAGTTTTTAATTTGGCAAAGGCTGCTTTTAATGTAAGTGAACTTAACAATTACATCAAAAAGCTAATCTCAATGGATTACATCTTGAGGGATATTAACATCACTGGCGAGGTCACGAATTTAAATGTGCACAGTAATGGCAATATTTATTTTTCTCTAAAGGACAAGTTTGCAAGAATTGATGCAATGGCAATGCCTGTACTCATTACAATGGCTGTTGCCATATCACCGTATTTGGGGAATTTTTTCCTTAAACTCATTCCATAGCTCCATATCAAATTGAAATTCGTCTATGACTCCTTCTATAACAAGACGTTCATATATTAATTTCAAAGCCTTTAAATCATCTGCATAGTAATTACTTCTTATTAATTGGCAAATTACCTTATTATATTTATCATTCTTCATATTTCATAAACCTAACATATAACCTTGACAAGACTTGTATAAGTTCTTTTTCTTCAGCATCACATTTATCCCA
>QWBY01003639.1_pt1 | contig 11821 bp, 10 predicted proteins | sample 1972471 | NCBI WGS metagenome assembly QWBY01 (sample SAMN09866722, study PRJNA288562) | Human gut metagenome isolate term6_stool, whole genome shotgun sequencing... | reverse complement strand
CGCTATCCTCGAACAGGATCCGACTGCTCGAGTTGCCGCTGAAACTCTGTGCACGACCGGAACCGTCATGCTCGCCGGCGAAATTTCGACCACCGCAAATGTGGATTACACCAAGATCGTTCGCGACACCTTGAAGCGCATTGGTTACGACGACAGCAGTTACGGTATTGACCATAAAGGCTGCGCAGTCTTGGTTGCTTATGACAAACAGTCTCCCGATATCGCTCAGGGCGTCGATAAAGCTCAGGACGATCCGCTCGAAAAAGGCGCCGGTGACCAGGGCCTGATGTTTGGTTACGCTTGTGACGAAACAGACGCGCTGATGCCTGCTCCTATTTATTACGCTCACCGTCTGGTTGAACAGCAGTCTTTGATGAGAAGAACCGGCGAGATGCCCTACCTTCGTCCGGACGCTAAGAGCCAGGTGACGATGCGTTACGTGGACGGCCGTCCCGTTTCTGTCGAGACAGTTGTTCTTTCTACTCAGCACGCTCCTGAAATGAGCGAAGGCGATAAGATGAAGCCCGAATTCGTTCAGGCTGTGATCGATAAGATCGTTCGTCCGGTATTCCCGCCCGAAATGCTCAAGGACACGAAGTTCCTGATTAACCCGACCGGCCGTTTCGTCGTCGGCGGACCTCAGGGTGACTGCGGTCTGACCGGTCGTAAGATCATTGTGGATACTTACGGCGGTGCCTGCCCCCACGGCGGCGGTGCTTTCTCCGGCAAGGATCCCACAAAGGTAGACCGTTCTGCCGCTTATGCCTGCCGCTACGTGGCTAAGAACATCGTTGCTGCCGGCTTGGCAAAACAGTGCCAGATCCAGGTTGCCTACGCCATCGGTGTTGCCAACCCCGTGAACATTACGGTTTACACGGAAGGCACCGGCGTCATTCCGGACGAAAAGATTGCCGAACTGGTCAGAGAGCATTTCGACCTTAGACCTGCCGGCATTATCAAGATGCTGGATCTGCAGCGCCCGATCTACTCCAAAACGGCCGCTTACGGTCACTTCGGAAGAGAGGAACCGGAGTTCACCTGGGAACGTACGGATAAAGCTCAAACGCTTCGCAAGGCGGCCGGTTTAGCCTAATTTCCCCCTCAGATCAGTCCCCGGAGTCACGCTCTCGGGGATATTTTTTATAAGATAAACAGTTTGACTTCTAGCTGAAAGGAATCAAGATGACAGTACGTGTTTTAACCGGTGTGACGCCCAGCGGCACACTTCATCTGGGGAACTATGTCGGCGCCATTCGTCCGGCAATCCAGAAAAGCCGGGCTGAAGGTACGGAAAGTTTTTACTTCTTGTCTGACTATCATGCTTTGATTAAGACGAGCGATCCGGATCGCGTTGAGGAGAGCCGTATTCAGATTGCCGCGACTTGGCTCGCCTGCGGACTGGATCCCAAACGCGTGCATTTTTATCGTCAAAGTGATCTTCCTGAGACGCTGGAACTCAACTGGATTTTGAATTGTGTGACGTCCAAAGGGCTGATGAATCGAGCTCATGCTTATAAAGCTAAGGTCGAAGCCAACGAAGCCGCAGGCGAAGATCCGGATAACAACGTGACCATGGGCCTGTTTTGCTATCCGATCCTGATGGCAGCGGATATTTTGATTTTCAAGGCTAATTTCATTCCTGTCGGCCGTGATCAAATCCAGCACATTGAAATGTGCCGAGATATCGCGACACGATTCAATCAGATGTACGGAAACGGGGAGGAGATCTTTCCGCTGCCCGAAGCACTGGTCGACGAAGACACCGCGATCCTTCCGGGATTGGACGGCCGCAAGATGAGTAAGAGCTACGACAACGTTATTCCCCTCTTTGAAGGCGGAGAAAAGGCTCTGCGTGAAGCGATCATGAAGATCGTGACGGACTCGAAGCTGCCCGGAGAGCCTAAGGATCCGGATTCGACCTCTCTTACCGCCCTTTATGATGCGTTCGCATCGCACGAAGAAAGAAACGAATTCCGTAAGAAGCTGCAGGAAGGTCTTGGCTGGGGCGAAGCCAAGGAAATCGTTTTCCAAAAGATTAATTCCGAAATCGGTCCGATGCGTGAGCGCTACGAAGCCTATATGCAGGAGCCGGAAAAGGTAGAGGCGATCCTTCGCGAAGGTGTTGAAAGAATTCGTCCGATGGCTCGTGCGCTTGTGGATCAGTGCCGCAACGCCGTGGGCTTAAGAACTTTCAAACCGCTGCAGGAAAAGAAGGCTGCGGCAAAGGCAAAGAAGAGCAAAGCTTCTCTGAAACAGTACAGAGAAAAAGACGGGCTCTTCTACTTCAAGCTCGTCAACGGTCAGGGCAAGACTCTTCTGACTGCAGGCGGACTCCCCTCCGGCAAAGAAGTTGGTGCTCATCTTCAGAGCTTTAAGGCTTCCGGCCTCGGAGCGCTGAAGGATATTTTCTGTCAGCTTGATGCTGAAGCTACAGAGGCCGAAGTTCAATCAGCCCTCGACGAGCTGACTCAGGAATAGTTGTGTTAGAGGCGGCGGAAGCCCGAATCCGAGATGACAGCATCGAGCTTGGCGTCGAAGGGCTCTGCCGCAAAATCTAAATCACAAAATTCGGAGAAGCAGATACCTGCGGTAAACGGCTTTTCCGCACAGGCCGAGAGATAGCGGTCGTAGTAACCGGCTCCGTAGCCAAGTCGGTAACCTTCTTTGTTTAAGGCAACGCAAGGGACGAGAAGAAGCGGGGGTTCGGAAAAAAGTTCCGAGGTCGGTTCCGGGACGTCGAAGCGGCCGATCTTTAGAGGCTTCTCAGGATCCCAGTAAGCAAAACGCATGGTTTTTCTTTCTGTTACGGGAAGGAAAACTCGGCGGTTCGAGTCAGCGCGGAGCCATTTTTCCAGTACTTCAGAGATATTCGGTTCGGAGCCGATAGGAAGAAAGGCGCCGATTGTCTTTACCTCTGCGGACTCCAAGAAACGACTGACGAATCCGCACAAGGCACGGTTAAGCTCCGCGTATTTTGCAGAACTTAAGGCATTCCTCTCTTTTAACACTCGGGCGCGTTCACTTTTTTTATCCATATTATGATCGATCCTGCAGTACCTAGGAACTAAGTTATGTCTCTTAAAAAATACATTGTAGGCGGTTGGGTACGGGACAAGCTGCTCAGCGAGCTTGGACATCCCATGCAGAGCAACGACAAAGACTGGGTCGTTACCGGGGCGACGCCGGAAGAGATGCTCAAATTAAAGTTTGTTCCGGTCGGCAGTGATTTTCCGGTGTTTCTGCATCCGAGGACACACGAAGAATATGCCCTTGCGAGGACTGAACGAAAAAGCGGACACGGGTATAAAGGCTTTACTTTTTTTGCTGACCCTTCCGTCACGCTGGAGCAGGATCTCCTGCGGCGAGACCTCACCGTCAATGCGATGGCCATGGCAGAAGACGGATTTGAAGACTTGAAAAAAGGTGTCCTGCGGCACGTCAGCGCTGCCTTTGAAGAAGATCCGCTGCGGGTGTTGAGAGTGAGCCGTTTTCGGGCAAAACTGCCGTGGTTTCGTATTGCTGAAGAAACAAAGGCGATGCTAAGGCGCATGGTAGAAAGCGGCGAAGTGGATGCTCTAGTGCCCGAGCGTGTCACTGCCGAGATTCGTAAGGCGCTAAAGGAAGCAAACCCCTCGATCTTTTTTGACGAACTTGAAGCGAACGGTTTTATAGCGCGCGTCTATCCTGAATGGAAACAAACGGACTTTTCCCGCGGTCTGCTGGATCGTTTGGCATCCGGCTTTACGGAGGAGGAAAAATTTGCGGCTTCGGTTGCGTCGGTAGATCCGGATAAACTCCTGAATTTGCTTGAGTCACTCAGAATGCCTAAAAAGCTGACTGAGTTTGCGCAGCTTTTCTCAGAAAGTCTGCGGGACGGTTTTGAGAATGCCGCTGACGGCAAAAGCGTTCTTTCTGTTCTTCGCCGTAAAGATGCTTTGCGGCGCCCCGAGCGATTTGCTCAGCTTTTGCGCCTGCTGAAAGCAGCGCATTGTATTGACTCTGATGAAAAATGGCTGACATCTGTCGAGGCGGTTCGATCGCTTGACTTCAGGTCAATCTCAGAGAGTGCGACGGATAAATCTCGCATTCCGCAGCTAATAGAAGAAGCGTCCGTTCGGGCGATTGATGAGACACTAGATAAACTTACCGATCAGCATTAACACCACGGCAATGAGAATGGTACTTGCTAACGGGATCTGAATCGGATGGCCGAAGACTTTGAAATAAAGATCGCCGGGCAGCCGACCGATTCCAAGCTTTTGAAGCCATGGAATGGCAGAAGTAAGGACACATAGTCCGATGAAAATAGTCAATATCCAACGCATGGAAAGATTTTGACACATTAATAACGAATAGAGGAAGTTCAAAGTGGATTTGGATCCAATGCTTATTTCAGGAAAATATTGGAAGATAAAACTGAATCGCTACGAAACGAAGGCTCGGATCGGTGCGTATCAGCACGAGAGACTTCTTCCTCAAAGATTAAGATTGAACGTCTCCGTGTACGTAGAGAAGGGTTCGGCGCCGGTCAATGAGCTCTCGGAAGTTTTTAACTACGACAGAATCATTGAAGCGATCGAAGCAGTCGTTCTGGAAGGTCACATTGATCTGCAGGAAACCCTGTTAGAGAGAACGGCCAAGCGGCTGCTGAAATATCCCGAAGTGGCAGCAGTTCAGATCGGCAGCGAAAAACCTGATGCATATTCAAAAGCCGAATCTATCGGCGTTGAGGCATTTTTTAGTAAAGATAAGGAAAGGACAAAGAATCAATAATGGAACCCGTCAAAATCGAAGAGCTTAGAGATCAAACAGAACAAAATATTTCGACTGCGGAGGAGACTGCATCAGAGGCAGCTTCCGAAGAGAAGAAAGAGCGTTTGTCGTTTGAAAACAGAAAACTCGAGAAGCGCTTGGTCAGACTCTGCGCCCAAGCAATTACGGATTTCAACCTGATCGAAGACGGAGACAAAGTGATGGTATGTGTCTCCGGCGGGAAAGATAGTTATGCACTGCTGGATGCGCTCGTGCGCCTGCAGGGACGCGCGCCGATTCACTTCGAGCTGCTGGCATTTTGTCTGAACCAGCATCTTCCTGACTTCCCTTTGGATCGTCTTATTGCGCATCTGAAGAAGATCGGAGTCCCCTATCACATTGAGGATCAGGACACTTTCTCCATCGTAAAGTCGAAATACTCGGACAATCGAAATCTTTGCTCGCTATGCTCGCGTTTGAGAAGAGGCATTATTTATCGCGTAGCAAGAGAGCAGAAGTGTACAAAAATTGCGCTCGGACACCATTTGGACGATGTGGTCAGCACGCTGATGCTGAATATGTTCTACGGCGGGCGCCTTAAGTCCATGCCTCCGAAGCTGTTGAGCGATGCCAAAGAGCACATTGTGATTCGTCCGCTCGTGTATTTGCGCGAGAAAGATTTGGCCCGCTGGTGCCGCATCAAAGGCTACGATGTGATCCCCAAATTATGTGGGGCTGATGACGTCTGCCGCCGTGAAATGAAAGAAATCATTCAAAGGATGGATCGAGAGACGCCGGGAAGAGTAGAGAACATTTTCCGCAGCTTGACCCGGGTCGCTCCGTCACATTTACTGGATCAGACACTTTTTGACTTTAAGGACCTCGAAAAAGAGCGCCTCTCTCCTGAAACATCGGAGGAAGCTTAGCGCGGAGATCCGTGTTTTCGAGCGGTCCGGCAGGGCTTTTGGGCCGCTTTGGTTTGGTATGATACCGTGTTGAGGGTGAGTGCCCGAACCCTTATAAAGATCAAATACATAGCGTATGGGCAATAGGTTTTAGCAAGAGGTATAGATGAGAGCTCGTTCTATCAAAATTATCGATTTGTCAGTACATACAGTTGCCACAATTCCGCTGGGAACTTCTGTTTTGGATTGTTCTAAAGCCATGCGAGCTCTTCATGTAGGAAGTCTGGTTGTCATTAATGATGAAAGACAGCCGGTCGGAATGATCACCGATCGTGATATTTGCATTGAAGTCGTGGCATTAGAGAAAGATCCGAAGGGACTCAAGGTTGAGGATGTTATGTCCTCGCCTGTTTGCACTGCCGGCGCCGATGAAACCGTAGTTGATGCTTTGGCAAGAATGCGCGAACAGGGTATTCGCAGACTGCCGGTTGTAGACAGCGAAGGTAAGTTGTGCGGCATCGTAACCGCAAACAATATCGTTGAAGAAATTTCCGAGCAGCTCGACAGCATTGTTCGCGCGATTAAATCTTCTAAGACTAGAGAACAGTCCGAAAGACCTTAAGAGGGAAAAGAGGGATGGAGAAACTTGAAATTCAGTCTCCGGCATTTGCGACGGGGGCACCGATCCCGAAAGAATTTACTCAGCAGGGAAGCGACATGTCTCCTCCGCTGGATATCACCAATATTCCCAAAGGCACACAGTCTTTAGTGCTGGTATGTGTCGATCCGGACGCGCCGGATCCTGAGGCTCCGAAGCTGACTTTTGTCCACTGGGTGGCCTACAATCTTCCGGCTCAGCAGCTTTCCATCCCGGAAGGCGCAGACCTTGAAAGTCTTTTCCCCGGCTCCTGCGAAGGCGTAAACGGCAGAGGCACTGTGGGCTACATCGGTCCGAAGCCTCCGATCGGAACACACCGTTACTTCTTCAAAGTATTTGCGGTTGATACGGTCCTCAGCTTCAACGAACCGCCGGAACTTAAGGACGTGTTTAATGCCATTGACGGCCGTGTCGTTCAAATGGCAGAGACCATGGGAACGTACAAACTTCAGTTCTAGAAGTCCGTCTCCGGAAAAACCAAAAGGCCGCGATTGCGGCCTTTGGCGTCTCTGCGCCGCTTAAGCAGCAGATTTATTTCGCTTTCTTCTTTGTCTCAGAATTTTTTTCTGCGAGATGGGTACTCAGCTGAAGAAGAATGTCGCTGTGTTCGCCCTTTTCATAGATCGTGTTGGCACGGCCAAGGATCAGCGGATCAATAGCGCCGATTGCATTCATATCTTTGCCGGTATAAGGCAGAGACTGAAGAACATAACGCATGGCGTTCAGGCGGGCACGCTTTTTATCGTCGCTCTTAATGACGGTCCAAGGTGCTGCCACAGTGTCCGTGTTGAGGAACATGGCTTCTTTTGCCTTGGTGTAGTCATCCCATTTGTCGAGGGAAGCCATATCGATCGGAGACAGTTTCCAGCGCTTGAGCGGGTGAACCTGACGTTCCTTGAAGCGTCTTCTCTGTTCTTTGCGGCTGACGGAGAACCAGAATTTGATCAGGTAGATTCTGCTGCGGGTCAGGAAGCGTTCGAATTCAGGGCACTCGCGCATGAATTCCAGATACTGATCATCGGTGCAGAAACCCATGACACGCTCGACGCCGGCTCGGTTGTACCAAGAACGGTCGAACAATACGATTTCACCGGCGGTGGGCAGGTGTTTTACGTAACGCTGGAAGTACCATTCACCGAGCTCGCGCTGGGTCGGTTTTTCCAAGGCAACCACGCGGGCTCCGCGAGGATTGAGATGTTCCATAAAGCGACGGATGGTTCCGCCCTTTCCGGCAGCATCGCGGCCTTCGAACAGGATGACAACTTTTTGTCCGGTTTCTTTAACCCAGTTTTGAAGCTTGAGAAGTTCGACCTGAAGAAGATACTTTTCTTTTTCGTAAATCTTACGGCTCATTCGGTTCTTATAAGGATAACCGCCGTGTTTCCAATCTTCGTTTAATTCGTTTTCATTAACGTCTGTTTTTTTACCGGCGCCTTCTTTTAATTTTTCACGCTGAACCAGGGCCTTCAGGATAGCTTTGCGGTCAGCAGGAGCCTCGCCCTCGAGAATGGAGATTAAAGCCTGCATCTCATGCTCATTGGCAGCTGCGAAGGTTTGATTGGAGACGTACTCTTCGGCTTCTTTTTCCGAGGTAACGGGGGAAGAAGTAATCGATTCCACGGCAGTGTGGAAAGGGTCCTCTTCTTTTGAGGCTGCAGCGTCAGACTCAGAGACGGGGCTGACTTCAACCTTCTCATTGACTAGATCGCTTTGATCTTTCTGTTTTTTGCTGTTTGACACGTTGATACTCCCGATGAGGCAAATTGTTAATCCACAGTGGCTTGTGAATTTTTCTTGCTGACTATGTAGTTGTAAATGATTTTTTTGGGAAAGCGGGAAATTTTACTTGCGATTGAGGAGAGCTGTCCGGCCGGAAGAAGCGGGATCAATTCGTCTATCCATTGCCTGTCTTCTTCCGTTAGCGTCTCTTCCGTTGAGGCTGAAGCGGCGTCGACGACAATCACATATTCTCCCTTGGGAGGATTGTGAGATAACCATTCGTGTAAATCAGGAGAATAAAGACTATCAATTTGTTCGAATTTTTTCGTGAGCTCTCGGGCAATTGTGATTTTTCGATCAGCCGGGACGGCCTCGCTGAGCTCATCTATTAATTTCTCTAATCGGTGAGGCGCTTCGTACAGAATAAAAATGCGGCCGCTATTAATCAACTTCTGAAGCTCAGCTGCACGTTCTTTCTTTCCGCCGTTTAAAAAGCCGTGGAAGGTGAAGCCCTCAGGCGCCATCCCAGCAGCGGAAACCGCTGTTACCGAAGCGCTGGCTCCGGGGATGGGAATGACTCGATAACCGTGCTCTCTGACGTCGGCGACAACCTTGGTTCCGGGATCCGAAACCGCCGGGGTGCCGGCATCCGTAACCAGAGCCACTCTCTTACCTTCGGCCAGATATGTCAAAACCTTTTCTGCCCCCTCGTGCTCGTTATGCTGATGGACAGGGAACAAGTGCGACTCTATATTAAACTTCTCCAAAAGTTTTCTAGTTTCCCGAGTGTCTTCAGCGGCAATACAGTCTGCCTTGCTGAGAACCCAAAGCGCCCTGAGGGTAATATCGCCGAGATTCCCGATCGGAAGACCGACGACATAAAGTGCAGAGGCAGGCAGATCCTGGGAGGGAAGCAAGATGCTTTGGAACAGTTCATTATTGTCGTAGAGGAATTTTCGGGAGTCCATCTTGACCTCGTTGGTAAACAGAATTTTGTGTCGCGTATCTCTGGGCCTTATTACGGCAGCCGCAGTCACGACTGCGGCGGCTCAGCATTCCGAGATCGGGCCGACAACGGATGCGCAGGTTCAATCGCAGAACAAAACTAAAATCGCTCTGATTGTATCCCCTAAAGGATCCGTTCTGTCCGAAGCGGCTGCTCCTATTCAGCAGGGAATTCTCGCAGCGAGCCGCGAGGCAACCGCATCGGGTGCCTGTGAATTGATTCAGTATGAATTGAGCAGTCCGCAGGATGCCGGTGCGGTTTTAAAGAAAGCTGCGGATGACGGGGCGGTACTGGCTATCGGTCCTGTCTCACGGGATGCTGTTCAAACCATATCTGAAATGCCTTATCTTCCTCTTCCGGTCGTAGCGATCAATCGTCCGTCAGGAGAAACAGCGCCGGAATTATTTTTAAGTATCGATATTTCCGCTGAGAGCGAAGTCGATCAGCTTGCGAAGATCGCAGTGGAAAACACTGCTCAAAAGACCGATCTGGCAGCCAATAATTTTGTGATTCTCACGACTCAGGATCCTTATGACGAGCGTCTGGCAAGAGCCATGGAGGCGGCTCTGATCAAAGCAGGGGCAGGAGCAGAAAGGCGCCATATTTCTTCCGATCAAATTGCTTATCTTCGTCAGGAAATGCGGGGTAAGGCCTTCCGGGGCGTCTTTTTTGCCATGAACGCTCAGAATGCCAGTCTGCTTCGTCCATATTTGCCGCCGGAGCTTCCGGTTTTCGGGACGAGTTACACAAACCCCATGCATCAAAAAGATTCGATGCTCGCTAAAACACAGGCGAACGACCTAAACGGCATGATCACGTTAGAAATCCCGGCAGAAGAGAATGCGAGTACTTTGGTGGCCCAATACAAGGGTGACAGAGAAAACCTCTCTCCAGAAGAGCTGCAAATGTTTTCTGTCGGTGTGGATGCCTGGCAGTTAGGTACAAAGTGGATCGACTGGGCTCGCCGCATCGAAGTGCCGAATGGACTAACCGGACGCCTAAGTTTTGACAAGGACAACGGAAGCAAAGTGAAGCGAGAGCTTGTAAAAACAGTCGTCAGCCCTAATAAGACGGGGAAAACCTCCGAGGAAGATTTAGTGCAGTTTACGGAAAGCGCGGAGGAGGCCGGTCTATGAGTTTTGTGACGATGATGGAGGGCCATCTGGCCTGGGGAGACAAACCGCTTCTGGATAATGCTGACCTCGCGGTGGAACCGGGACAGAGAATTGGTTTGATCGGCCGCAACGGTACCGGCAAGAGCTCTTTGCTTAAAGTTCTTGCAGGCATAGAAAAACTCGACGGCGGAGAACTTCATACACAGAACGGCCTGCATGCCGTTTACGTAGAGCAGGAGCCGTACTTTCCGGAAGCGCCGACCGTCATGGATTCGTTAGTACTTAGAGGCAAGCTGGATGAACTGCCGGATGAAAAAATGCGCTGGCAGATTCAAAGCCGCTTGTCCGAGTTCCTCCATAAATTCGGGCTGGACGAAAATCTCGACTTGAAGAAGGCTTCCGGCGGTGAGAAGAAGAAGGCCGCTCTGGCTCTTGCCTTTGCATTGGATGCAGATCTTCTTCTATTAGATGAGCCGACGAACCATTTGGACATTGACGCGATCCGTCAGCTCGAAAATATCATTCTGAACGAATTCAAAAAGTCTCGCTCTTTCGTGACGATTACTCATGACCGTGCGTTTCTTAATCGGATCGTCGATACGATTTGGGAGCTGGATCGCGGCGTAGTTCGCAGCTATCCGGGCTCTTTTGAAGCCTATCAGCGGAGAAAAGAAGAGGAATTAGCTGCGGAAGACAAGGCAAGGGCTGATTTTGATAAGGTTTGGACTCAGGAAGAAGCCTGGATTCGCCGCGGCATCGAGGCGCGCCGCACACGAAACGAGGGTCGCGTCAGACGTCTGGAGCAAATGCGTATTGAACGTGAGCAAAGACGAGATCGGATCGGCAAAATCGATCTTAACTTGGACGCCGGAGAGAGAAGCGGCAAAGTCGTGGCCGAGCTCGTGGGTGTCAGTAAGAGTTTCGGCGACCGCTGCCTGATTAAAGATTTAACGCTTCGCGTGATGCGCGGTGACAAGCTGGGCTTGCTCGGTCCTAACGGCGTCGGTAAGAGCACGCTGATTAAAATTATTTTGGGGCAGATGCAGCCGGACTCCGGTACCGTGAAACTAGGGACGAATCTGCAAATTGCCTATTTCGATCAGCTGCGCAGCGAGCTTGACCCGACCAAGACGCTGCAGGAAACCGTCTCTCCCGGCTCTGACTGGGTAGAAGTCGGCGGCGTCCGAAAGCACGTGATCGGATACCTTGGCGAATTCCTGTTTCCGCCGCATCGTGTCAACGTGAAGGTATCCAGCCTGTCGGGCGGAGAAAGGAATCGCCTGCTGCTGGCAAAACTTTTCGCAAAGCCGGCCAATTTGCTCGTGATGGACGAACCGACTAACGATTTGGACATCGAATCAATCGAAATGCTTGAGGCGACGCTGGCGGAATATCCGGGAACGGTTTTATTGGTGACACACGACCGCTCGTTTATGGATAACGTCGCGACGTTAACGATTGCTCCGGATAAAGACGGTGTTTGGACCTCTTATGTCGGCGGCTATGAGAAAGCTGACAAGCGTTATATCAAAGTCGAATACTGTCGCTATCTTCATAAACCAGGTGCGTGAAAAGATAGGCGTTATGTACGGAAATCCCGAAACTACTCCGGGCGGCCGTGCGCTCAAGTTCTATGCGAGTGTGCGTATAGAGGTCCGCAAGGGTG
>QWBY01002051.1_pt1 | contig 11822 bp, 10 predicted proteins | sample 1972471 | NCBI WGS metagenome assembly QWBY01 (sample SAMN09866722, study PRJNA288562) | Human gut metagenome isolate term6_stool, whole genome shotgun sequencing... | reverse complement strand
AGGGTTTTCATAAAGCTCCTTTGGAGTGCCAACTTGTTGAATCACGCCATCTTTTAAACAAACTATCCTTGTAGCCATAGTCATAGCCTCTGTTTGATCGTGAGTTACGTATATAACAGTTGATCCTAGCTCCCTTTGTAGCTCAACAAGCTCTTCTCTCATGTGTATTCTAAGCTTAGCATCAAGGTTCGATAGTGGCTCATCCATTAAAAAGATTTCAGCGTCTCTAACTATGGCCCTGCCTAAAGCTACCCTTTGCTTTTGTCCGCCTGATAGCTCAAACGGCTTTCTCTTTAGGTACTCGGTTAAACCAAGCTTTTCGGCAGTTTCTCTAATACTTTTATCTCTAATATCCTTGTCAGCGCCACGAATCTTTAGCCCAAAGCCAATATTGTCATAAACATTTAAGTGTGGGTATAGAGCATAATTTTGAAAGACCATTGCGGTGCCTCTGTCTTTTGGCGCTACCTCGTTCATTCTCTTGCCATCGATTAGTAGCTCACCTTCACTAATATCTTCAAGTCCAGCTATCATCCTAAGTGTTGTAGACTTGCCGCAGCCTGATGGTCCAACAAAGACTATGAACTCTTTGTCTTCTACTTCAAGATTAAAGTCTTTAACAGCATTATCGATTCCATTCTCATACTTTTTATATACATGTCTTAAAGAAATCTTACTCATACATCCTCCTAAATAATTTTCATATCTCAATTACTTGTTTATAATACATGAGCTTTGTTAATGTTGTATGTGCAATATGTTAAGTGTGAGTAAAGTATTTGGTTTTTATTTAATATAATTTTACAAAGAAATACCCTCCTTACTCATTCATCAAGTAAAGAGGGCGCATATAAAAAATTCCCACAAAAAAAGAGCGATCGCTCGCTCTTCTTCATTCAATAGATTAAATACTATTCAGTTACTAAATCGTATTGATAAGTCTTAACGCCATCAGCGTTTACAACGTCAGTGAATCCTGCTGCTAAAAGAGCGTCTTGAGCTTGTCCGGATTTTTTACCAGAGTTGCAATATAAAACAATCTTTTTGTCTTTTTCAGCATCTAGAACTGATGGATCATTCTTAATATCATCTAAAGGAATGTTCTTTGCATCTTTGATGTGACCTGCAGCATATTCGTCAGCGCTTCTAACGTCAACGATAACGTATTTGCCTTCTTGTTCAGCATCTGCTTGTAAAGCTACTACTTCATCACCTGTCATAGTTGCTTTTTCTCCTGTTTGAACGCTATCAGCTTGTTCTGCTGGTACGCTTTCTGTTCCTTCAGTAGCTGGTGCTTCTGTTCCTTCAGTAGCTGGTGCTTCTGTTCCTTCTGCAGCTGGTTCAGCTGGTTTTTCTTCTGCTTTCTTGCATGCTACTAGTGAAAATGCTAATACAAGCACTAAAGCTAATGATAATAATTTTTTCATGTGTATTTACCTCCTTAAATTTTTACCATAGCTATTATACCACTTTTAAGCATAAATGTACAATAAATTAATTTTATATTAGTATTCACTAAATTTTACTACTTTAGTAGTAGTGCACTCGCCATACAGCTAACGCCCTCTTCTCTACCTTCGTATCCGAGTTTCTCTGTTGTAGTGGCCTTCACGCTCACTCTGTCAACACTTAGCTCAAGATCTTTCGCAATATTTGCCCTCATCTCATCGATGTGTGGTCTTAGCTTCGGCCTTTGCATCATTATAGTCGCGTCTATGTTTGATATACAGTAGCCTTCTTTCTTGACCATCTCGTATACCCTTCTAAGTAGTACTCTCGAGTCAATGTCAAGGTAGTCGTCGCTCGTATCTGGGAAGTGGTAGCCTATATCTTCCTTCGCCATAGCACCCAAGATTGCGTCCATGATGGCGTGTATCAGTACGTCAGCATCGCTGTGTCCAAGTAGACCCTTCTCATGCTCTATCTTAACTCCGCCTAGTATAAGGTCTCTGCCTTCAACTAGTTTATGAACATCATAACCATTGCCAATTCTTATATCCATTAGAATACTCCTGTGCTTTTAAGCTTTTGCTCCCAATTCGTATTGAAGATCTCCGCTATGACTAAGTCTTCTGGTGTAGTTATCTTGATGTTGTCGTAGTGACCTTCAAGCATCTTTACTTCAACTCCTGCAAACTCAACAAGTGCCGAGTCATCTGTCGCAAGTATCTTCTCCTTTATGGCATGCTCGTAGCCCTTAAGCAAGATCTCTTTCTTGAAGCATTGCGGACTTTGTGCTTGCCACAAAAGCGACCTCTTCGGTGTGTGGTGAACTGTGTCGTCCTCATTAACTGATTTGATTGTGTCCTTAACCTTAACTCCAACAACGCAGGCGTCGCAGTTTAGCACTGTCTCTACAGCCTTGTTTATGGTATCTGTTCTTATAAAAGGTCTCGCTCCATCGTGTGTTAGGACTATGTCAGCATTTATGTTAATGGCTTTGATGCCGTTATATACTGAGTCCTGTCTTTCTTTTCCACCTTTAACTATGTTCACGACTTTTGTAAATTTATATCTGTTCACAATTTCTTTTCTTGTGTAATCTATCTCGTCTTCTTTGCAGACAATAATTATCTCGTCAATGTACTTTGATCTTTCAAACTTCTCTACAGTATGAGCAAGTATAGGCTTGTCGTTTATACGCAAGAAGGCCTTGTTGACCTTGGAGCCCATCCTGTTACTCATGCCTGCAGCAGCTATAATGACTGAGACAAATTTATTCTCTATCATAAATATCCTCCAACTACTCTTTAATTTTGGCAAACATCATCTTGCCTGCAGCTGTTTGAAGCACTGTTGTGATCTCGACTTTAAGCTTTTCGCCTATCCTCTTCTTTGCTTCTTCAACAACTATCATAGTGCCGTCAGATAGATAAGCAAGGCCTTGGTTCTTCTCCTTACCTGCTCTAACTATCTCAACTTCAAGCTCCTCACTTGGAAGTATAACCGGCTTAACTGCGTTAGCAAGCTCGTTTATGTTTAAAACTTCTATGCCTCTAACTTGTGCAACCTTGTTTAGGTTGTAGTCGTTAGTAAGAACTTTCGCACCCATCATGGCTGCAAGTTCAAGTATCTTGTCGTCTATCTCTTCAACTGTGTCTATCTTTTCATTTGAAACTTCTATATCAACTCTCGCTTCATTTTGCATTTGCTTAAGTATATCAAGTCCGCGTCTACCTCTTTTTCTTCTTTGGTCATCTGCGGAGTCTGCTATGTGTTGAAGCTCTTGCAATACAAACTTAGGTATTACTAGCGTGCCTTCGATGAAGCCTGAGCTAGCAATGTCTTTGATTCTGCCATCTATAATTACAGATGTGTCAAGTATCTTGTAGCTAGTTTGCTCTTTCTTCTTAGACTTTTTAGGCGTGCTCTTTGGTATAAACTTCTCGCCTAAGCTTGAGATGTCCTTTCTTCTAGTCGCAACTACAATCCCTATATATGGGAAGAGTATATAAAATATAACGGACAAAACTGGTCCAAGTACTGGTATACCTATGTTGATAGCAAGCTGCGATAGCAAGAATGCTATAACAAGTCCAAATATCAATCCTAATAAACCTAAGATAAGGTCCAAACTAGTGTACCTTCTTAGCTCAATCTCAACCCTGTCACCAACATTTATTAGTTTGTCAAATACAGTATCTGATAATAAAGAAAAAATAATTGCAAATAAAACAGATAAAAATACCGATACATAGATACTGTAATTATGAAATGTTGGTACAAGGCTGATGGCTAATAAACTAACGCCATAACCTGCTGCTGCCCCTATAAGGAACATGACAGCCTTCATAATTTTCTTAAACATTGTTCCTCCTACTCTACTGCCTCGTAGATAATTTTGTCGATTTCCTCGTATGATTTGCCGGAAGAGAGTATCATCTCGCTCATCAAGATGTTTTTTGTGTCGTGAAGTATCTTCTTCTCGCCTGTAGAGAGGTTCCTTTGCTCATCAAGACTCTTTAGGTTACGATAAACTTTTGCAACTTCGAAGATGTCTCCTTCTTTCAAAATCGCAGTATTGTCCCTAACCCTCTTGTTCCAATTCGAGCTCATCTCTGTCGGCTCTTGCTTTAATACTTCAAGCACATCTTTTAACTTATCTTTGTCAATGATAGATCTTATCCCTCTTTTTTCAGCATTCTTGACAGGTATCATCACCTTCATAGATCCTATAGGTATCTTAACAATAAAATACTTTTCTTTCTTTCCTAAAATGTCTTTCTCTTCTATGTCTACTATAATGCCTGCTCCATGCATTGGATAACAAACCATATCTCCTACTTCATACATACTTCTCGCCTCCCATATCTATCGATGATAATATCACTCTCATCATATATTATATCACAAGGGAGGCAAAAAGTAAAGTTTTATAATATCATATTAAATTATATTTGTCAAGCCTTTTATAGATATTTTCAAATTTTTAATGCATCTATTAAGGAAGAGCACTTGATAAGCTCTAGCTTGTCAAACTTTGCAGATAGCTTTGCCTCGCTGCTAATGACAGCCTTCTTGTAACCCATCCTCTCTGCTTCCTTAAGTCTTCTCTCAAGCTGCGGCACCTTCTTTAGCTCGCCTGTCAAGGATATGTCGGCTATATATACTGTATCTGAGCTTAAAACTTTGTTCACAAGTTGTGAGTATATCGCTGCGATCAGTGCAAGGTTCGATGCGTCCTCTCTTAGCTTAAGTCCACCCATGGACTTGATAACGACGTTCTTGTCAAACATATCAACGTTAAGTCTCTTCTCCATGATTGAAAGCAGTGTATTTAATTTTTCTCTCGACATGTTCTCACTTATACGCGATGGGTATGGTGTGTATGACTTCGTAACTAGTGCCTCGACTTCAAGTATAACAGGTCTTGTGCCTTCCATGTTTACGGTGATGGCACTGCCTGGAAAATTGTTTTCCTTCCTTGAAGAAACAAAGTACTCGCTCGGGTTGTCTATCGATACAAGACCCTTCTCTTGCATGTTCATAAAGCCCATCTCTCCTGTTGCTCCGTAACGGTTCTTGCTTGCAACTATGGTTCTTAAACTATCGTTTTGATAGGTGTCCATAACTAGTACTGTATCAACAAGGTGCTCAAGTGTCCTCACACCTCTTAGCTCATCATCTTTTGTCATCTGTCCAACTATAAAGACTATGCGCGGTCTTTGTATGTTCTTTGCAAGGTTTACTAGCTCATAGGCGCACTCAACTGTCTGAGTTGGTGATGCTGGTCTCGATGGCTTGTACTCATCAAGCTCCACTGTTTGTATAGAGTCAACAACTACCATGTCGGCGTCGACTCTAAGGACTTCTTCCTTGATATTGTCAAGCGATGTGTCGCTAATGATGTATAGCTCGTCCTCAATTTTATCAAGTATCCTATCTGCCCTTTGCTTGATCTGGCTCTCTGACTCTTCACCCGATGCATATAGTACCTTGAGTCCCTTCTTGCACGCGTCGTTTGCTATTTGCAAAAGTAGTGTACTCTTACCTGCTCCTGGCTTTGCTGTAACTATGGTAACCGAGTCCTTAACTATGCCCTCGCCCATAACTCTGTTAAATTCTTCAAAGCTAGTTTTTAGCCTGTCTGAGTTTGACGAAGTGACAGTCTTTAGCTGCATAGCCAAGGCCCGCGTGCCTTTTTCATTCTTTACAACTTTTTTTGTATCTTCTAAGACTTCCTTAAGGCTACCCCAAGCACCACACTCGGGGCACTTGCCTAAGTAGCCGCTGGATTCGTAGCCGCATTCGCTACACTTGTACAAGCTCTTCTTCTTTGCCATTTTTAAATTCCAATTCCTTACCATTGTAGTAGATAGTGATACTCTTATCCTTAGAAACGTTGTTTTTCAAAATTTCTTCAGACAATCTGTCCTCTATCATCTTCTTAAATGTTCTCTCTAAAGGTCTTGCACCATATTCAAGGTCAAAGCCCTTCTTTGCGATCTCGTCTTCAACGGACTTATCAATCTCAATATCTATGCCCATCTCGTGAAGCTTTGCCTTTAGGTCTTCCGCCATCAAGTGAACAATCCTCTCTATATCCTTTTCTTTTAACTGATTAAATACAACGATGTCGTCGACTCTGTTTAGAAACTCTGGTCTAAATGTCTTCTTTAGCTCTTCGTTTGCAATCTCAGAAATTTTCTTCTTCTCGCTCTTTTCTTCGCTCGATGCATCGCCGAAGCCGTAAGTGTTTTGCTTTTTAAACCTACTTGCACCAACATTGCTTGTCATGATGATGACAGCGTTCTTGAAGTCAACAGTTCTGCCCTTGGAGTCAGTTAGTCTACCATCATCTAAAAGCTGTAAAAGTGCGTTGAATACATCTGGATGTGCCTTCTCTATCTCATCAAATAAAACTACCGAGAACGGCTTCTTTCTAATTGCTTCAGTTAGCTGTCCACCTTCTTCGTAGCCAACGTAGCCTGGTGGCGAACCTATAAGCTTAGATACGCTGTACTTCTCCATGTACTCACTCATGTCTATACGTATCATAGCACTTTCGTCGTTAAATAAGCTCTCTGCAAGTGCCTTGGCAAGGTAAGTCTTACCTACACCAGTTGGTCCAACGAAGATAAAGCTGCCTATAGGCTTGTTCTTATCCTTTAAACCAACCCTCGCCCTCTTTATAGAGTGACTAAGTACGTCGATGGCCTCGTCTTGACCTATAACCTTGGATTTCAAACTCATATCAAGCTTTAGAAGTTTTTCCTTTTCCTCTTCGCTAAGCTTTTCAACAGGTATGCCAGTCCACTTCGATACAACTCTAGCTATGTCATCAAAGCCTATCTTCATGCTGTTGAGCTCGGACTTTTGCTTCCACTCAGTTCTATCTAGGTCCATCTTGTCCTTAAGCTCACGCTCCTTGTCTCTAAGCTGAGCCGCTCTTTCGAAGTCTTGTGCCTGTATCGCCTGAATCTTTTCAGATGAAATCTCCTTAAGTTCGTCCTCTATCTCCTTAAGTGACAGTGGCCTTACATAGTTTTTCATCCTCACAAGCGATTGTGCCTCATCTATTAGGTCTATGGCCTTGTCAGGTAAGAACCTATCTGATATATATCTTTTTGATAATGTTACAGCTGCCTCTATGGCTTCCTTTGAGATTAAGACTCTGTGATGCGCTTCGTACTTATCCTTAAGTCCTTCTATAATCTTAATTGCGTCTTCCTCGCTAGGCTCTTCAACTAAGATAGTTTGTAGTCTTCTCTCAAGAGCTGCGTCCTTCTCAACATATTTTCTGTACTCATCAACAGTAGTTGCACCAATAATTTGTATCTCACCTCTTGTAAGATATGGCTTTAAGATGTTTGATGCGTCCAGCGAGCCTTCAGATGAGCCCGCGCCTACTATAGTATGAATTTCATCTATGAATAAGATTACATCGTTTCTTTGTCTAAGCTCCTCAAGTAAGTTCTTAATTCTGCTTTCAAACTCGCCCCTGTACTTCGAGCCAGCTATAAGGCTAGTTAAATCAAGGGAGAATATCTTTTTATCCCTGATAATCTCAGGAACATTGCCTGAAACTATCCTTTGTGCTAGACCTTCGGCGATGGCTGTCTTGCCGACTCCAGGCTCACCTATAAGCACAGGATTGTTCTTAGTCCTTCTCATAAGTATTTGAATAAGCCTTTCAATCTCAGATGCTCTGCCGACAACAGGGTCTATCTTGTCCTTCTTCGCAAGCTCATTTAAATCCAAAGTAAACCTTTGTAGAGCCTCTCCATCGTCCGCACCTTCGTCATCGTAGTCGTCACGCTCTTGGTAGCCACCTTGGTTAAGCTCTCTAAGGCTGTTTAGATATGCATTTAGAGCAGAAAGTATCCTCTCTTTATCTACGCCAAACCTCTCCAAGATGATGGAAACCGGCGCTTCGTTCATCTTCACTATAGAATATAAGATGTGCTCAGTAGTTACAACAGGCGCGCCAGCTTGGTTCGCCATCTTGATCGACTCCTCGATCACATATTTTAAACTTGCAGAGTAATAAATTTCCTCCGACTTTTTAACATCAAGCACCGATAGTTTTTCAACCATCTCCCTAAGAGCTTCCATCTCAAGACCATTCTGGCTTAAAATTTCAGACGCCTTAGTAGTGTTTGCACTTAAAATTCCGATTAGAACGTGAGAAGGGTCAACTTCGCTTTTGAACATCCTTCTGGCTTCCTCCTCGGCTATTTGAAATGAGAATCTTGCATTTCTAGTAAATCTTCCAAAAACTGCCATATTTATCTCCTTTCTTTATCTATAAATCATTACTTTCTTCATTATTTTCTTCTTCGTTAATATCCTCGTTAATGTCTTTGTCTACGAATTTCACCTTGCCCAGCTTCTCCTTAAGTATGCTCGCTCTCTTTTGGTCAATTTCCGACTTGTCGCTAAGAGAGTAAGTGTACTCAATCGCTTCAGGGCTTATCATTAGGTAGATATTAGAGCCAAGAGATATATCAGCTGGCTCAAGTAGTCCCATGCTCCTTGCAAACATTAGGTTCGATAAGTAGATAAGAGCTTCCTCATAAGTAATAAGGCTCGCAACCTTAATCATCTCCAAGGCCTTCATTATCCTGTCCTTCATCAAGATATAGTTTTGCGCTAGGTATCTGCGCCTGTTTTCATTCTCATAAACAATGATGTTTTGGTCAGTGAGCATGGAAAGCTTCTTAAAGGACTCAATGCTCGTAAACTTGTTGATGTTTGCGTCCAAGATGTAGATATCCTCTACCTTAGTGCCTCCTAAAGACTTAAGAGGTGTAAGCCTAATTTTCGAAAAATCGCCAGTCTTTATCTCGTCCTTTTTGAACTCATCCCTTCTGTATAGGTGAATAATCTTGGCAATACTGATACCGTTGCCTATATTGACAGGGTCGCTTGTAAGGTAGCCGTAGTTTTCGTCGAATTGGAAGTCTATAGTCTTATCAAGCTCGCGTTCAATCTCTATGGCTATGTCGATAAGCTCGTCAGCACTTTCACTTCCAAGCACTCTAATCTCTATGTGATCGTTATTATTTATCACTATGGCGATTGACTTGTCCTCGTCAAGCAAAAGCTTTGTCCTCGTGATGTTCTCTCTTACTGACTCATCCATAAAACCCTTAGCTAAAAAGTATTCAAACTTGTCCTTGTCCATATTCGAAACTTCGTAGAGCATAAAGCTGTAGCTCGTGTTCTTTAAAGCTTCCAAGACCATGTTTAAAATCTCATTAAGCTTAGACCACATCAACATGTCAGGGTACTTGTAACCCTCGACGTTCCTCTTTAGAGAAACTATGGTCTCAAGTATATATTTATTGTAAATGTTCGCTTCTCTGTCCATCTTCCACCTTCTCCTTCGTGGACTTTGCCTTGATTTCATCCCTAAGCTCAGCCGCTCTTTCATAATTTTCATCTCCAATGGCAGCCTCTAGCTCCTTTTTAAGCTCCAAAATCTCAGAGTGCATAGGATTAGCATCCATATACCTCTTTGGCACCAGACCCTCGTAAGTGTTCTCACCTCTTAGAGAGTTCAGTATTGGCCTAATTTCGTAGGCAAAAGTCTTGTAGCACTCCTCACAGCCAAGCTTTCTGGACTTGTTAAAGTCAGTAAACTTCATATGGCAGTTTGGACACTCCTTCTCCTCTATTTCCCCAGCTTCAAAAGAGCCGAAGAGCTGTTGCAAGCCCTCGAAAAGACTCCTTATATCGCTTTCATTTATATTCAAATTCATATATTCACCATTGGCTCCTTGATTCATTTCGTTAAAATCCCTAAGTGCACACTCAGTGCATAGGTGCTTTTCAATAACTTCTCCGTCAAGAATTAGCTTTAGATTGATCATCGCTTCATTCTTGTGGCATTCATCGCATAACATTTTACTACCCCCTTTTTAGTAGAACAAGTAAGATGTTCTTTAGTATATCACTTCTAAGTGCGTTTCTTTTGTCTATGTCAACAGTTAAGGCTCTGTCATCGATGGAGGCAAGTATTATCTCCTTCTCCTCTTTTGTAATGATCTCGTCATCACAAAGCTTTTTGATAATGTCATGTGCCTCTTTGATCGTAATCTTGTCTCCGATTGCATCCATGAGTATCTCTTTGTACTCGTCCTCGTCCTCTAAAAGATCGAGTTTCTCAATCTTGATATAGCCTCCCTCGCCCCTTCTCGATTGAATGTAGTAACCGAAGTGAGGCGCGAACCTCGTCGTTAAGACATAGTTGATTTGACTAGGCGAGCAATTGAACCTTATAGCGATGTCGTTTCGCTTGATAAGGATGCTGCCGCCCTCTTCATCAAGTAAATTGTTTAAAAAATATTGTATTTCATCACTTAACATATTCTCACCTTTGACCTTCTTTGACTATTATAACATAAGTACCCTTATGTTGCAATGGATAAACATTAAGTGTTAATGTTTTGTATAAAATTTAACAGAATTGTGTATAGGGCTTGTTCGAGTGAGGGAAAAGAAAAACACATGAGTATTAAACCATGTGTTTCTCTAAGAGAATAAATATGAAAAAATATATTATTTGTGTATATTCAATTAATCATAAATTTTTTTCATCTTGCTCGTACCACTGCCTCTGGCAGTGGAAGAGAATAAATAGAAGAACCCCGTCCTTACGGACGTGAACCTTGGCACTTCGTGCTTGAAAAAATATATAATTTGTATATTCTTGTTTATTAAATTTTCTTCTTACCCCTCATCGCCTTCGGCGATGTAAGAGAATAAATAGAAGAACCCGACCCTTGCTCAATGCTTCGCATTGGCAGGGAACCCCGGAACCTTGGCACTCCGTGCTTGAAAAAATATATTATTTGTGTATATTCTATTTATTATAAAGTTTTTCTTCTTATTCATCATCGCCTCCGGCGATGTAAGAGAATAAGAACCCGACCCTATCTCAACACTTCGTGTTGGATGGGTACCCCGGAACCTTGGCACTCCGTGCTTGAAAAAATATTATATATTATTTATTTTTTTCTGCGTTTGCTGCTTCTATTATCTTATTTGCTTGGTCTTGTGGCACTTCTTCGTATCTAATGAAGTCCATTTGGAAGGATCCTCTCGCTTGTGTCATCGCTCTTAGGTCGATTGCGTATCTAAACATTTCTGAATGTGGCACTTCTGCTGTGATTACTTGTGTGCCGTCATCTTGTGAATCTATACCTAAGATTCTGCCTCTACGCTTGTTCATGTCACCCATAACGTCTCCTAGGTAGCTTTCTGGCACTTTAATTTCTGCCTTAACTATAGGCTCAAGAAGGATTGGTTTTGCTTCTTGCATACCTTTCTTAAATGCTAATTGTGCAGCGATCTTAAACGCCATTTCGTTTGAGTCAACGTCGTGGTATGAACCATCATATAGTGTTGCTTTCACATGTACTACTGGGTAGCCTGCTAATACGCCGTGTTCAAGTGACTCTCTAAGTCCCTTTTCAACTGCTGGGAAGAAGTTCTTTGGAACTGCGCCGCCGAATACTTCTTCTTGGAATAAGAAGTCGTCGCCATCGTTTGGCTCGAACCTTACCCAAACGTCGCCGTATTGACCAGCACCGCCTGATTGTTTCTTGTGCTTACCTTGAACTTCAGCCTTTTGTCTGATAGTTTCTCTGTAAGCAATCTTAGGGTCGTCAAGCTCGATCTCAACGCCGAATGTGTTTTTCAATTTATCTTTAATAACTGTTAATTGCATGTTACCTTGACCGCCAATTAAAAGCTCTTTAGTTTCGTGATTTCTTAGAACTTCAAATGTTGGGTCTTCTGCAGTCATCTTGTTAAGTGAAACGCCTATCTTTTCGTCTTCGCCTTGTTTTACAGGTCTTACTGACATATATAGAGTT
>QWBY01003178.1_pt1 | contig 11824 bp, 8 predicted proteins | sample 1972471 | NCBI WGS metagenome assembly QWBY01 (sample SAMN09866722, study PRJNA288562) | Human gut metagenome isolate term6_stool, whole genome shotgun sequencing... | reverse complement strand
TTTTTTCAAAGTAATAATAATCAACCAAAAAACTATGAAGCAGAAGTTAATTCAGGCAGTCTTGTTCGGAAGCTGCATGGCTTTCGCCGTATCGTGCGGCCAGGCTCCGACGGCAAGAGGCGAGGCGGAATATTCCGTCATGACAATTTCGACATCGGACGTAACGATTCCGAGCACCCACTCGGCAACCATCCGTGGGCGCCAGGACATCGCCATTTACCCGCAGGTATCGGGTACCATTTCCAAAGTGTGCGTTAAAGAGGGTGAAGTAGTTCGCCAGGGACAGTTGTTGTTCATTATCGACCAGGTGCCCTACAAGGCAGCCCTGCAAACCGCAAAAGCCAACGTCGCAGCTGCCGAGGCCAGCGTAGCCACCGCTCAATTGACCTACGACAGCAAAAAAGAGCTGTTCGCCAAGAACGTCGTTTCGCAGTTCGACCTGCAAACTTCCCAGAACAACCTGCTGACGGCAAAATCCCAGTTGGCACAGGCCGAGGCACAGCTCGTCAATGCGGCCAACAACCTCTCCTATACCGAAGTGAAAAGTCCGTCCAACGGCGTAGTCGGTGTCCTGCCGTATCGTGTGGGTGCCCTGGTGAGCGCATCGATTCCCCAACCGCTGACCACCGTATCGGACAACTCCGATATGTACGTTTATTTCTCCCTGACGGAGAATCAACTGCTCGACCTGACCCGTGAATACGGCTCGATGGACAAAGCGCTGGCGGCGTTGCCGAACGTGCAGCTTGTGCTCAACGACGGATCGCTTTACTCCCAGGAGGGACGCATCGAATCGATCAGCGGCGTGATCGACACTTCGACGGGCAGCGTACAGCTTCGCGCCGTATTCCCCAATCCCGGACGCTTGCTTCACAGCGGTAGCTCGGGTAATGTCCTGTTGCCGCACATCTACAAAAACGTAGTCACCGTTCCGCAAGTCGCTACCTTCGAATTGCAGGACAAGAAATTCGTTTATAAGGTCGAGAACGGCGTAGCCACCTCGCAGAATATCACCGTATCGCCCCAGAGCGACGGCAAGAATTTCATCGTCACCGCCGGACTCACCCCGGGCGAAGTCATCGTGACCGAAGGCGTCGGTCTGATGCGCGAAGGAACCCCGATCAAACCCAAAGGAGCCGCAACGACCGCGACCGCTCCTGCAGAACAACCTACAAAAGAGCAGTAAAATATGACACTAAAACATTTCATAGACCGCCCGGTATTGGCGGCGGTCATTTCCATCGTAATCGTCCTGGGCGGTATTATCGGTGTTGCGACGCTCCCCGTCGAGCAGTACCCCGACATCGCGCCCCCGACGGTGATGGTGCGTGCCAGCTATCCGGGCGCCAGCGCCGAAACCATCCAGAAGAGCGTCATCATTCCGCTTGAGGAGGCTATCAACGGCGTGGAAAATATGATGTACATCAAATCCGAAGCATCGAATGCCGGTAGCGGATCGATCACGGTTTATTTCAAACAGGGCACCAACGCGGATATGGCGGCCGTCAACGTACAGAATAAAGTAGCGACGGCAACCGGATCGCTCCCTGCCGAAGTTACAAAAATCGGTGTTACGACCATGAAGCGTCAGTCTTCGATGCTGAAAGTTTTCACGCTAAGCAGTCCAGACGATTCATACGATGAAAATTTCTTGTCGAATTACCTCAATATCAACATCAAACCGCGCATCCAGCGTATCCAGGGCGTCGGAGAATTCTTTGCTCTCGGTGGCGATTATGCAATGCGTATCTGGATGAAGCCGGACGTCATGGCCCAGTACAAGTTGATTCCTTCGGACATTACAGGCGTTCTGGCGGAACAAAACATCGAATCGGCAGCCGGTATGTTCGGCGAGAACTCAGATAACACGTTCCAATATACCATGAAATACCGTGGCCGTAAAATGACACCTGAAGAGTTCGGGGAGATCGTAATCCGAGCTACTTCTGACGGTCAGGTACTGCGTCTGAAAGATGTGGCAGACATTGAATTGGGACAGGACTCCTATGCTTATCACGGTATGGTCAATGGTCATCCCGGCGTTTCGGCGCTCGTCTTCCAGACCGCAGGCACGAACGCCACACAAACCGTCGAGGAAATCGACGCGATGCTCGATGAAATTGCAACCGAACTCCCTAAAGGCGTAGAGATAACCCACTTGATGAGCGTGAATGACTACCTGTACGCCTCGATCCACGAAGTGATCAAAACCCTGATCGAGGCCATCATCCTCGTCATTTTAGTGGTTTACGTCTTCCTGCAGGATATACGCTCGAGTTCGCGGGCTTCTCGATCAACCTGCTGACCCTCTTCGCGCTGGTGCTCGCCATCGGTACGGTGGTGGACGACGCGATCATCGTCGTCGAAGCCGTCCAGGCACGCTTCGACAGCGGCTACAAGTCATCGTACCTGGCTACGGTCGATGCCATGGGCGGCATCACTTCGGCCATCATCACCTCGACGCTGGTCTTCATGGCCGTGTTTATCCCGGTGTCGATGATGGGCGGAACCTCAGGTACGTTCTATACGCAATTCGGTATCACGATGGCCGTCGCCGTCGGTATCTCCGCACTCAACGCACTGACTCTTTCCCCGGCGCTCTGCGCCCTGTTGCTCAAACCCTATGTAGATGAAGACGGCAATGTGAAGAACAACTTCGCGGCCCGGTTCCGCAAGGCTTATAATACGGCCTTCAGCGCCGTGCTCAAGAAATACCAGCGCGGTGTCCTGCTGATGAACAACACCAAAACCGGTCTGGTACCCGACGAGGACCAGGGTACGATCATGATCAACGTAACGACGGCTCCGGGTAGCTCGCTCGCCGAAACCAACAAGATAATGGGCAAAGTAGGCGAGCGTCTGAAAAGCATTCCCCAGATCCGCGACTTCCAGCAGGTAGCCGGTTACGGTATGATCGCCGGACAGGGAAACTCGTACGGTATGTGCATCGTCAGACTGAAAGACTGGTCGGAGCGTCCCGACAAGGCCGACGCCGTGAATGCCGTAATCGGCCAAATCTATGCCCGGACCGCCGACATCAAGGACGCGCAGATCTTCGCCGTCGCTCCCCCGATGATCACCGGTTACGGTACTTCGACCGGTTTCGAAATGTATCTGCAAGACCAGACGGGCGGCGACATAACGGACTTCTACAACATCTATTTGCAATACATCTATGCGCTCAACCAACGGCCGGAAATCCAGATGGCCTATTCGACCTTCAACATCAACTTCCCGCAGTATATGGTGGACATCGATGCGGCGAAGGCCAAGCGCGCGGGTATCTCTCCGACAGAGATTCTTTCGACCCTTTCGGGCTACTACGGCGGACAGTACGTGTCGAACATCAACCGCTTCTCGAAAGTATATCGCGTGATGATCCAGGCCGATCCGAAATACCGACTCGATCCCGAATCGCTCAACAACGTGTACGTGCGGATGCAGAACGGCGAAATGGCACCGATCAGTCAGTTCGTCAAGCTCACCAAGGTATATGGATCGGAGGTATTGAGCCGCTTCAACATGTATAACAGTATCGCCATCAGCGGTACCGTCGCCGACGGATACTCGACCGGCGATGCGATCAAGGCCATCGAGGAGGTAGCGGAACAGGTGCTGCCCAAGGGTTATGGCTACGACTTCGGCGGACTTACGCGCGAGGAGAGTCAGACAGGTAGCAACACGGCGATCATCTTCGGTATTTGCATCATCCTGATCTACCTGATTCTGAGTGCTCTTTACGAGAGCTTCCTGATTCCTTTCGCCGTCATTCTGGCCGTACCGTGCGGTCTGCTGGGTTCGTTCATTCTGGTCAAGCTCATCGGACAGGAGAACAACATTTACCTCCAGACGGGTCTTATCATGATTATCGGTCTGTTGTCGAAAACCGCGATTCTGATTACGGAGTACGCGGCAGACCGCCGCAAGTCGGGCATGAGCCTCTCGCAGGCCGCCTTCTCGGCCGCCAAAGCCCGTCTGCGTCCTATCCTGATGACCGTGCTGACCTGCGTGTTCGGTATGATCCCGCTGGTAATCGCAACGGGTGTGGGCGCCAACGGTAACTCGACCCTCGGTTCGGGCGTCGTCGGCGGTATGATCGTCGGTACGTTGGCTCTGTTGTTCCTTGTGCCGTCCCTGTTCATCGTCTTCCAGCACCTGCAGGAGAAGGTCAAACCGATCCAATTCACGAACACTCCCGACTGGATGATCGAAGCCGAGATCGAAGACAGCAAAAAAGAAAACGAAGAGAAGAAGTAAACCATGAAAAAGCTAATCATCATACTTGCCGCAGCCGCCATGGCTGGCTGCGGCATTTACAAGCCCTACACGCGCCCGGAAGAGATCAAAACCGACGGGCTTTACGGCCAGGGAGTCGAAACGGTCGATACGATGACCCTGGGTAACATTTCCTGGCAGGAGATGTTCACCGATCCCTACCTGCAACAGCTCATTCAGCAGGGACTGGACAACAACACCGACCTCCAGTCGGCTTACTGGCGCGTAAAAGAGGCGGAAGCGACGCTGAAGTCGGCACGCCTGGCATACCTGCCCTCGTTCAACTTCGCTCCGAACGGAGGCGTGAGCAGCCTGACCAACCCTTGGAACGCCACGTGGACCTACACCGTTCCCGCAACGGCCAGCTGGGAGGTCGATATTTTCGGCAAACTCACCAACAGCAAGCGCCGGGCGAAAGCTCTTCTCGCACAAAGCCAGGAGTACCAACAGGCTGTCCGCACGCAGGTCATCGCCTCCGTCGCCAATCTCTACTACACGCTGCTGATGCTCGACGCTCAGTACGAGATATCTTCAGAAACCGCTGAAAAATGGCTCGAAACCGTCAATACGATGCGGGCCATGAAAGAGGCGGGTATGACCAACGAAGCGGCGGTTTCTCAAGCCGAAGCAAGCTACTATTCGATCGAATCCTCGCTGTTCGACCTGGAGTACCAGATCCGCGAAATGGAAAACAGCCTCTCGTCGTTGCTGGGGGAAGCTCCCCGCAGCTTCGAACGCGGCACGCTCGACGAGCAAATTCTTCCGGAGAATCTGGTGGTCGGCATTCCCGCGCAGATGCTCTCCAACCGTCCCGACGTGAAAAATGCCGAATACTCGCTGGCACAGGCCTTTTACAACACGGCCGGAGCCCGGTCGGCGTTCTATCCGGCCCTCAGTCTGAGCGGTACGCTGGGTTGGACCAACGATGGAGGTGTTACGATGCTCGACCCCGCCAAATGGATTTTCAATGCTGCGGCATCGCTCGTACAGCCCATCTTCAACGCGGGCAGAAACCAGGCACAGCTTCGAATCGCCAAAGCGCAACAGCAGGAGGCCCTGCTGTCGTTCCAGCAGACCCTGCTCAACGCGGGAGCCGAAGTGAACAACGCCCTCGCCAAATGCCAGTCGGCACGCTCCAAAGTCGATCTGCGCCAGAAACAGGTCGCTTCGCTGGAAACTGCCGTCGAGAGCACCCAGCTTCTGATGCGCCACGGCAGCACGACGTACCTCGAAGTGCTGACCGCACAGCAAACCCTGCTGTCGGCACAACTGTCGCAAATCAACGACCGTTTCTCGGAGATTCAGGCTATCGTCGATCTCTACCATGCCCTGGGCGGCGGCCGTGAAATCGAATCCGAAACCGATAAATAACAATGAAACGCAGGGTAACACGCGAAGAAATCATCCGCACGACGCGGGACCTCATCATCCGGAACGGCATCCGTGCCGTCCGGGTGGATGAGATCGCACAAAAGCTGGAGATCTCCAAGCGGACACTCTACGAACTGTTCAGCGATAAGGACACCCTGGTCGAACAGTGCTGGGACAAAATCCGGGAAGAACAGGAGAAAAAGATCGCAGGCTACCTCTTTTATCAACCCGGTTCGGCCCTCGAACAGGCCCGGAATCTGATTCAAGAATACATTGCCGCTGTATGTATGATCAGTTGCATTTCGCTTCAGGAGTTGCAACAGAAGGTTTCCTATGCCGATTCCTACGAAAAAAACCGTCGTTTCTGGCTGGACTCGTTTACCGAAGTACTGGAACATTGCGTCGCCGACGGCAGCGTATTGCCCGATGTGGACTGCCAGCTGTTCGCCAAACGGTTGATGAACGTACTGCTCGGCCTCTACCTCGAAGGAGGAACCCGTCGGGAAATGGATGCTTTCGGGTGGGCTCTCCTGCGCGGAATCGCCACTCACCGGGGCATCGAATGGCTCGACGGAAAAAAGCCGAACTCCTGACATTTTCACGTCGAAGATCCGACAATCGGATTTACCGAAAACAAAAAGAAGAAAGGCAGCGTTTGAAACGCTGCCTTTCCCTTTTTACTTTTTATTAACGCTTGATCGAAAGCCCGGTTTAATAGGCTTTGTTCTGGGGATCGAACTCCGTCCAACCCGACATCCATCCGTCGTTCTCGTCGGCGAAGGCTCCGATATAGGTCACCTCATCGAAACCGTTGGCAACCAACGGATCGGTAAAAGAAGCGGCCCCGCGCAGCGGGCTATCGGAGAGCGGACCGTAGTTCGGATTGGCTTGCAGGCTGTTGGGCTGGGAGAGTTTCAGATCGGCGATCGCATCGAAATACTTGTTCGAAGCTATCGACTTGAAATAGGTCGAAGAGAAGGACTCCTTCGACTTGTCGATGCTGTTTTTGTCGCCGTTGTCGCAGAAACCATCCTCGAACGATTTGTTCACGTCGCTGCCCAGGACGGTCATACCGGCCATATAGACGTTCTGAATCTTCAACGTACCCTCGGACGCCGCAGTCTGCGTCTGCGAACCTTTGTCGTTCTCCACGATCAGACCGACGGGGAAACCCATCGCCACCGAATTGAAACAGTTCAGATGCGAATTGCGGCGCACTTGCATAGCAGACTGGAACTGGCCCAGCTTGGAACCGTTCTTGGGATTCATATCGCCTGCGGTGATATAGTCGGAAGTGTTGGAGAATGCTGCATCCTGACCGACCGGACCGACGAAGGTCACGTTCGAAAAGACACAGGAGGTGAAAGGAGAAGTGGCAGAACCTTCGCCGTTGTTATCGCTCTCGAAACCGTTCGACGCCGAGGTGTCGGCAATGCGGGGATGGCGCACGCCCAGGCAGAACTGCACCTTGCCGCAGAATCCGTTGTCGGTATCGAAATCGTCGTCCCAGGTGTGGTAGGAAACCAGGTATTTGGCGTTCACCGCACCGCCGAACCACTCGTAGGAGTCGTCGTTGGAATAGGACACCTGCACGTGGTCGATCTGCGTAGCCGATCCCACCGAACCGAACGTGATGGCATTGATCTCCTGGTCCTCCTTGAAGGGATAGCCGGCGAACTCGCAGCGCACGTAACTCAAGGCACCCGAACAGTCGGCATTGTCGCTGCCTCCGTGCGTAGTGCGGGGACCGCCCTCGATCTGCATCGTCCCCTTGTTGTTCACACCGCGACCGCAGAGAATGATACCGCCCCAATCGCCCGGCCGACGGCTGCCGGCAGGCATCTCGGAGGTGAAGACGATCGGCTCGCTCTGCGTGCCTTTGGCCCACAGCTGGCCGCCCGGCTCTACGATGAGCGCAGCCTTGGTCTCCTTGTCGCCCTTGATAATCGTACCCGGAGCCAGCGTCAAGCTCGCACCGTCGGCGATATAGCACCAGCCTTTCAACAGGTAGGTACCTTTGGGAAGCGTGTAGTCGCCCTTGATCTCGAACTCCTGACGTCCGTCGCCGATCTGGGTCCCGTCCTCGAAGAGTATCTCCGTCAGATCGCCGCCGGACGGATTTCCGCCCTCGCCGCTACCGCCGTTGCCTCCATTGCCACCGTTACCGTTCTCGTCGTCGCTGCATCCTGCGAGACTCAACGCAGCCATCAAACAGGCCGCCCATAAAATTTTCTTCATAATTTATTTGATTAAAAAAGGTTGATTTTACTTCGACTATTTTCTCACTCGGTAGAACCCGAACGAATTTCTGCGATTTACTTAAAATTTGGCCGTCACGCTCAGCGAGAACATCCGTCCCGCCGTGAACTGTTTGGTGATTTGCTTGCGGGACACCACATCGCCTCCGTTCTCGAATTTCGGGAATTGGGCGAACTGCACCTTCTCGTTGAGCAGGTCCTTGGCGTTGAACTTCAGCTCCCAATGCTTGCCGAAAGATTTGCTGACCACCACGTCGAGCGCGTTGCGCGGCATCTCGTACATATCCGGAATATCGTTGTCGATGCTGCCGCCCACGCTCATATCGCTGCGGCCAATGCCCACGATGCGCTTGCCGATGCGATTATACAGGACACCGACCGTAAGGCCCAGTTTGGGCGACTGGTAGAAGAGTCCGGCATTGACCAGATAGGGCGACTGGCCCTGCAACGGACGGTCGTGCTCGAGGCTCTCGTCGTCGAAATCCACACGGCTCTTCATGAGCGAACCGTTCAGAACCACCGAGAAATTGCGCATCCCCATAAAATCGAGGTTTTTCTTCACGTCCAGCTCCACACCGTACAGATTGGCCCGGTCGGCATTCTCGAACGTGTAAGTATAACTGCCGCTGCCCGCATCGAGAATAGCCGTTTCGATCGGATTGCGGAAATGCTTGTAGAACACGGCCACCGAGATACCTTCGCCCGCAGCCGGATACCACTCCCAGCGCAGATCGGCGTTCTGGATATAGGCCGCTTTCAAATCGGCATTACCCTTCACGTCGCTGAACAGGTCGAAATCGTAATAGACCGAAGGGGAAACTTCGCGGAATTCAGGACGGTTGGTGGACATACCGTAAGCGGCACGCAGCAGGTGCTTGTCGTTGATGCGGTATGTCACATTGACCGAAGGGAAGGGATCGGCATGGGTATAGTTTCGTGTTTCGCTGTCCCAGTCCTTGATCTTGGTGTACGAGGTGAGCGCCATACGGCTGTATTCGAACCGGACGCCGGCATAAACGTTCCAGCGGCCGAAGGGCAGGTCGATGCCGGCATAAGCCGCCGTCAGGATGTTGTCGCCCTTGTAGCTGTTGCGGTTGTCGCTGTCGTCGTAGATATAGAGCTTGTCGGCGCCGTAATTGCCGTCTTGCAGAATGTCGTCGATCACATCGCCGTAAGCAAAGTCCGCAGGCAGGTTGTCCGTGTCGAAGCGATAGAAATAGGCCCGGGTGCGATAATCCCGCGTACGGTATTCGCCGTAGAGTCCGACCTTCAGTTCGGGGGCGAACGACGAACCTTCGCGCAAGGTGCAGGAGTAGTTGATGCCCGCCGAAGCGATGTGTTCGCGCAATTTCATGAAGTCACGCCGGATCTCGTTCTGATCGATCTGCATTTGACCGTAGTGCGCATCGCCCACCATGTCGTTCTCCTGCCGGTTGACGATGCGGCGGTCGGGCTGGTTCTTGTCGGCGTAGGAATATCCGGCATCCCAGTCCAGAGTTCCCAGTTCGAGAGTATGTACACCCGCTATCTGCCCGCTGTACGTGCTGCGAGAGGTGTAGCAATACTCCGTTTTCTCCTGGATATAGAGCGACGACATATTCTGCCAGCCTTCGCGCAGCGTGAGCTTGTCCTGTCCGATCTGGTTGAAAATGTTACGGAAATAGTAGCGATTCTTTCCGTTCAGGTAAGCCAGATTCAGCAAGGCGCCCACTTTGACGTTGGTCTGGTACTGGTCGTCGGTATATTTGTAGTAGTATTCGGGTTTGTCCTCCACCTTGTTGTAAACCCCGTAACGGGAGTTTTCCATATTCGAGAAGGTCCGGGTGGCATAGCTGTAATTGAGCGCTCCGTTCAGCGCCAGATCGGCGCCGTTGCCCAGGCGGAAGCTGTGGCCGTAGGAGAATGAGAACCGCTGGTCGGGAATCGGCTTGCGGGTCTTGATCGACCAGTCGTTGTTGAAGCCGTGACGGGTCATGTCGGTAACGAAATCCGGATCGTCGTTATCGAAAGCACCCGTAATACCACCCCGCACGCCGCGCTTGCCGTTGTCGCAGCCGAACCAGTCGCTGCCGCTTCCCGGATTGTAGAGAAAGTCGTGGCCGAAGGTCGCCGTGTTGAACCCGATCGAGTAGGAGAGGGCGAAGGGTAGTTCTCCCGGCGTATCTTTGGTGTTGATCTTGACGAACCCGCCCGTGAAATCCGCAGGGATTTCCGGAACGGGGGACTTCAGGATCATGATGTTCTCGATCTGTCCCGCAGGGATCAGATCGAAGGAGAAGGCCCGCGAATCGGCTTCCGAGCTCGGAATGGCCGCATCATTGACCCACACATTATTATAACGCTGCGAGAGACCTCTCGCCACGATGAATTTGTCGTCGATGATCGAGATACCGGGTATGCGTCGCACGACTTCACCCGCATCGCGGTCCTGCGTGCGGGCGATCATCTGCTTCGACACACCGCTCACGACCATCTTGGAGTTGCGGACGGCCTGCATCACGGCCGCCTCGCTCGAAAGCCGCCGCACGGTGGTCACGACCACCTCGTCGATCTCTTCGGCCGAGGGTTGCAGCGAAATCAGCGGCAGGGTATTCTCGCCCGGCTTGATCTGACACCCCTCGATCACTACGCGCTGGTAGGAGAGCATCTGCACTTCGATCGTATAAGTGCCCGGCTTTACATTATTAATAACGAAGCGGCCGTCGGCATCGGCGACGGCCCCATACGTCGTATTCTGCAAAATCACGGCGGCGCCGATGACCGCCTCGCCGGTCGATGCGTCCTGCACCGTACCGGTCACAACAGACAAAAGGGGCGCTGCAACCGTCGTGCAGATCCCCTTCAGCATCAATAACCCAATCAATAAAAATCTATTCATCCACTTATTATTTTACAGCGGCAAAAGTACCGGGCCGCTGTTTCACCCGGGCTACACCCTCGTTACAAAAGCGTCAAACAACCGTTTCAAATCCGTTACACGCCCGACGAAACAGTTGCACAGTCCATCGAAAAAGGCTACATTTGCAGCCGATTAACCCTATTTCCGATATGAGAAACCTCTCACGCCACGCGGGACCCAACCGCATGATGTTCCTACTCCTTATCCCCTGTCTTCTGTTGTCCGCACTTCGGGCAAAGGCGGAAGAAACCGCACTTCCCGAGGGAAAAAGACCGGGCGTAACGCTTCAGGTCGAGATGGATCTGGTCAGCAGTTATATCTGGCGCGGTGTTTACGAAGCGGGCCCCAGTCTGCAACCGGGACTGACGCTCGGCATAGGAAACTTTACGATAGCGGCCTGGGGATCGGTCGATTTCACGTCGAGTTCATACAAAGAGGCGGACCTGATGCTCAGCTACCGGCTCAAAAACATCACCTTCCACCTCAAAGACCTTTACGACGAAGGTTCGGCCTCGGACCGGAATCCGCAGATCAGCCGCAACTACTTCCATTTCGGCGCCGACTCCCCGCACCGCATCGAAGCCGGCATCGAATGGCAGGTATCGCGCAAAGTCCCCATCACGCTCTCCTGGTACACGATCCTTTTCGGAGCGCGGGATGTCGATACCCGGGGGCGGCGGTGCTACTCCTCATACGTCGAGGTAGCCTATCCCTTTACGGTCAAAACCATCGACCTGAAAACGGGCGTAGGAGCCGCGCCCTGGAAAACGGCAGGAGAGGGCGGAGCCAAAGGTTTTGCCGTGAAAAACGTCTTCATAAACGCCGGAAAACTGTGGGCGGTCAAAAGCATGGGTTCCTTCCGAATCGGACTCTTCACCCATCTCTCCTGGTGTCCGCTCAAAGAGGACATGAACTGCGTAGGAGGCATTTCGCTGCGGATGTAACCGCAAAAAACAACAGAGAAGCCCTTCCGTCGATGACGGAAGGGCTTCTCTGTTTCGTACAATTACACCTCCGGACG
>QWBY01002050.1_pt1 | contig 11833 bp, 11 predicted proteins | sample 1972471 | NCBI WGS metagenome assembly QWBY01 (sample SAMN09866722, study PRJNA288562) | Human gut metagenome isolate term6_stool, whole genome shotgun sequencing... | reverse complement strand
TCACTTCCGCTTGCAAACTTCAATATCGGTTGGCTCAACTTCTTTGTTGTAGGATTTGTAATCGGATATGTATGGATGCTTGCAAAAAGAAAATCTGAAGTAAGCATGACAAACTGACACCAAGCGCCTTACGCATTATGCGTAGGGCGTTTTTTAATGCAAATATTTTGACGAATACTTAAAATACCTTCCATATTATTTGACGCATGTTCATTGAATATTCACCCAATAAACAAACCGTATACAAAAAATCCCTTACCTCACCTACATGAAACCGATTTGCATTGCCATTTGAAAACAAATCTGCAATTTCAAAATTTCGCTTGATTATTACAGATGTATATATAATAATAATAAAATATTACGACAAGGAGGCTTTATGCAAAAAGTTTCATTTAAAAATTTGGTATTCGCCGCACTGATGACGGCGATATGTGTAATTCTTTCGCCGATATTTTCATTTCCTTTGGGAGTTGCACGTGCATTTCCGCTGCAACATATGATAAATATTTTCCTTGCAACTCTTATCGGTACAAAGTATGCAACGGCGGCGGCATTTGCCACTTCTCTTATAAGAAATATTATAGGATCCGGAAGTTTGCTTGCATTCCCCGGTTCGATGATAGGAGCATTTCTTTCTGGAATACTTTTTTCACGCACAAAAAAACTTTTATTTGCGGTAATCGGTGAATTTATAGGTACATCAATCATCGGAGGACTCATCTCCTATCCGATAGCAAGCATATTCATGGGTTCGACAAAAGGTGCGACATTCTACGTATCCGTCTTTGCGGTATCCTGCGGTGCCGGTTGTGTAATAGCATACATAGTTTTGTCTGCAATAAAAGTCGCTTATCCGAATTTACTTGAAAGAAATAAATAATTCTGCCGAAAATTAAAAAAAATCTCCCTTTTCTATCTTAGGGAGATTTTTTTATATGAAATTATTTTTACACTTTCATGACGTAATTTCAGAGTTTTTAATTGAGTGATACTACATAAAGATATTTATAACCTATACGAAATATTTCCGTTCTCATCAATTTTATCATCTCACTTCAAAACAATCATGACGCTTTTATTTCTTCAATATTCTTTTTTATGAAATTCAATTTTCTTTATTTCGTATTTTGAAAACACTTTCGTTTTTTGTATTTTTATCTAACATTTTATGCTTTATGTTTTATTTTATTGTCAAAAGTTTTTAAAATCTATGTCTTTTTATCAATTCATTTTCATTTAGATTTTGTAAATTTTTCAAATTTTATATTATTCTAAAATTTTTTTATTACTTTAAAAAAATCCTAAAAACCGTTATATATACGATAAATACCGATTTTATCTATGTTTTTTATTTTCGTTTTTAGCACTTGGTCTTAAAAGTTCTTGACAAAATTTTCATGTCATTTTATAATTAGAACGTTGTTATCAGAAATCATTCATTTTCAGAAATTTGTTTAGTTTTTATACCATAATTGAGAATGCCTTTTCAGGCAAAAGGAGTGTATAATGTCACACGCAAAAATAAAGGTTGCTCTTGCAGCATTGCTCGCATGCAGTGCATTTTCCGCAAGTGCGGCAAGTCCTTTTTCGGATGTAGATTATAATGATTGGTCTTACAAAGCCGTTGCGGAATTATCCGAACAGGGTGTCGTTGACGGTTATCCGGACGGTTCTTTCAAGGGAAATAAAGAGATTTCACGTTTTGAAACTGCACAAATTGTTGCACGTTTACTCGCAAAGGAAAATTCTCTCAACAACGAACAGAAAGCAAGCGTTCATAAGTTGGCAAATGCTTACAGTGATGAATTGAAACAGCTCGGCGTTCGTGTGGACAATGTTGAAAAGAAACTCGGAAAAACAGATCTCATTACCGAAATTCGTGTTTCGGGTATGAATCGTTATGACAATGTTTTCAAAGATACCAAGAAATCTCACTATGAATTCGGTGCAAGAGTCGGTTTCAACACGATTACAAAAGTTAATCCACGTACAACAGTTTACGGTCAGCTTGAAACTTACATGTCTTTGAACGGTCAGCCGATGTACGATGTAAATGCGGATCAGCATGAAGACAGCAAGTTGCACTTAGGAAGATTGTTTGTAACTCATCAGTTCGGTAAGGAAGAAACCGATCCGAGAAGTCCGATGGGTCCTATGTCAAATATTATCGGTATCGGACAGTTTCCGGTAACTATGGGTGTAACCGGTTACACTTACAAGGGCAATTTCAAGGGTGCATTCATTCAGTTCGGTGATGCAAACATAGGCGGACACTTGCGTCTTGCATACGGTCGTGCTACCGACATCAACTACGACTACACCGCACCGATGCAGAGAGGTATTAAAGGATTATCCACGTCTTTTGCAGAAGCTGCAGTTAATGTTGGTACAAAACTTGCCGATACAAAGAAACAATTGGAAGGAATTGTACAAGCAAATGAAAGTCCTGAAAAAGTTGCAGCAGCAAAAGCAGGTCTTGCTATTCTTGCAAAAAAATCTGAAGAATCACAAAAAGCCATCGCTGATTTTGATGCAAAAACAGATCAAAATAAAGATATTTACTATCCTCTCAAAGACAAAAACGTAATGATGAAGGACGGCGAAGATGCGGACGTTCCGGCTGCATATGCTTCCTACATTTACAAGAAACCGGGCAAGTATGAAATTCATGCTTATGCTTTGAAGGCCGTTGGACCGGTTTCAAATATCGTTCAGGCTTACGGTACCGCTCTTTCTTACAATGTAACCGACAAGCTCAACTTGCACGGTGAATATGTAAAGAACTCCGTAAAATTGCCGCTCAATGATGAAAGACCTTCAAGCTATACCGTAGGATTCACATACGGCAAGGCAAGCGTCTTGAAACCGAAGTCCTATTCATTCGGAATCGACTACATTCACAGTCAAGCCGGAACATACTTCGGCGGATCTTCAAGCGATATTGCAGATCAGTACATGGCTCATGTATACAAAGATTGGGTACCGGCTCTTACAGATCCGGGAAAACCTGAAAACCATTACAAAAACATGCCGGCATACTTTGCTGACAGCTTCGATAACAAATTACGCGGCAAAAATACAAAAGCCGGCGGTGCGAAGTTCTTCCTTGCGAAGGCACAGTATGTACCGATTAAGGGATTGATTCTCGAAGCATCTTACGGTTTCAACGCAACCGACATGGGCGGAAGGCAGATGGATAACATTTTCCGTATTCAGGCTACCGCCTACATAAAATAATTAATTCCTATATATTAATTCCAAAATCACCTCTATAAAAATAACCTCGTCAACTGCGGCGAGGTTGTTTTTTATTGCATATTCAATTGAAAAACCGATTTCCTTTTTTCGGAAATCGGCTCTTTTTATAACGGATTTTTTTCTGCAGCTCCGGTTTTTCTCGGAAAGCGTTTCGGGCATTTTGAGTTTTTTTGTATGTAGATAATATTTCTCTTATCTCCGTTTGAAAGTTCGAGATTTTTTATTTCAAAAACTTTCGCATCAAATGCTTTCAATACGTTTCCGCATTCTGAAAGTTCTTCTTTCGCTATTGCGCCTTTCATCGCTGCAAATATTCCTTCTTTTTTTACAAAGGGTAATGCCCATTCGCTTACCGTATTCATACGTTTTACCGCTCTTGCGGTCACTATATCGAATACATCTCTGTAATTTTCATCTCTTGCCGCATCTTCGGCTCTTGCGTGAAGTGTTTTTGCGTTTTTTATTTCAAGTTTTTCAAGTATTTCTTTTATCGCATCAAGTTTTTTACGTACCGCATCCATGAGTACCACTTGCATGTCGGGTCTTAATATCGCAAGTATTACTCCCGGAAATCCTCCTCCCGTACCGAGGTCGAGTATTTTTCCGTTTTCGGGAAAGTATTTTTCTTCATATACCGTAAGCGAGTCGTACACGTTTTTTATCAAACTTTCTTCTTCGCTTTTTATACCCGTTAAATTGATGTGTTGATTTTTCTCGATTACATACTTGTTGTATGAAATAAGTTTTTCGTATGTTTCTTTATTTATTTCTTTTTTTATCGCATTGTCGAAAATGCTCATACTTTTTCACCTTTGTATTTTTTTACGTATACCATGAGTATTGCAATGTCTGCCGGCGATACTCCGGATATGCGTGATGCTTGTCCCAATGAGAGCGGTTTTATTTTCGTGAGTTTCTGTCGTGCTTCTATAGATATTCCTTCAAGTTTCATGAAGTCCATGTCTTGCGGAATTTTTTTGTTTTCCATTTTTTCCGCTTTTTTTATAGCATTTTCCTGTCTTGTTATGTATCCTTCGTATTTTACGGTTATTTCCATTTCTTCAACCGCTTCGGCGTCAAATTCTTTGCATCCGAGTTTTTCCACCATGTCTTTGTAGGTTATTTCCGGACGTTTCAATATTTTGTCCGCTCCTATGCCTGTTGTAAGCGGTGTCGTACCGAGTTCTTCGAGTGCTTTGTTTACATCTTCTTTGGGTGTAAATCTCTTTGTAGTTATGTAGTCCATAGCTTCTTCGAATTTGCGTTTTCTTTCGATGAAGTGCTTGTAGCGTTCTTCGTTTACAAGTCCGATTTTGTACCCTTTTTCGGTAAGTCTCAAGTCCGCATTGTCTTGACGGAGTATGAGTCTGTATTCACTTCTGCTTGTCATCATTCGATACGGTTCATTTGTTCCTTTTGTTACAAGGTCGTCTATGAGTGTACCGATGTATGCTTCATGTCTTGCAAGTATGAAAGGTTCTTTTCCCTGTATTTTGAGTGCGGCATTTATTCCTGCCATAAGTCCTTGTGCCGCCGCCTCTTCGTAGCCCGATGTGCCGTTTGATTGTCCGGCGGAGTACAGTCCTTCCATTTTTATAACTTCAAGTGTCGGATAGAGTTGCAGCGGATCCAAAAGATCGTATTCGATAGCGTATGCCGGACGCATTACTTTTACATTTTCAAATCCCGGTATGGTTTTCAAAAATGCGTATTGCACGTCTATCGGCATCGAGGTGGACATTCCCTGCACATACATTTCAGTCGTGTCAAGTCCTTCAGGTTCGACAAAGAGTTGGTGTTTGTCTTTGTCTGCAAATCTCACTACTTTATCTTCGATTGACGGACAGTATCTTGCTCCCACTCCATGTATTTTACCGGAGTAAATCGGAGATCTGTGCAAGTTATCACGAAGTATTTTATGCGTATTTTCATTTGTGTATGAAAGGTAACAGTCTTTGATATTTCTGTCCTTGCGTTCACTCAAAAATGAGAATGCGTGATTTTCTTTGTCGCCTTCTTCAAGTTTCATATGGTCATAGTTAAGACTTCTTCCGTCTACACGACTCGGTGTACCCGTTTTAAATCTCAGTATGTCTATTCCATGTTTTTTCAAATTTTCGGAAAGTCCTACCGACGGTCTCATTCCGTTAGGTCCGCCGGTGTACATGTATTCACCGACAATTATTCTGCTGTCCAAGTATGTTCCTGTACAGAGTATTACCGCTTTTGAACGGTATATTTCATCAAATTCGGTTATTACACCTTTGCATTTTCCATCCTCAACCACGATGTCCATTATTTGCGCCTGTTTCAATTCGAGGTTGTCGGTATTTTCCAAAATACTTTTGAAATATCTGTGGTATGCTCCTTTGTCGGATTGCGCACGAAGTGCATATACCGCCGGTCCTTTACCGAGGTTGAGCATTCGCATTTGTATTGCGGTTTCATCGGCTGCAATTCCCATTTGTCCGCCGAGTGCATCTATTTCTTTTACGAGATGACTTTTTCCCGGTCCTCCGATTGCCGGATTGCAAGGCATCATCGCCACGTTTTCAAGTGATATTGTAAAGAGCAATGTCCTTGCTCCCAATCTTGCCGCTGCCAGTGCCGCCTCACAACCCGCATGGCCTGCACCGACAACAATTACGTCATAGGTATCTATCAGATACATTTATTTCCTTCTTTCATTACTTATTTGTTACAACTTATTATTTTATCATTATATGCCGAATAAATCTTCCGTATTCTTCTTTGCATTTGAAATTATTTCTTCTTCGGAAAGCGGCATGTATTTTGCAAGTTCTTGTGCTACATATACTATGTTTTGAGGTACGTTCGTACGTGGAAGTTTTCTTCCTCTCGGCGTAAGGTAGGGCGAATCCGTTTCAAGGAGCAATCTTTCTTTCGGTATGATTTCTACCGCATTACGAAGCTCGTCCGCACGTCTTTCATCACATATCCAACCCGTTATACCGATGTAAAATCCCATTTCAAGTAATACTTCAAGCGTTTTTCTTCCGCTTGTATAACAATGTACGACCGATTTTTTGCAGATGTTTTCATATCCTTCAAAGCATTTTATGAAATCTTCATCCGCATCACGCATGTGTAAAAACAAAGGTTTATCCAGTTTGACTGCAAGTTCGATATGTCTTTTGAAACATGTAAGTTGTACTTCCTTTTCGGAAAACATTCTGTTGTAGTCAAGTCCGCATTCGCCGACCGCAATTATTTTGTCATTTGTTTTTATTATTTCTTCGATACGTTTGAAGTCTTTTTCCGTTGCATTTTCCGCTTCGTGCGGATGTATCCCTGCCGTACCGTATACATCATGCTTTTTTGTAAATTCGTTTACAAGTTCGTTTTCACGTCCGCTTGAACCGGTGAGTATACATTCAACTCCGGCATTTCTTGCGTCATTTATTATTTTCATTTCGTCTTTGTACGAGTTTGTAAATAAATTTATACCGATGTCATAATATTTTATCATTTATTCTCCTATTTACCTACACAGAACCGGCTGAATATCGAATTTATGAGTTCATCGTCTACCGTATCTCCGGTGATTTCTCCCAGTATGTTCCAACTTTCGGTAAGATCCACGACAATGCAATCCGCCGGCATGTACAATTGCAAGCTTTCTTTTGCACGTATTATGGATTCATACGCTTTTTTTACAAGGTCGATATGTCTTAAATTTGTAAGGAACAATGCACGTCCGTCTTCTATGTCGCCGGTTTTTACGTAATCTTCAAGTACCTTTTCCAATTTGTTCATACCCGTTTTGTTTTTCGCCGATATTTCAAGCACGGGCAAATCTTTTGCATACTTTGAAACGGTTTCTTTTGTCGTTTTCTTTTCCAAATCCGATTTGTTCAAAAGTACGACCGCTTTTCGTTTCGATATTTCCTCAAGCAATTTTTTATCGCTTTCTTCAAGTTCTTTCGAGCTGTCGATTACCATGAGTACCAAGTCGGCTTTTTCCATAGATTCTCTTGCACGTTCGATACCTATTTTTTCCACTTTGTTTTCGGTTTTTCTTATTCCGGCGGTATCCATAAGTATAAGCGGAATACCCGAAAGTGAAATGCTTTCTTCTATCGTATCCCTTGTAGTCCCCGGTATATCGGTAACTATTGCACGTTCCTCTTGCAGAAGCGTGTTCAAAAGACTTGATTTTCCTGCATTCGGTTTACCCACTATCGCAGTACGTATTCCGTCTTTTATAATGCGGCCTTTTTTCGAAGTTTCCAAAAGTGTATGCAAAGTTTTTTCTATTTCCGAAAGTTCCGTTTCCATTTCATGACGTGTCAAATCTTTCAAATCTTCGTCCGGATAATCTATCGTGACCTCAAGTTTTGTAATGAGATCTTTCATCTTTTCACGATTTTCATGCACGAATTTCGACAATGCTCCCGACAGATGACTTTCCGCCTGTGTGAGTGCAACTGCGTTTTTCGCTTCGATTATATCCATTACCGCTTCCGCCTGTGTCAAATCGAGCCTTCCGTTTAAAAATGCACGTTTTGTAAATTCTCCTCGCTCCGCAATCGTTGCACCTTTTTCAAGTACGAGTTCCAATGTCTGACGAAGTGCTTCCTGAGATCCGTGAATTTGTATTTCCACAACATCCTCGCCCGTATACGAATGCGGCGCTTTCATGTATACGACAAGTCCCTCATCTATTTTCTTTTCATCTCTTTTTACATACCCGAAATACATTTTGTAGGGAACTGCATCTTTGAAAGTATTCAATTTTTTTGTATAAAATACACGTTCCGCTATATCACATGCGGAAATACCGCTTATTCTTATTATTCCTATGCCGCCTTCTCCGCTTCCGGTCGCAATTGCGGCAATTGTAGTTTCTTCATACATATACTTATCTCCTTATTAATTAGTATTTTACCAAAATCTTTTTAAAAAAACATCGAAAATCGTTTATATTTTTACCTTTTTATATTTTAAAGAAGTTTGATTTTATAAATTCGGAACTCTTTTTTGCTTTTTTAGGCCGCCGCTTTTTTAAATTTAAACTCGTATTTATGCTATATTTTCTGTGCGTCCTATATTTTCGGTATATACTAAATTAATATGTTTAAATTGTTTTAAACTATTTTCTGAAAAATACTTGACGTATACCGACATAGTGGTATAATAACTTCTAAATGAGTTGCTTTTTAGGAAACAGTAAATATTTGAACTTATATATTATCGTATATTCGCAACCATAGAAATTCTGTTTCACTATATACGAAAGATGCATTTATTTTTTCAGGAGGTATTAAATGAAAAAACTGCTCGCTTGTGCCCTTGCGGCATCTGTGGCAATTTTCGGTTTAACAGCTTGTTCAAATCAAGATAAAGCCGATGCACACAAGTTGAAGATCGTTACTACAAATTTCGCGGAATATGATTTCGCACGTCAGATTACAGGTGACAAGGCAGATGTAAAGATGCTTTTGAAACCGGGTGCAGAAAGTCACAGTTATGAACCGTCACCACAGGACATCAAAACAATTCAGGACAGCGATCTCTTCGTTTATGTAGGCGGAGACAGCGATGAATGGGTAGGCGACATTCTCGAATCTATGGACAAGAAGCCGAACACATTCAAGCTCATGGATGCTGTAGACTTGATGGAAGAAGAAGTAAAAGAAGGAATGGTTCATGAACATCACCATGACGACGAGCATGAACACGAACACGAAGAACACGCTCATGAACACGAACATGAAGAACATGCTCACGAACATGAACACGAAGAACACGCTCATGAACACGAACACGAAGAACACGCTCATGAACACGAACATGAAGAACATGCTCACGAACATGAACACGAACATGAACATGCAGATGAACCGGAAATGGACGAACACGTTTGGACATCTCCTGTAAACGCTATCAAGATTGTTGAAAAGATGAGTGCGGAAATTATCAAGCTCGATCCGAACAATGCAGATACATACAAGAAGAACACTGAAGAATACATCAAGAAGCTTCAGAAACTTGACGGTGAATTCCGTGAAGTCGTAAATAACGGAAAGAGAAAAGAAATTGTCGTAGGTGACCGTTTCCCGTTCCTCTACTTTGTAAAAGAATACGGTATTGAATATTATGCAGCATTCCCCGGATGCTCAACGGATACAGATACAAATCCGGCAACAATTGCATTCTTGACAGAAAAGGTTAAAGAGGATAATATTCCTGTAGTATTCCACATCGAATTGTCGAACGAACAGATGAGTAAGGCAATTGCAGAAGCTACAGGCGCAAAGAGCGAATTACTCAATGCCGTTCACAATATAAGCGATGAAGACTTCAAGAAAGGCGTAACCTACATTGATCTCATGGAACACAATGTAGAAGTACTCAAAGAGGCGTTGAATTAATGAGTTTGCTTACATGCAAAAATCTTTCCATGGCATATGAAGGAAAGATCGTTTTAAAAGACATCAATTTCACTGTTGATACCGGGGACTATCTCGGTATCATCGGTGAGAACGGTGCCGGAAAAAGTACATTGGTAAAAGGTATTCTCCGTTTGAAAAGAATTTCAGGCGGAGAAATTTCCTATGGTGACAATTTGCGTGCCGATGAAATCGGTTACTTGCCGCAACAAACACAAGTCCAAAAAGATTTTCCCGCAAGTGTAGAGGAAATAGTTCTTTCGGGGCGTCTTAATCGTTGCGGTTTTTATCCTTTTTACAGAAAAAAAGACTACGAAGATGTCGCTGAAAAGCTCGAGATGCTTCAAATCTCACATTTAAAAGACAGATGCTATCGTGATTTATCCGGAGGACAACAGCAACGTGTATTGCTTGCACGTGCTTTATGTTCCACACGCAAACTACTTCTTTTGGACGAACCGGTAACGGGACTCGATCCCGTAATCACGTCCGACTTTTACAAACTCGTAAAAGAATGCGTGGAAAAATACAATATTACCGTCATCATGGTTTCACATGACGTAAGCGGTATAATAAATCAAGCAAATCATATATTACACCTTTCAGGTCACAGGCAAAAATTCTTCGGAACAACCGAGGAATACAAAGCAAGCGACATCGGAAAAGGCTTTATAAGGAGTATCGAACCATAATGCAAGAACTGTTACAAATGTTGAGCTATCCTTTTATGATTCGTGCGCTCATAGTAGGAATCATGGTATCCCTGTGTTCATCACTTTTGGGTACAAGTCTGGTACTGAAACGCTACTCCATGATAGGAGACGGGCTTTCACACGTAGGATTTGCCGCACTCGCCATTGCATATGCGATGCACATGGCACCGCTCACACTTGCAATACCGGTATGCGTACTTGCAGCATTCTTTCTTCTGCAACTGGAAGACAACGCACGCATAAAAGGAGACTCCGCAACGGCACTCCTCTGCAGCGGTTCACTTGCAATAGGTGTAATGACGGTATCACTCACAACCGGTATGAATACGGACGTATGCAACTACATGTTCGGAAGTATACTGGCAATGAGCAAGTATGACGTATACCTTTCCGTAGTACTCAGCGTATGCGTACTCATACTGTATGTATTATTTTACAACCGTATTTTTGCCGTAACGTTTGACGAATCATTTGCAAAAGCTACCGGCACAAATACCTATCTCTACAATATGATTATTGCACTGCTTACAGCGATAACAATTGTACTGGGAATGCGTATGATGGGAGCATTGCTCATCTCAAGCCTCATCGTATTTCCCTCACTTACCGCAATGCAAATTTGCAGCCGATTTAAAACTACTGTAATCTGCTCGGCAATATTTGCATTGGTATGCTTTGTTGCCGGAATAACACTTTCATACCTGCATTCCATACCTACAGGTGCATGCATAGTCGTATTGAATATAATTTTGCTTTTCATCGTAATGGGAATAAGAAAAGCGAAGGAACGTGTATAATGAATAAAAAAATCATTGCTTTGTGTTTAAGTTCACTTATTCTTTGTATGGCAGGATGCGGATCTGACAACTCGGCATCACCGGATACACCTCCGCCGCCGAAAGTACCTCCACAGGAGCAAACACTTCCGGACAAACCGATAGTACCTCTCAAAAAAGAAGACATCGAAAATCAACAAGGATTTCCAAAATTCGATGTAAAATATGACATTGCAGCCGACAGACAAAACTTCGACAAAAACAATATAGATATAACTGTCGGAGATACGCACTACATGACACAAATTAATGACTGGTACATGAACTTCAAAGACTATGAAAATAAAACGGTAGTAATAGAAGGCTACTTCCTTACAATAAACGGACACTACTTCATAGGAAGAAACGGACCGACATGCCCATACTGCACCGGCGGATACGTCGACTTCGAATTTACAACGGACGAAACGTTGAAAGACTTGAAACCGCTCGAATCTTGGATAAGAGTAACGGGCATACTTCGTGAATCTGATGTACACATGAGCGAAAAAACAACGGTTCCCTTCTACCATATAGAAGCAATATCCATAGAAAAAATTCCCTACTCGGGAAAAGGAACTATTACGGACTGACCGATGAAATATTTCCGAAAATATAATATTCAACAAAC
>QWBY01002752.1_pt1 | contig 11837 bp, 6 predicted proteins | sample 1972471 | NCBI WGS metagenome assembly QWBY01 (sample SAMN09866722, study PRJNA288562) | Human gut metagenome isolate term6_stool, whole genome shotgun sequencing... | reverse complement strand
CCGATGAAAAATTCATGCGCCTGGCACTAAACGAGGCGGAAAAAGCGTTAGAAGAGCAGGAAGTACCCATCGGTGCCGTGGTGGTCGCGGACGGACGTATCGTCGGCCGGGGGCACAACCTGGTCGAAACCTTGGCGGACGCTACGGCTCATGCGGAAATGCAGGCCCTGACAGCCGCAGCCTCGACCGTTGGAGGCAAATACTTGTCCGAATGTACGTTGTATGTGACGGTCGAGCCTTGCATCATGTGTGCGGGGGCGATTGCGTGGAGCCAGGTGGGGCGGGTGGTCTATGGCGCCGACGATCCGAAGCGTGGCTATCGCCGCTATTCGGAGCAGGTGTTTCCGCCCCGAACGACGGTGACGCGGGGGGTATTGGCCGAGGAGTGCGAGAGGCTCGTCCGTTCGTTCTTCGCCGCGTTGAGAAGGTGATTTTTGGAAAGTGCCGAAAAAAAACTAAATTTGCATTCCCTGCTTTCCGGCAGGAGTTTCGACGGATGGTTGCGACCTACAGAACGGGGCGATATTTCCGATGGGTTTGCAGGGAATGGTGATAAAAATGGACGGAACCTATTTTAACCTATAATTTATACAATATTTATGAAAAAACTTTTGATTTCCGCGCTTGCCCTGTTCGTTGTGGGGTCTGTGGCTGCGCAGGAAGGATTGGGCGAAACTTACAATAAGGCTGTCGCCGCTTACAATTCGAAGGATTTTGCATCCGCAGCTACGGCTTTCGAAACGCTTATCGATCAGGGGCTCGATTCCGAGGATCTCGATGTCCAGAGTTGGGTTGCAACGGCCAAGAAGAGTGTGCCGGTGTGCTATTTCCAAATGGGTCTTACGGCTGCTAAGGGAAATGATTTCAACACGGCGGTCGAGAATCTTACCAAGTCGGCCAATAAGGCGGCTCTTTACGGTGAGTTGCAGCAGGAGCGTATGTCGAATATGTTGATGGCGAAGATATATCTGATGTGGGGCGGAAAGCCTTTCAACGAAAAGAACTACGCCGAGGCTGCTGAAATTTTCGCCAAAGGTTATGCCGCCGATCCGAAAAATATGGAGATGGCCAACTTCTTGGGCATTTGCTATTGCGAGCTGGGCGACTTCCAGAAAGGTTTGGTTATTTTCAACGAAATCGCTTCTCAGGACAATCCCAAATATGCGGAGGATGTCGTGAAGGTAAAGGAGAACATCAAGCTCTATACCAATAACCGTATTGCCAAGTTGCAGGGCGAGAATGATTTCGACGGTATTATCGCCGTTGCCGACGAGATGCTGGCCGTGAATCTGCAGGATGCGCTGGCCCAGAAGATTCGTTTGCAGGCACTCTTCGACAAGAAGGATTACGCTGGCGTGATCGCTTCTGCTGAGGAGGCTGCTGCCGTGCAGACCGACGAAGAGGAGCGCAGCGACGTTTATTTCATTTTGGGTGCAGCTTACAATGCCCGCACGATGCCCCAGCAGGCGATCGACGCCCTTTCGAAAGTAACGGCCGGTGCGAATGTGGCTGCGGCACAGAAAACGGTGGCACAGCTTAAGGAGAACGCAGCCAAAGCGAACAGTTAGCGGGGTATTCCTGTTTTTGAAATGCGGGGCAGACTTTTTCGGAAGTCTGCCCCGTTTTATTCGAAAGGGCTTTGACTTCCGGGATGCACGCGGGGGCGGTTCAGCGGATGGTTTTGCACTTTATCGCGGCGGGTCGGTTGTCGGGCCGATTCAGGAGGAGCGGGAGCCTTTGTGCCGCAAGTCGGGGCGGTGGCGGTGAGCCGGCCGGTCGGGTTCCGGTTTTCCTGTCCTTTCGTACGGAAGGTTTCCCGAACAGCCTGCGGACAATATCCGGAGAGGTTTCGGGTCGGTTTGCAGTCTGCCTCTCCGCCCAATGGCGGGCCCTACTCTTCGTTCTTTTCCTGGTTTATCCGCACGTTTTGCTGGATGCGCCGCAGTCCGCTGCGTGCGAGAGGTGTATTGCCGAACAGCAGGAGAAACTCCTCTTCGCTCATTGCGAGCCACTCCCGATCCGAAATCGTCAGCGGGTCGAACAGGGGATCGAAATGCGGCGAGCGGTGCATGGGGGCTTTTTGGTTGTGGGGACAGCAGCTCTGGCAGCGATCGCAGCCGAAGATCCATCCGTCGAGGTCGGGCAGGGCGCTGTCGGACTCCTTTTCGATCGTACGACAGGAGATGCAGCGGTTCGTGTCGATCACCTTGGGCGCGACGATGGCTCCCGTTGGACAACTGTCCAGGCAGTTCCGGCAGCGGCCGCAACGGGCTCCTGCGAACGGGGCATCGTATTGGTCGGACGGCAGGGTAAGTACCAACTCGCCCAGCAGGACATAGGAGCCGTATTGGGGCGTAAGCAGCAGGGATTGCCGCCCGATCCAGCCCAGACCCGCTTCGACGGCCAGTTGTTTTTCCAGCAGCGGAGCCGTATCGACGAACGTGCGGCCCGTGAGCCCGGGGTATTGCCGGCGCAGGGCTTCGAGCATCGTGCCCAGCATCTCCTTGAGGACGGGGTGGTAGTCGTGGTTGCGGGCGTAGGAGGCGATTTTTGTGCGGCACCCGGGCGGATAACCTTCGCCCAGCGGGTTCTTGTAGCTCACGGCGCAGACCACGACCGTCTGCGCCCCTTCGACCAGGCGTCGGACGTCGAAACGTTTGTCGAGGTTGCGTTCGAGGTATTCCAGCGAGGAACCGTAGCCTTTGGCGAGCCATTCGCGGAAGTAGGATTCGTTCTCCGCAAGATGTTTGCAGGGCGTGATTCCGCAGAGGTCGAAGCCTGCATTCTCGGCAAGTTTTTTGATGTATTGACCAGAGATCATGGCGATAATTCGGCTCAAAAATAGTGTATTTACGGCAAATAATAGTAAATTTGCCCCGAGTATATTCTCATTTTAATTCGAAAGAAAATGACTATCCATACACTTTACGAACTGGTTCAGCACAGTGTAAAGAGTTTTGCATCGAAAGTCGCTTTTGCCATGTACGGCGGGGAGGAGCTCTCCTATGCCGAGGTGGGAACCCGCGTCAAACACGTGCAGGACCTTTTGATCGGAGCCGGTTTGAAAGCGGGCGACAAGGTGGCGCTGTTGAGCAGCAACATGCCCAACTGGTGCGTTTCGTACCTGGCCGTCACCTCTGCCGGCATGGTCGCCGTGCCGATCCTGCCCGATTTCTCGACCGAAGAGCTGGAGATGATTATCGCCCACTCCGAGGCCAAGGCGCTGATGGTTTCCGACAAGCTCTTCGCTAAATTGGCGAAGTCCACGATCGAATCCCTCCATATCGTGATTCGTACCAAGAATCTGGGCGTGATCGCCTCCCGTCCTGCGGCGGAGAAGGGAGCGGTCGGAATTCCGAATCCCGAAGACCTCGCGGTCATCATCTATACCTCGGGTACGACGTCGCGTCCCAAGGGCGTGATGCTCTCCCACGCGAATCTCTGTGCGCAGATTTCCATGAGCGCCGCCATTTTCCCGATCTTTCCCGACGATACGTTTCTCTCGGTGCTGCCGTTGGCGCACACCTACGAGTGCTCGATAGGTATGATCTATCCTTTCTCGATGGGGGCCCGGGTCGTTTACCTGGATCGTCCGCCTACGGCCTCGGTTCTGATGCCGACGCTTGCCGAGGTACGGCCTTCGGTGATGCTCATCGTGCCGCTGATTATCGAAAAGATTTATCGTCATCAGATTCTCGCCAAGTTTACCTCCAGCGGATTCTGGCGTGCGCTCTACAAGATCGATTTCATGCGCCGTTATCTGCATCGTGTCGCGGGTAAGAAGTTGATGAAGGTCTTCGGCGGGCGGCTGCGCTTCCTCGGTATCGGGGGTGCGAAGCTGGACGGCGGCGCCGAGAAGTTCCTGCTCGAAGCCCGTTTTCCGTACGCTATCGGCTATGGCTTGACGGAGACGGCACCCCTGTTGGCCGGTGCAGCTCCCTCGCAGGTGCGCCTGGGTTCGACCGGGCCTGCCGCGCCGGGCGTTGAGCTGCGGTTGGAGAACGTCAATCCCGAAACCCGCCAGGGCGAGATCGTTGCCAAGACGCCGAGCGCCATGATCGGTTACTATAAGAACCCCGACGCTACGAAGGAGGTCTTCACCGAGGACGGATGGTTCCGTACCGGAGATTTGGGCGAATTTTCGGCCGACGGGTGGCTTTACATCAAGGGCCGGCTGAAGAATATGATCGTCGGTCCCAGTGGTGAGAATATCTATCCCGAGGATATCGAGAGCGTCCTCAATTCGCACGTCTGCGTCGCCGATTCGGTGGTTACCGAGCACGAAGGCCGCCTGGTGGCGCTCGTGCATTTCAATACCGACGCTCTCGAAGCCAAGTTCGACGGCTGGAAGGAGGATTTCGAGAATTGGAAGGAGAATCTCAAGAAGGAGGTCGTCGATTATGTGAATTCCAAGGTCAATCGTTTCTCGCATATCTCCGAGGTCGTGGAGGAGAAGCAGGAGTTCGTCAAGACTCCGACGCAGAAGATCCGACGTTTCCTCTATACCAAGCGCAACCCTCACCAGAAACACGAAATGTCCAAGCGGTAGGGGTGTGTATGCAGTTATGATTCAGGTGCAGATTTCGGTTTGCGCCTGAATCTTTTTTCGGACGGTCGGGTTGCTTCCCGATCGTTTCCTTTGGCCGGAGCTCGTCCCGACTTTCCGATAGAGCTGAGCTGTGTCTGTGTCGGGGCAGTGCGGACCGGATGCCGCTGTTTCGGTTCCGTATGCTCGTTCGTGTCTGCTGCCTCCGGCGGAATGTGCAGCGGTCGAGGTTTTACCGGAGCGTCTGTTTTTCGGATCCCGATTTGTACGGCACACCGCCGCTTCGCGTTGTCCGGTTTTTCGGGAGGAGGGATTTCTTGCGGTGTGGACTTCGCAAATTATAATTTGAGGGTTGCGGGGACGCAGAGAGCGTTGTTAAAATAAAATCGGAAAAGACGCACGGGTCTTTTCCGATTTCGTTGTATGGATTGTTCGCAGTCGGCAGGACGGATTTTTTCCCGGATCATTCGGGAATTTGCACCGAGTCCGACGGTGTGGACAGATCGGGATGGATCAACTCGTTTTCATAAATGCCCAGCGTGCGGTAGTAGTCGTTGAGCTGGGCCAGCACGTCTTGGCGTCCCATGTAGGCCGCCAGATAGTAGAGCCGGTCGAGCGATTGCATCTTGTCGATGAGTGTCTGCGTGACCATATCGCCCTGAATGCCTTGGAAATCGAGGTAGTAGTCGATATACTGCATCAGGTTGCGGGCATAGCTCATCAGCAGGCCGTCGCCCTTGTCCGGGGCACCGGCCATGTAGTAGCCTTCGATGAAGGGGAGGGTGTTGGCGTCGGTGTAGCGGATCTGTTGGGGCGGCAGTTTTTCGAGTCCCATGTCGAGCAGCCGGATCGCCTGTGTCGAATCCCCACGGAAAACATACTCCTTGGCTGCACGGGCGAAGGATTCGCGGGCTTTCGAGGCGCTCAGGGTATGTTGGATGGTGTGGTCGGCGTAGGTTCGGGGATCGCTCAGGTTTCCGTAACGGAATGTTTCGGTCAGCAACGGCGTTACGTAGTCCGGATCGACACGCCCGATCTCCTGCACGTTCCTGCATGGCGTGTAGATCGGTACCAGCCGGTAAGTGTAACCGTCGAACTGGAGGTAATCGAGCAGCCCGAGCGATTGCAACGTGTAAACCTGTGTGAAATGGATCGGACGCTTCCAGTCGAAATGGGCCAGCATGTCGAGCAGCATCATCTCGCTCTTGTCGATCGCCCGTTTGGGCAGTTCCATGTAGATCGTATCCACCATCAGGTCACGATCGGCTTCCTTGACGATGCCCGAGGCGATCGCGTTGTCCTTGTTTACGGGCAGGGCGAAACGGTTGCTCGGCAGGTAGTCGATTTTGCTTCCGTTGCTCAGAACAAGTTTGGTGCGCGGATCTTCGTTGCGGATAAAATCGATGGCCTCTTTCAGCTCCAACGGGCGGTCCACGATGTTTTCTATGGGCAGCATGTCGTTGGTGTAGGTGTATTTGCTGCGTGGCAGCGTGAAGGGGATGCCCGGCGCATCGTTGGCTTTGGTTTTCAGTTCGTCGATGTACCATTCGGCGCCCAGGTAACTCGTGTTCATGATCCGCACGTCCGGGCGCACGCCGTCCACCTCCTGATTGAACCACAGGGGAAAGGTGTCGTTGTCGCCGTAGTTGATGATGATGGCATTGGGCAGTACCGATTGCAAGTAGTTCCAGCCGATGTCGCGGGCCATCGTGCGGTGCGAACGGTCGTGATCGTCCCAGTTCTGGGCCGCGAGAATGCCCGGTACGACCATGCAGACGACCGTAGCGGCTATGGGAGCCATGAGGCCCTTGCGTCGGGTGGCCCAGACGATCAGGTCGCACACGGCGAGTACGCCCAGGCCGATCCAGATGCAGAAGGCGTAGAACGAACCCGCATAAACATAGTCGCGTTCGCGCGGTTCGTTGGGCGAGGTGTTGAAGTAAACCACCAGCGCGATACCCATCATCACGAAGAGCCACATGACGATCGAGAAGTTGCGCGGATCGCGGTTGAGCTGATAGATCAGGCCGATAAGACCCAACAGGAAGGGGAGGAAATAGTAGGTGTTGCGCCCCTTGTTATTCGCTATTTCGTCCGGCAGGTTGTCCTGCGGCCCGAGGTAAAGCTCGTCGATCCACTTGATGCCCGAGAGCCAGTTGCCGTCGGTGATGATCGCGTCGGTAGGCTGGATGTCGCTCTGGCGCCCCACGAAATTCCAGAGGAAATAGCGCCAGTACATGTGGTTGAGCTGGTAGGTGAAGAAATAGTTGAGGTTCTCGCGGAACGTCGGCTCCACGATTACCAGCGGTTCGTAGCCCGAACCGTCGTCCCAAAGCGTCCGGCGTCCGAAATCGAGCACTTCGATCTTGTTCGGGCGTCCCTGCGCGTCGCGGACGATTTCGCCGTTTTCATCCCGTTCGTAATCGGTCCGGGTGCGGTAGGCGCTCCATGATTTGTAACTCTCCTTGCTGGCAGCGTAGTTCCACATACGGGGGAACAGATGCATGAACTCGTCGGGGTGTTCGTACCCGGAGATGATCGAAACCGTTTTGTACTTGCCGTCGTCGTCCAGGTAGCGGACATCCTTGTATTTGTAACCGGAGGTCGGGGCCGAGAACTGGGGACCGTAGAGCAGCGGTTTGTCTCCGTACTGATCGCGGTTGAGCAGCGAATAGAGGGCGAACGGATTGCTCGGGTTGTTGCTGTTCATCGGGGGATTGGCCGCGGCGCGGATCGTAACCGATGCGTAGGACGAGTAGCCGATGAGGATCATCAGCGTCGAGAGCAGCACGAGATTGAGCACCGTGCGCCCTTTTTTATGGGTGAAATATACGCCCATGCCGAGCGCTCCCAACAGGGCTACTACGAAGAACACGAGGCCGGAATTGACGGGCAATCCCAGTGAATTGACGAAGAAGAGGTCGAACAAGGCGCCGATATAGACCGTATGGGGGATGATGATACTGTTGATGAAAACCAGAATCGCGCCCGAAATGAGGGTGCTGACCGCAATACCTTTGAACGTGATGCGCTGCGTTTTGCGGAAATAGTAGATGAATACCAGCGCGGGAACGGTCAGCAGGTTGAGGATGTGCACGCCGATCGAAAGCCCCATCAGGTAGGCGATCAGCACGATCCAGCGCATCGAGTGGGGCTGGTCGGCCTGTTCCTCCCATTTGAGCATGAGCCACACCACCAGGGCGGTGAACATCGACGAGAGGGCATATACTTCGCCTTCGATGGCCGAGAACCAGAAGGTGTCGGTGAAGGTATAGGCGAGTGCTCCGACCGCACCTGTACCCAATACGGCCACGATGTTGGCTTTCGTAAGCTCCGCGCCCTGACGGGTGAGGATGCGGCGTGCCAGGTGGGTGATCGTCCAGAAAAGGAACAGGATGCAGAACGCGCTGGCCAGGCAGTTCATGGCGTTTACCATGTGGGGTACATAGTACGTCGAGGGTGCCAGCATCGTGGCCAGGCGGGCCAGCAGCATGAAGAGCGGTGCTCCGGGCGGGTGCCCGACTTCGAGTTTATACGAGGTGGCGATGAATTCGGAGCAGTCCCACAGGCTCGAAGAGGGCTCCATGGTCAGCAGATAGGTCATGGCCGCGATAGCGAAGACGATCCAGCCGACGATGTTGTTCCAGCGTTTGTAGCTATTCATTTGAGTTTCGGTTTGTCCGCAAAACGGCATGTCCCCTGCGTGCGAAGTCGAACGTTCAGTTTTTTAGGGCAGTCCGTCGGATTTAAGTCTGTTGTTGTGTACAAATACGATGAAAGCCGGGTGCAAAATCGATTTTGCCGGATTTTGCCGCAACGGGTTTCCTGTACTCTGCAAAGATACTAAGATAACGCTTAAATCGGGTGTTTATTTTTGTTTTTTGTTCGGATTCTTTGTTATCGTCGGTAAAGTATGGGGTGCCGCAGGCCGGAATCCGGGTATATGAGGTGCGAGATTCGTTCGATCTTCGGGGGATGCGGGACTCCGGTTGTCTGCCGGATTCTGAAATTTCAACAGAGAGGAGTGTGCGTTGGCAAAGGGAGAGTATATGCGGATCTGAATCGTGTTGTGGAATGAATTCGGAAAAATTTTTGTAAGGGATGTCGTCCTGAGAAAAACCGGTCTGATTATGAATCGGACCGGTTTTTTGTCTTCGGAGCAACTCCTAAAAGATCAATAGGAGTAATCCTCGCAGGGAAGTTTTCCGGTGTATTCGATTTCGAGCTCGGTATTTTTGTCGTCCTCGTCGATGGCTTTGAACGAGCCCGTAATGGTATAGTCGTCATTGCCGTTGGCGACGATTTTGAGAGTTCCCTCCGTGATTCTGTTCTTGATGATTCCGTAGGTGGGATCGTTGTAGTTCCAGAAGGATTTCGCCAGATCGAAAGTCATGTTCTCACCGGCGGCACCGCCCGTGTAGTCGCCGCTGGCGAGTTGCAGAGGATCTGTGGGCGCGAGCGTAATGTAGAACGTGATGCCGTATTCTTTTATCGGAGAGCCATCTTTCAGGCCGAGGAAGAATACATTGTCCCCATTGTAGTAGAGGTCGCCGACGGTCATGGTTGCTTTCGGTGCTTCCGGAGCCGGAGGAGTCGAATAGTTGTTGAAAGGTACTGTGCCGGTAAAATCGATCTTAATGGCTGTTTCCTGTCCGGTGTCGCTCGCTCCCCGGAGAGTGCCGGTTACGGTGTAGTTGTGGTTCCCGTTGTTTGTCACGGTGAGTGAACCTTCTTTGATCGTATTTTTGATCCGGTCGTTGAAATTCTCCTTGTCGATGAATGTCCAAGAGGATTTGGCTGCGTCGAGGGTCATCTCTCCGCTGCCGGTCGATACGGGGTAGTCGCCGCTGACGAGCTGCAGGGTCTCCGAAGCGGGTAGTTTGAACGAGAGCGACGCTTCGTAAGTATCTGTCGGGTTGGCGTCCTTGAGGGTCAGAGTATAGATATTGCCGTCGTAGTAGTCCAGGTTGCCGATGGTCATGGTCACCTCCGTAACAGTCGGTTCCACGGGTTCCGGATCGGCGTAGTCCTCGAAAGGAAGAGTGCCGGAAAAGTTGATTTTCAGAGCTGTGTTTTTACCGGTTTTATCGGATGTACCTTCCAGTGTGCCGGTGATCGTGTAGTTGTGGTCGCCGTTGCTGACGATGTGAATTTTGGTTCCCTCCTTGAGCCGGTTTTTGATCTTGTCGTTGTGGTTGTCCTTGTCGGTAAAGTTCCAGAATGACTTGCTCGCATCGGATCATCCGGGTCTTCATAGTCTTCCGAGTAATCGGAAATCAGCAACCGACCTGTGAATGCGAACGCTACGCCCGCTTCGTTTTCCATAATGGAACCCCCGTCCTGAATGGAGCCGCCTTTCATGTGGCCTCTGATCGTGTAGGTCATGTTGTCGCCGATGGCGACTTCGAATTCTCCGGCTTCGGCAACGTATTGTGTCCATTTGGGGGCGACCACATTCCAGTTGGAACGGTATCTAGTCGTATTTTTATTGTTGAACGTATTTATTTCCCAAGTGGAGGAGGCGGTGTATTTCCCGGCCGGAAGGGTGAAGCTACCCTTTTCCTGTCGTGGGACATTGACATAAAAGCATACGCTACATCCGCGGGCAGAGTTGTTCAGGTCTTTCAGGTAGAGGAAATAAACGGCTCCGCCCTCTTTGCTGTATTCACTGTCATGCCCGTAGTACATCAGTTCGCCTTCGGTCATCGTATGGGCGATGTACCCGGTCATGGGCGGATTGGGATCGTCCGGAATTTGGGGTCCCTGTGGGTCGTCCGGGTCGTTCGGCTCCGTCTGTTCCATACCGTTGTCTTTGTCGCTGCATGAAGGCAGGCATCCCAAAATCCCCCCCCCCGAACATCAGCAACATCCATGCGAATCTAAAGTGTTTCATAGCGTAAAAGGTTTTAGTGCCGGGCCTACGGCAGGTTTTTAATTTTCGGCAGAAACGAGGCCGGTCTTAAAAAAAAGCGCTTTCTGCTTAAGTGTTTTCTTTCATGTAATAGAGATGTTGTTTTTCTTTGTTGGAAAAAATAGATAAAATATTCGGTATTTGCAAATGTTTTTGTCTTTTTTAATTTATTGTGTGTTTTTATTGGTTGAAAAATTGGGACTATCTCGTTCGACGAAGTTTGAAACGATATTTTTAAGTGAGGAGACGGTCGAGATAGTCGTCTGTCGGTTGTTAAGAAGATCAGTCCGGACTGAATGTCCGGACTGATCGGGAATTTTTCGTATGGAGCCGGTCTGATGCTTTTCTCCTGAATGGTAGTTTTCAGGAGAGGCGTAGCGATCGGTGTAATTTCGACGGTTGCCGTCGTCAATGTTGTATGGATGTGTCGTTTGTCGTAATAGGGATGAATACGATGTCCGAACAGCGCAGGGCTTCGTCATCGACGGCAAAGGCATAAATGTAGTATTTGGAGTTCGGTTCGAGCGTTTCCTGGATTTCTCTGGATTGTTGGAAGGTATATTGGCTCAGGATCATTTCGGCCGTGTAGCCCATCCATCCGTAGATCTTTACGTTGTCGATCCAACTTTCCGATATTTTCTCCAAAACGGTCGCATCCGTATCGGCCGCATCGACGCTGCCGTAGATCTTTGCGACAAAATGGCCGTCGTAATCGTTCGCTTTGACAAGAACGTCGATGTTGAGACCTTCGGTCGAAACGATCTGTATGTCGAATTTTGTGTCGATTGTTTGGGGTGCCAGGGTTGTGAGCGTCTTTTTTGAGATCGGGGTCAGCCTTTCGATCGTGATGGGATCCACGCCGTATGCGTAAACGAGGTATTCGGTATTGGGTTCCATGTTTTCGATCAGCCTGTCTGCAATAGTCCCCTGTTCGAGGTATTCTTGTGCCCAGCTTTGCCAGCCGCTGCCCGTTGCGTCCATGTCTGTATAGAAGTCGATGTCGTATTGGTAGAGCTCGTCATCCGTCTTGAAATCGGCGGCAGCCCGGGAGGGGATGATGTTCAACAGATAATACATTTCCTGGTCTCCGGGACGGACTGTAGTTCGGAATGTTTTTGTGGTGATGTCCGAAATCGTTATCGTAAATGCCTCCTCCGGACGGGCCGCCTGTTTTGCTGTAAAGGAAGGCGCCGGCTGGATATCCGCGTACGAAACTTCGATGATTGCTTCTCTCTTTTCCGCTGTTTCGTTTTTGGTTACGTTGAAAGAGATGACCCCTGCGGTTTTGGTATCGATGTCCGTTATCCAACTGTCGTTGCATTTGGCAGACAGGGTCGCATTTGCGACGGGGTTTTCGATCGTGTATTCGATTTGGAAAGG
>QWBY01002048.1_pt1 | contig 11844 bp, 8 predicted proteins | sample 1972471 | NCBI WGS metagenome assembly QWBY01 (sample SAMN09866722, study PRJNA288562) | Human gut metagenome isolate term6_stool, whole genome shotgun sequencing... | reverse complement strand
TAAGAATGGAAAAACGTTTCTGATATCTACGACTATTGATCCATTCATATCAGCATTTATTGATACAGAAGGAAATATACATAGTGTGTACGACGCAACTAGCAAATTTAAATTTCCAGACAAAGGATATGTAGTTATAGATAAAATAATAACTAATACAACATATCAAAATTTAGTAGTAGATGTACCGAACATTAGAATAGAGGTTAGAGAGAAGGGGAATAATATGACAGTTGTTACTAGAATCTCCTATGAGTTCTCAGGAGGTGAGGGGAATGTTTTTGAACGCTAAAGATACCAAAATAAAGATAATATATGCAATATTATCCATTATATTAGTAGTATCGACTGTAACAGTACAAGCAGAAGACTATAAACATCCATACTATCTAAATGGTAAATTCTCATTTGGTCCTAGTGCAATTAATTTCTTAGACCCACCAAAAGTAACAGAAGTAGATGGTGTCAAAATTTATACAAACTCAAAAATGTATAGAAAATGAAAATTTCTGTATGTTTTGTATTTAAATAAAAGAAATTAATGGAAATTTAATTTTCATGTCAAAGCACTTTGCTCTATGCAAGGTGCTTTTTTTGTGGGTATTTTATTTTAATTTTTCTTAATAATAAACTTAAATTAAATTCACAATTCATTAAGTCTTTGTTATCATGAGTTTTTGAATACTTCTACAGAATAAAGTGAATTTTGTATTTTTTTATTTTATATGATATTCTATATCTATTAAAGAGGTGATATTTTGCACATAGCAATAATTATGGATGGCAATGGTAGGTGGGCTACAAAACGTGGTTTGCCGAGGGCTTTTGGCCACAGAAAAGGAATGCAAAAGGTAATCGAATCCATAGAGTGGGCTGATGAAAATGATATTAAATACTTAACCCTCTATGCTTTTTCAACAGAGAACTGGAAGAGGCCACAAAATGAAGTTTCTTTTTTGATGAACCTTTTGATTGAATATATAGATAAGGAGCTTAGAAATCTTCACGAAAAAAATGCCAAGGTAAATATTTTTGGAAGTTTAAAAGAGCTTCCAGAAAAGTGTCGCGAGAAACTTGAGTATGCTGTTGATTTGACAAAAAATAATACTGGCCTAGTAGTAAACTTTGCAATAAATTATTCTGCCTGGCAAGATATAGTTTTTGCCACACAAAAGATTGTAGAGACAGGTATTGGCGCAGAAAAAGTTGATGAAGATTTGATTAGGAAAAATTTATTTACTGCTGGTATGCCAGACCCAGATTTTATTTTAAGGACTGGTGGAGAATTGCGTTTATCTAATTTTATGTTGATGCAAGCGGCTTATTCAGAGTTTATTTTTAGGGACTTGTATTGGCCAGATATTACATGGGATGATTTGGACGCTTGTCTTGAAGAGTTCAATCACAGAAAGAGAAATTTTGGGGGACTTAAGTAATGAGCACATTTAAAACAAGATTGATCACATCGATTGGAATAGCGATTTTTTATATAGGAATGTATTTACTGGGTAGCACTGTTGCAACAATAGCAACTAGTCTTATTATATTGGGCATTATCTATGAGCTTGATAAGTGCTTTAAAACAAAGGACATAAGGCCTTATAGTATTTTTTTGATGGGAATAGTAATCTTTAGATCAATAAATTCATTCCTGCTTTTTAAATACAGTTATTTTCATATAGATAATATTTTAATCTTAGCCATGCTGATTTATTTTATTTTTGATGATAGTCAAAATAAGCTTATGAATGTATGTGCAAGTACCTTTATCTATGTATATATCCTGATTTTAGGCAGATCTTTCTATACCTATCAGGTATTTAATTCTGACAGATTTTTATTAATTATTGCCATTACAACTGGTGCTGATGTTTTTGCTTACCTAGGTGGCAGCCTGCTTGGCAAACACAAACTCATGCCAAAAATCAGTCCTAAAAAGACAATTGAAGGTGCAGTTTTCGGCCTATTGGGTGGTATTGGACTTGGGTTACTTGCAGGTTCATTAGTATTAAACTTATCTGTTAATTTTAAAAGCATTTTAGTTTTATTGTTTGCATCAATTATGGCTGAATTTGGAGACTTATTCGCTTCATCTGTAAAAAGGGCCTTGGGAGTTAAGGACTTTAGTAATCTTCTACCAGGCCACGGAGGACTTTTGGATAGGTTTGATAGCATTTTATTTGTTGCATTTGCATTGGAGTTATTTTTATAATGAAATTTATCTACGCATTTTTAATTTTACTTGGCGTAATTACCATCCATGAGTTTGGGCATTTTATTGCAGCCAGAATTGTCGGAGTAAGGGTCAAGGAGTTTTCTATAGGAATTGGACCAAAATTATATCAAAAGCAGGGAGTGGAAACTTTATTTAGCATAAGAGCTCTGCCACTTGGTGGCTATTGCAGATTTGACGATGAGGAGGACGAAGAGAACCTTGGATTTTCTTATAAATCTTCTGACAAAGTTGATTATGAGGATGCATCAAATGGCAAAAAGCTAATTATTTTAATAAGTGGTATTCTTATGAATATGTTTACTGCTTTATTAATTTTAGTTTTGATGTTTTCTTTTTATGGATATCCTTCAACCTATGTTGAAAAAATTGTCCCAGGATCTATAGCAGAGGAAGTGGGCATCCAAGAAGGAGACCATATTTTAAAGATTGACGATATCAAAGTCAATACCGCAAGTGAACTAATGGCAACAGAAGTTTATAAAAATAAAAAATATACTCTGACTGTGATTAGGAGTGGGGAAGAGCTTTTAATCCCAATAGACTCTAAGGATGGCAAGATTGGAGTTTATTTTGCAGTGAGAAAAAATCCTGGAATTGCCATTAAACAGAGTTTTGCTACAGCAGGCATGTTTATAAGTGAAATTTTTAAGGCCATCAAAGAGATTTTTGTCGGCAAGGCTGATAATTTGATGGGCATAGTCGGTTTTGTTGCCACAGTTGGCACGATGCAAGGGGTTAACTTAAATGTAATACTGATGATTATAGTAAATATTTCTATATCACTAGCAGTATTTAATATACTTCCTATAGCGCCGCTAGATGGTGGACAAATTTTACTTGTATTAATTGAAAGTATAATCGGTAGAAAACTTAGCGACAAAGCCAAAACGATTATTATGAGTATTGGTATAGTTTTTATACTTTATATTTTTATAAGGAGTTTAATGAATGACTTTTCAAGATTTTAGTGAGTACAAGAGAAGGCCTACTAAAAAAATTAAAGTTGGTAATGTATTTGTAGGTGGAGACGCCCCTATAAGTGTTCAAACTATGACAAATACCATAACCTCTGATGTTGATGCTACTGTTAAGCAAATTTTAGAGTGCGAAGGCTACGGTTTGGACTTAGTTAGGGCAGCTATCAACACAAAAGAGGATGCTCTTGCCATTAAAAAAATTAAAGAAAAAATTAAAGTACCTTTTATTGCAGATATCCAGTACGATTATAAGCTCGCTATGTGGGCCGCTGAAAATGGGGCTGATTGTATTAGGATAAATCCAGGCAACATGCAAGACAAAGAGGGTTTAAAATCCTTGGTTACCTTGCTAAATGAAAGGGATATTCCTATTAGAATTGGCGTTAATTCTGGATCTATTGACACGAAAATAATCGATAAATTTGGTGGAGTTAATGCAAAAAGCCTGGTTGAAAGTGCTTTTTCTGAGGTTAAGACCTTAGAGGATTTAAATTTTACAAACATCAAAGTTTCCATTAAATCTTCGGATATATATGTGGCTGTTGCAGCCTATGAAAATTTTTCTAAAGCCATGGACTATCCTCTTCACTTAGGGATAACTGAAGCTGGCCCATACGAAGAGGGAATGGTAAAATCAGCGATAGGAATGGGAATATTACTACACGAAGGCATTGGTGATACTATTAGAGTTAGTTTGACAGATGATCCTTATAAAGAGGTTATAGCTGGTCAAAATATTTTAAAGTCCCTTAATTTAAATGCAAAAGGAATTAACCTTATATCATGCCCAACTTGCGCAAGGACAAATGGACAAATGATTGAGATGGTTAAAGAATTTAAAGAGCAAATGCCAAGTATTAACGGAAAACTAAATGTTGCCATTATGGGTTGCAGCGTAAATGGTCCAGGAGAGGCCAGAGAGGCTGACATAGGAATTGCTCTTATGAAAAACAAGGTAAATCTTTTTAAGAAAGGGAAAATCATTAGAACTCTTGATAAGTATATGGCTGTTAGTGAATTGATCAATGAGATAAAAATAATGGATGATGAAGCTATTAATTGATTCTATTTCGTATTTTAGAAAAGGGGTTAACTAAGGTTTTTGTATTTAGCATGCTTATGCTCAAATAATTTAGAATTAATGGCGTGATAAATAGTCACGTCTATTTACATATAATATTTTTATAAAAAAATTTATTAATGGTTACTGTACATATTTGTGTATAGCAGAGAGAAATCTTCCGTGTTATAATATAAAAAAGAGATGAGAAAGAGGTTTATATATGAATTATTCAAGGGTTAATTTGTTGGGATTGTTAGAAATCTTAAAAAAATATTCTGATGAGAATCATATTTTATCCATTGATCAAATTCAAAACTATATGGAAGATGAATATGGTATAAGTCCTGATAGAAGGTCGATTTATAAAGCAATCGATACTTTAATTGACTTTGGATATGATATTTCAAAGTATAAAGAAAATGGTAAAGGATACTTTCTCAGGGACAGAATGTTTGAAGCAAGTGAAATATCGATGCTTTCTGATATGATTGTCAATTTTAAATTTCTTGATATCAAATACAAGAAAGATATTGATAGAAAATTACAAAGCTTATTATCAGTTTATAAACGCAAGGAATATAAAGATGTAACAGACACTAATCCAGAAACAATAAGAGAGATCTTTTTAAATATTGAGATTTTACAAGAAGCTATTTTAAATAAAAGAAAAGTATCGTTTGTTTATCTACAATATGATTTAAATAAGAAACTTGTACCAAGGAAAAACGAATTATATGTTGTAAATCCCTTAGACTTGATTGTAAAAAATAGCAAATATTACTTAATATGCTCCAAAGATCCGTATACCAACATTTCTTTTTATAGGTTGGATTTGATAAAAGATTTAAAAATTTTAGAAGAAAGTTCGTTGGAAATCAAGGATGAAGACATTAAAAAACAAATAGAAAATTCTATTTATGCATTTAGTGGTAGTCCAGAAAAAATTATTTTAAGATGTAAAAATGAAGTGATAGACTATCTGATAGAAGAGTTTGGAAATAATATCAATATTAAAAAAGAGGATGAGGAATTTTTTACGGCAGAATTTAATGGACCAACAAAAGGCTTGGTTTATTGGGCCTTACAATTTTTAGAATATGTAGAGGTTGTTGAACCAATAAATGTTAGGGAAGAGATAATAAGAATTTTAAATAACAATAGTTATAAGAACTAGCAGCAACATTTTCTTGTATTTGCTATATATAGATTTAGAAATATTAATATTTAAAGGATTATAAAATGGAGAAATTCATTAATAAATAATGAAAAGGAGTCATAAATGAACATAAGACAGTTTGATAGGCAGAAAAAGAGTAAAATAATGGATGGTGAGTAAAATGGATAATTCGATTTTAGAAGTGATATTAACTGGCGATGATATTGAACATTTTAATAGTTTGAACTTTAAAGTTGAAAGGGTGGACTTAGATACCAAGACCAATTCTATAAAAGTCAGCTCTTGTTCTAATCAAAACATCAATCAAATTGATTTAGATTTCATCAAGAAGGCTTTTGAAAAGTACTTATCTTCTCTGGAAGTTATAGTAAACAACAAAATTATAAAGACTGACGTTGAAGACGAGAAGGATGTTGATGCTCAGAACTTGCTTGATAGCACCGAAAGTTTAGTAGATGAATATAAATTTGATGATGAGTTCGAAGAAGAGGATTTAGCTTTTACAAATAAAGTTTTAACCGAAGAAGTGGAACCAGCAAAGGAAAGTAAGAAGACTGAAAACAAGAAGAGTTTTTATAAATTCTCCAAAAAAGATTTTAAGAATATTATTAAAATAAAAGATCTAACCCAAGATGATGTTTTTCCTACTGTAGAAGGGGAAATTTTTGCTTTAAATATTAGAGATACCAGACGTGAAGATCTTAAGATTCTTGGCTTTTATGTATATGATGAGACTGAATCTTTAATGGTTAGGGCTTTTATAAATTCAGATAAATTGGATGAAATAAAGAACAATTTATTTGATGGTCAGTATATAAGACTAAATGGTGATTACGCTTACAACAATTTTGATAAGTGTATGGCTCTTACCATGCGTAATTATGAGATTGTAGAGAAAGAAGCTCGTCAAGACAATGCAGATGTTAAGAGAGTAGAAATTCATGCCCATACAAAGATGAGTACTTTAGCGGGGTCAATTGATGCTGGAGATTTGGTCAAGCAATTAAAGGCATGGGGACACAGGGGCTTTTGCCTTACAGACTTATCTAACGTTCAAAGTTATCCTGATGTAATGGATGCTTCTGATGAAAATTTTAAAATTGTATATGGTATTGAAGGCGTTTTAATTGATGATAACGAAAGGCTTATTGTTGATTATAAAGATGGCTTCAAAGACTTTGTTGTTTTTGATATTGAATCCACTGGGCTTAATCCATTTAGCGACGATGTAATTGAAATTGGTGCTGTAAAGATTAGGGATGGTGAAATTGTTGATAGGTACAACCAATTAATAAATCCAGGCAGGCCTATATCTGCTTTTACAACGCAATTAACTAGTATTACTAACGAAGACTTGGCTGATAAACCAAGCTTTGAAGAAATAAAAGATGACTTCTATGATTTCATCAAGGGAACTATTTTGGTTGCCCACAATGCTGAGTTTGATATTGGTTTTATGAAAAGAAAATACAGCGAATATGGAATATATTTAGATAATCCATACGCTGACACGCTTAAAATCAGCAGATATACTTTAACTGACTTAAAGAGACATAAGCTTGATATTGTTGCTGAAAGATTAGGGGTAAGTCTACAAAACCACCACAGGGCAGTAGACGACGCCAACGCTACAGCAGAAATTTTTATTGCTCTTGTAAATATTTTGATTAGGCAAGGAGACATAGAAGACTACTATGGCCTAAAGGATATTAAATATATCAATGAGTTTTCTAGTTTTAATGCACTTATTTATGCGAAGAACTATACAGGTTTGATAAATCTTTATCACTTGGTTTCAGATTCTCATACAGATAGCTTTATGCATGGGCCAAAGATTATGTTAAGTGATTTGGAAAAATATAGGGAAGGATTAATCCTTGGTGCAGAGGCAATAAAGGGCGATTTATTTAATAAAATTCAATCGGGATTTTTAAAAGAAGATCTTGAAGATATGATTAGCAAATACGATTTTGTTGAAATTCAACCTTTTGATAACTATGCAGGCCTTCTGATGTCCAATAGATATAATTCGGTTGATGATTTAACTTCTATTTTAAAAGAATATATTGGTACTGCTGATTTTTATAATAAAAAAATAATTGCGGGCGGCAATGTCTATGAGATGGTTCCAAATGATGTAATTATTAGAAGAATTTTGGCCAAGGGTCGTGGAGACTTTAGAGGTGAAAATGATCCCCCTATGTTCTTGAAGACAACAGATGATATGCTAGCGGGCTTTAACTTTATTTCTGATAGGGCCTACGAATTTGCAGTTAAAAATACAAATGAACTTTTGGATGCATGTGAACAGTTAAGACCAATTCCTAAAGAAAAGTTTCCACCTATAGTTGAAGGCTCAGATGTGGAATTAAGAGAGTCTTGTCTTAAAAAAGCGAGGTCTATTTATGGTGATGACTTACCTGAAATAGTTGAGAAGAGACTTGAAAAGGAACTTAATTCTATAATTTCAAACGGTTATGCAGTTATGTATATTATTGCAGAGAGACTTGTTAAAAAATCGGAAGATGATGGATATATAGTTGGTTCTCGTGGTAGTGTTGGATCAAGTTTTGCTGCAACTATGAGCGGCATTACAGAAGTTAATCCATTGCCACCACATTATGTATGCACAAAGTGTAAGTACAGCGAATTTGATGAAAGCGGCAAGTATAATGTAGGCGTTGATATGCCAAATAAAGATTGTCCACACTGCGGCATTGAAATGAAAAAAGATGGCTACAATATTCCTTTTGAAACTTTCTTAGGATTTAATGGTGATAAGGAACCAGATATCGACCTTAACTTTGCCGGTGAATACCAACCAAAGGCCCACGCTTATGTAGAAGAATTATTTGGCCACAATTATGTCTTTAGGGCAGGGACTATTGGAACAATTCAATTTAAAGTTGGCTATGGATATGTTAAAAATTATTTTGAAGAGAAAGGTGAACATGTATCCGATGCTGAGGTTTATAGATTAGTTGACAAAATGATTGGTATAAAGAGAACAACAGGCCAACACCCAGGAGGCATTATGATTGTTCCTAAGAATAAAGATATCCATGATTTTTCACCTATACAATATCCAGCAGATGATGCTAATTCAGGCGTGTTTACAACACACTTTGCTTATAAGGCTATTCACTCGAATATATTAAAGCTAGATATACTTGGTCACGATGGTCCTACAATGATTAGGATGCTGGAAGATATGACTGGCGTTAGCCATAAAAGTATAAAATTTGATGACCCAGAAATTTTATCCATGTTTTCATCTACTAAGCCTTTGAAATTAGACCCAGAAATTTTGGGGTGCAGCACAAGTACTCTAGCTATTCCAGAATTTGGAACTGACTTTGTTGTAAGCATGCTTGACGATACAAATCCTAAAAACTTTGCTGACCTTGTCAGAATTTCAGGCCTATCACATGGAACGGATGTTTATTTAAATAATGCAAAGGACTTGATTGAACAAGGAGTGTGTGAACTAAAGGACGTTATCGCAACCAGGGAAGATATTATGACTTATCTATTACATGCTGGTATGGAAAATGATTTTTCTTTCTTTACCATGGAAAAAGTTAGAAAGGGAAAACCACTCACTGAAGAAGATGAAGTCAAGATGAGAGATCATGGTTTGCCTGAATGGTATATAGATTCATGTAATAAAATTAAATACATGTTCCCAAAAGCTCATGCTGTTGCATATGTAATGTTAAGTTACAGGCTTGCTTGGTACAAACTTCATTATCCTGAAGCCTTTTATGCAACTTTCTTTACAACTAAAAAGATTGACTTTGACTATTCTGCAATTACAGGTGGTTTAGAGAAAATAAATGAAAAAATAAAAATTATAAAATCTCTTGAAAGACCTACACAAAAAGAACAAAATGACTTAAAATTATTAATTGTTGCAAGAGAAATGTATCTTAGAGGAATAACTTGCAAGCCAGCTGATATTTATAAGTCAGAGCCTTTTAAATTTTTAAAAGCTGAGGGAGCAATAATTCCACCTTTAACTGTAATTCCAAACTTAGGAGATGGGGTTGCTGAAAGTATAGTTGAAGAGAGAAATATTTCTAAATTTTTAAGTTTGGATGACTTGATGAAGAGGACTCGACTAAATAAGACAAGTGTCGCATATATGAAAGATCATGGAATCTTGGAAGGTATGCAAGATACAAATCAAATATCTATGTTTTAAACTTGATATAAAAATAAATCTATGTTACTATTAATTAAATAAAACAGATATTTTTTTAGGAGGAAATATGAAAAGAGTTCTTTGTATTATTTTATCTTTAATAATGCTGACAAGTATTTCTTTAGCCGGAGCGCCAACATATGAATCTAAAACTGTTAGCGGTGTAAGGGCTAATGTTGTTAAAGTAAAGTTAGAAGAGGGCGTTAAACTTAGGGTTGCCAAAAACAATGATAAGTTAATTGGCGCTGAGTCCTTTCAATCCATGGTAAAAACTTATGGTGCAAAGGCTGCTATAAATGCTAACTACTTTGACGCTTATAAAACCTTGGAGCCAATGGCAACGATTATCAAAGGTAAACAAGTTATTCATATGGTTGGCAATACTGCAAGCCTAATGGTATATGATGATTACAAGGTCCACTTTGATACTCTCACACTTTCTTATAAAGGAAGCCTTGATGGCAAGACTAAAAATGAGTGGAATAATAATACACAAGCAATGGATTTTAATATTTTTAGCGTATGGTATGTAAATCAAAATCCTAGTGACCAATCAGGTGTTTATATATTTACAAAATACAGAAACAAGGACATAGTTTTAAATGGTGGTTGGATAGTAGAGGTTGTCAATAATGTTGTTGGTAAAACTTATTCGCCGGCAGGGAAAATTACAATACCTGAGAATGGATACGTAATTTATTATGGACCACAAGCAGCTGACAAAAATTTTGTTGACCAAAGATTTAAAGCAGGTAGAACTGTTGGCCTAGAACTTGTGGATCAAACTGGCAGCTCAACTTTTAAAGCTGGAGATAAGGATATAAAATATTCAGATATATCCGACATGATTGCTGCTGGACCTATGGTTGTAAAGAATGGGAAAAATGTAGCAGCAGAAAATAAAAAGGCTTTTAAAGAAGCGAAGATAAATACAAACTCTGCTCAGAGATCTGCAATTGGTCTTACAGCAAATAACGAGCTCGTTATGGTGACATGTGTTGCCACTATGGAAAAGCTCGCTGAAGTGATGATAGCATTAGGATGTAAAGACGCAATGAATTTAGATGGCGGAGCTTCAAGTGCCTTATATGTAAATGGGAAATTCGTAAAAGCTGCCGGAAGAAATTTAAATACAATATTTATGGTTCAATAACAAAAGCATGCCCAGGGCATGCTTTTTTTGTGTAGAAATGTTTATTTTTATATGTTATAATTAATCTAGGTGATAAAATGAATAATTTCTTAATAATAGATGGATCGTCATTGGTTAACAGGGCTTTTTATGCTCTGCCGCCTTTAACGAATAAAAAAGGTGTACAGACAAATGCTATATATGGATTTATAAGGATGTACAAGAGGCTGGTTGAAGAATACAAACCAGAGCTTGTTGCTGTTTTATTTGACCCAAAGGGACCAACCTTTAGGCATAAAATGTATGATGGATATAAGTCAACAAGAAAGAAATTTCCGCCAGAATTAAGCTATCAAATTTCAATTTTAAAAGATCTTTTAGATGAAATGGGAATTAGGACTTATGAAGTTCAAGGCTATGAAGCTGATGACTTGGCCGGAAGCTTATCAAAGAAATATTCTGATAACTACAATGTCGTTTTAGTTACTGGCGATAGGGACTATTTGCAACTTGTAGATGACAATGTAAAAGTTATCTATACAAAGAGGGGAATATCTGAAACAGTTGACTATGATAGGCAAATGATTATGGATGACTACGGACTTACACCAGACCAGCTTATTGATTTAAAGGCCCTAATGGGAGATAAGTCTGATGATATACCTGGCATAGATGGAATTGGTGAAGTCACTGCAAAAAAACTTCTTCATGAGTATAAAACCCTTGATGGCGTCTATGATAATATTGACAATATGAAGAAAAATAAAACTACCGAAAGAATTGCAAATGGTAAAGATGCTGCCTATCTTTCGAAGGAACTTGGGAGAATAAAGTGCGATGTTGAGGTTGAGAGTAAAGACTACTTTAAACTTAGAGACCCTAACACCGAAAGAGTAAATGAAATTTTCTCTGACCTTGAATTTCAAGATTTTACAAGTGGAGAAAGCAAGGATGATAAAATTGAAGTCGAATATAAGATAGTCGATTCTTTTAAAAATATTAAATTTGCTTCAAAGACTCTGGCTGTCAAGCAATTTTTCAGAAACTCCTACCAC
>QWBY01002751.1_pt1 | contig 11847 bp, 9 predicted proteins | sample 1972471 | NCBI WGS metagenome assembly QWBY01 (sample SAMN09866722, study PRJNA288562) | Human gut metagenome isolate term6_stool, whole genome shotgun sequencing... | reverse complement strand
GCTCATGTTGCTCTCCTTGGCCGAGCTTGGGTCGCCCGTGGCTTGCATCACTTGCAAGCCCGCCACCTGTCCGGTCAGGGCCTTGTCTATGTTAACGGTGGGCATCATCAGCAAGTCGTCTTGCTTGATGGTCTCCACGGAGCCGGTGAGAGCCGATTTCTTTTGTATGCCGTAGCCCACCACGACCAACTCGTCTAAGTTTTGCGCGTCGTCGTCCATGATGACGTTTATGGCTTGCTGGGCGTTTTTCACGGAGATGGTTTTAGACTTGTAGCCTATGTATGACACCACGATGGAGCGTCCTCCTTGTATTTGTGGAATGTGGAATTTTCCGTCCGCGTCGGTCACCGTGACCGTCTTGGTGTCTTTCCACCTGACCTGCGCGCCCACCAATGGCTCACCACCCGCATCTACGATCCGCCCCGAGAGTGTCGGTTGATTGGTGTTTGGGTGTTGGGCATATGATACAAACGGCAGTAAGATCATTGCCACTAAAAGTATGTAATGATTGATTTTCATTATTTTTTAATATTGTTACTTGAATATTATACTATATTTTCAGTGTTTAGTAGAGTGTGTGTAAATTATCGTTTGCAAATTTAAACAATTAGTTTGAGAAATGTATGTTTTGTGCTTCTGTATTTAATATTTTCTAACGCGCATATATGTTTTTTGAGTTTGTCTAATGACTACAGCATAATTATTTTCTCATCGAGCAATTTAAATGTATATAATATTAAATCAACCTTGCCTGATTTCTTTTGGTTCATCATGCAAAGGGTAAGTAAACTCGGTCATGTAGTTTGCTATATTCTACGGTTTACTTTCACTTTGAATTTTAAACGTTTTTGAAATCAGCCAAGGTTGATTTAATGACGCTCACTTTAGTAGGAATATTACATCCTGCTTACAGCATGTATTTTATCAGTATTTTATAGTCCTAAGCCTTTCTTGGCTTTAGCAGCGGCGTTGTCAATGGCTTTTCCAGCATCTGCTTTGGCTTTTTCGCCAGCTTTGTTAGCCTTTTGTTTGGCTTCGTCTACTTTTTTCTCCATTTGTTTGGCAGCGTCGTTTGCCTTGCGCTTAGCGTCATCGGTCACTTTGTTGGCGGCTTCGTCTACAGCTTCTTTAGCATTCTGGATGGCATTGCCTGCTGTCTCTGTTGCCACAGCGGCGGGCATGCTTTTGATGGCTTCGGCAGCTTCATCTGCGCTAACGCCAGCGGCAGCGGCCTTGCGAACGCCATCTGAGGCTAAGTTCACTATATCATTAGACACTGCATTTTTTGCTTCTTCAAGCGTTGTGGCAGTGGCTGTTGGCAAATTGTTAATATTTGTAAGCAGATTGTTGATAGTGGCATTGTTTGGCACAAGTTTTTTTATTTTCTCAACGTTTTGATTAACAAAGTTCTTGATCAAAGCGCCATAGGTCTTTGCATTCTCAAGTTGTCCGGCATTGACAAAAGCCTTATAAGTGGCGGCAATGTTTGCCAGGGCGGTGGGAAGAGCCTTTGTGTTATTGGTGTTCAGCACATTGGTCAGTTCTTTGGTCACAGCGTCCATGCTTTCCCTTGCTTCTGCGGAGAGGGTAGAAGCATCGACAACCTCTGTCTCATTGGTATTGCCAGCTGGCGCATTGGCATTGTTCTTAGCTTTGTTTCCACACCCTGTCAGGGTTAATGCAGTTACTGCAATAATCAAAACAAATAGTTTTTTCATCTTCTTTTTTATTTTAGTTAAACACAAAAAGCATGTTATTTAGTAACATCCCATATATTTTTATTGTTTAAAGGTAATGAAATATTATCAGAGACGGTTCTTTTTTTATAGGATTTAACCTTTTGTTTGTATTGATATGTTTTTTTTGTATTTGCTTCTATCATGCTGTCTATTTGAGATTATAAAATAAGTCCGAGGCCTGGGGGCCCCGGACTTATTTATATAAATAGGTAAGAAGAGTCGTTATGCTTCTTCACTCCAATCTTCTTTGGTTTTGCGCACGTATGATTGATAGCGCAATTTAGCCATTTTCTCGGCGGCATCGAAGAGTTCCTCGGCCTCGTGTGGGTAGGCTTTGGCCACTGATGAGTAGCGTACCTCACCCATAAGGAACTCGTGGAAATTCTCCCACTTGGGCTCCTTGCTGTCAAGCTGGAATGGGTTTTTGCCCTCCTCAGCCAACAGTGGGTTGTAACGCCACAAGTGCCAATATCCACATTCCACAGCCAGTGCTTCCTCGCGCTGAGAAGTGCCCATGTTGCGTTTCATGTTCTTGGTGCCTTTAATGCCGTGGTTGATACATGGCGCATAAGCTATAATGAGTGATGGGCCTGGATAAGCCTCTGCCTCACGAATGGCTTTCAGCGTTTGGGCGTTGTCTGCGCCCATGGCAATCTGTGCCACGTAGATGTAACCGTATGTGGTCTGCATGAGTCCAAGATCTTTCTTACGAATACGCTTGCCCGAAGCTGCGAACTGTGCGATGGCGCCTAATGGTGTAGCTTTGGACGACTGTCCACCAGTGTTGGAGTACACCTCGGTGTCGAGCACGAGAATGTTCACGTCCTCGCCCGTGGCCAACACGTGGTCAAGACCACCGTAACCGATATCATAAGAAGCACCGTCGCCACCGATAATCCACTGGCTACGTTTCACCAAATAGTGGTCGAGCGTCTTCAGCTCTTCTGCGATGGCGCATCCGCTCTCGGCCTCTTTCGCGATGAGAGGTTTCAATTCTGCGGCTGCTTCCTTGGAGGCATCGGCGTCGTCTTTATTCTCAATCCACTTCTGGGCAGCGGCCTTAAAGGCTTCTGATGTGCCCTCGTTGGCCATTTTCTCGTTCAAGAGCACCATGATACGCTCTTTCATCTTCTTGTTTCCAAGTACCATACCCAATCCAAACTCGCAGAAATCCTCAAACAACGAGTTGTTCCAAGCTGGTCCATGACCCTCGGGATTGGTGGTGTAAGGAGTTGAAGGAATAGAAGCGGAGTAAATAGAAGAGCATCCGGTGGCGTTGGCTACCATCTCACGGTCACCAAAAAGTTGTGAGATGAGCTTCACGTAAGGAGTCTCACCGCATCCTGCGCATGCTCCAGAGAATTCAAACAACGGTGTGGCGAACTGTGAGTTCTTGGGCGATTGTTTGATGTCTACCAAGTGTTGCTTAGAAGATACGTTCTTAATCATGTACTCCCAGTTTTTGGCTTCTTGTTGCATCTCGTCAGAATCCACATTGAATGGGATCATCTTAAGAGCCTTCTCCACCTCGCCAGTTTCTCTGTTCTTTTTGCCAGGACAAACGTCGGCACAGTTGCCACAACCCAAGCAGTCCATGACAGCCACCTGTATGCGGAACTGCATGCCCTTGAGCTGTTTTGGAGCGTTCACGTCAATGGTCGTCAAGTCGCAATCTTTTGCCTCGTTCTCGTCAAGAACAAATGGGCGAATGGTAGCGTGTGGGCAAGAATAAGCACACTTGTTACATTGGATACAATTTTCGGGATGCCACTCTGGCACGATGGCTTCTACGCCACGCTTCTCATAAGCGGATGTGCCGTTTTGCCAAGTACCGTCCACGGTGCCATGCTTCACGAAGTCTGAAACCTTCAGCAAGTCGCCAGCCTGCGCGTTGATGGGGCGTACGAGTTCTTTGATGAAAGCCGGCTCGTTGGCGTTCTTGTCCTCGTCGTCTGGTAGATTGGCCCATGCTGGGTCTACCTCCAGCTGTTTGTACTCGTCTCCGCGATCCACGGCAGCATAGTTCTTGTTAACGACATCCTCACCCTTCTTGCCGTAAGACTTCACGATGAAAGCTTTCATCTGCTCCACGGCGAGGTCGATTGGTATCACCTTTGTAATGCGGAAGAATGCCGATTGCAAGATGGTGTTGGTGCGATTGCCCAATCCAATCTCGCGGCCTATCTTCGTTGCGTTGATATAATAGATGGTGATATTGTGCTTGGCGAAATAACGTTTCACCTTGTTAGGTATAAAATCAACCAATTCTTGACCCTCAAAAATGGTGTTGAGCAAGAAAGTGCCATTATCGCGAAGACCACGGGTCACATCGTACATGTGCAGGTAAACCTGTACGTGGCAAGCCACAAAGTTAGGTGTGTTCACCAAGTAGGTGGAGCGAATGGGCTCGTCGCCGAAGCGGAGGTGAGAACAAGTGAAACCGCCCGACTTCTTGGAGTCGTATGCGAAATATGCTTGGCAATATTTGTCGGTGTTGTTACCAATGATTTGTACGGAGTTCTTGTTGGCTCCTACCGTACCGTCAGATCCCAGACCGAAGAACTTAGCCTCAAACATCGTGTCGCCACCCATTGGTATTTCAGGCACCTCTGGCAGCGAAGTGAAGGTCACGTCGTCCACGATTCCTACGGTGAAATGGTTCTTGGGCTCGGGCATCTCAAGGTTGTTGAACACGCCGATGATGTGAGCAGGCGTGGTGTCACGTGAGCCCAATCCATAGCGTCCACCTACGATGAGCGGTTTGCGTGGGTCGTCGTAGAGCGCGGATTTCACGTCGAGATACAGAGGCTCTCCCTCTGCGCCCGGCTCTTTGGTGCGATCTAAAACAGCGATACGCTTCACGCTGTCGGGTATAGCCTTGCGAATGGCCTCCACTGAGAATGGGCGATAGAGGTGTACGGCCACCATACCCACTTTCTTGCCTTGCTTCACCAAGTAATCGATGGCCTCACGAGCGGCTTCCGTGGCCGATCCCATGAGCACGATGATATTCTCGGCATCCTTGGCACCATAGTAATTGAAGAGGTGGTATTCGCGACCGGTGATAGCGGAAATCTTGGCTAAGTATTCCTCCACCACTTCGGGTACGCGGTTGTAATACTCGTTGGAAGCCTCGCGATGAGTGAAGAATGTCTCTGGGTTCTCAGCAGTGCCGCGTGTTACAGGGTGCGCGGGTGTGAGCGCGCGGTCACGGAATTTCTTCAGAGCGTCGCGGTCAATGAGTTTTTCCAAGTCTTCTTGGTCAATGGCCTCGATCTTGTGATATTCGTGCGATGTGCGGAAACCGTCAAAGAAATTGACGAAAGGTACCGATGTCTTGAGTGTGGCCAAGTGGGGAACGGCTGTAAGGTCCATCACTTCTTGCACTGAGCCAGAGCAAAACATGGCGAAGCCTGTCTGTCTGCACGCCATTACGTCTTGGTGATCTCCGAAGATACATAGGGCGTGACTGGCGAGCGTGCGGGCCGATACGTCGAAAACGCAAGGAAGCAACTCACCGGCAATCTTGTACATGTTTGGTATCATCAGCAGCAAACCCTGCGATGCTGTAAATGTCGTGGTTAGCGCACCAGCTTGCAAAGATCCGTGCACCGCACCTGCGGCGCCACCTTCCGACTGCATTTCCTGTACGGCTACCGTTTGGCCGAAAATGTTCTTGCGCCCTCTTGCGGACCATTCGTCTACGTGCTCAGCCATGGTAGAAGATGGCGTGATAGGGTAAATCGCGGCCACCTCGCTGAACATATAGCTCACGTGGGCTGCTGCGGTATTACCGTCACAAGTCATAAATTTCTTTTCTTTTGCCATTTTAAAATAGATAATAAAGTTTATAATGTTGTTGTAATGTTAAAAATTGGCTTACCCTGTCCATGTGGTTTCCACTTGGCGTCGCCATGATTGAACGCTATGCCGAGATTACTTTAGTACAAAAAACCGAACAGCCACAATGGTATATGGTTGGCGTGTCCTATCTCGGTATTGTATGGTGCGTATATGGTTTCATCGTTAAAACGCTGTTTGGCTTTGACGTGTGCGTCGCAAACGCGAAAGTGCAGGTTTCCGTCAATGGTGTAACTGTGCGCGCAGTTTCCTTCGTTCACCTTGTGATCTTTCCATAAGCTGTTCACAAAGAATGTCTCCATGACATCTTGTGGCTGTACCGTTATGGGATATATGGCGTACATCAAGTTGGGATTGTGCAACATGACCTTTGATGGTTTTTTCGGAAACTTTTTCCCTTGGGCGTAGATCATATTTATCAAGCGAGCGTCTGCGAGATATTTTATATAGTTCATCACGGTGGCCCGACTGGTGTCTATCTGTTCGGCCAGCTTGCTGATGTTAGGTGAGTGGATGCCCTCCACGGCCAACAGGTAGAACAGTTTTTTTATCTTGTTGAGGTATTTCAGGTCTATTTGTTTGATGAGCAGGATGTCCACCTCGGTAGTCATGTTCATGGTTTTGAGCAGGTTCTCAGAGAAATTGCTTTGCTCCATGAACAAAGGGTAGAAACCATGATGCAGATAGTCTTGAAAATATGTCGTTGGGCTCACGTGTGGCAATATGCTTTTTTCGATGCGCTCATGGTCGTGCAGTATGTCGTTTAGTGAAAAAGGGGTGAAGTTTTGTCCCGACTTCAGGTTGACAAACTCTCTGAACGATAAGCCTCGTAGGTTGTAGCTCTTCACGATGCCATTCAGCTCAGGGTTCTCTTCTTTTAGTCTCATCACGCTTGAGCCAGTAAACACAATGTTGAGATTGGGAAACTCGTTGTAGCATTTGCGAAGCTCGGCACTCCAGTGGGGCTGTTTGAACACTTGGTCAATGAGTAATGTTCTGCCACCTTGCGCCACGAAATCGCGCGCGAAGTCGGCTATCCCCACTCCCTGAAAGTAAAAATTGTTCATGTTTACATACAGGCACCTACGATCGTCCTTGCCAAACTTTTCTTTGGCATATTGTAGCAGGAAAGTAGTTTTGCCTACGCCCCGCGTCCCTTTGATGCCTATCATGCGGTCTCCCCAATCTATCTCGTCCATCAAGGTGCGACGAACGGGAGCATTGGTGTGCTCTACAAGATAAGTGTGGGTGCGATAAAAAGCTTCCATCTACAGTGTACTTGTTTTACTGTCTTTGACATATGCAAAGATACTCATTTATTTTATATTTGCAAACTACACATTGCAAAACTTTCTATTTTTATCATTTTTTATATCCACATTTGTTTTATCCCTATGTGTACGCAGGGGTGTCTTTTTGTTATCATCTCACCATGCCTTGTCGCTTAATGGCGTTTTTGGTGGTCATTCGTATGTTTTTTGTTGAAAAAATAGTTATTTTTGCGCATTATTCCGTCGTTAAGATGACAATTCATATTTTCAATCCCGAACACGATATTGCATTAGCTGTGGGGCGTGCCCGTTTCACGGCTCCTCGCGCCGGACGGTGGTTGCGTCGCGACTTGGACTTCTTGCCATCGCTTTGGGCCAAGCGTGGTGATGTAGTGTTGGCGGAAAGTCCCGCGGACGCGCACCGAAAGTTAAGGGCGCTTGCGCTTGACACCGACGCTCGCCTGCTCGACAAGCGCGCGTTATCGGCTCTGATGAGAGCGCATTCGGGGCAGCCTGTTCATGTGTCGCCATGGGGATGGGACGCGGCCATACGCCAAGAGCTTTTGGATTGCGGTGTGCCTGCGGATAGTTTGCCCTCAGCCGACCAGATAGCTCGTATGCGTACCATGAGCCATCGCGCTTGGGCGGCCCAACATTTGTTGCCCACGCTGACCCGTCAAATGGGCACGGTTGGGCAAGCGCGTCTCGCCACGTGCTTGGAGGAGGTGTCTGCCATGTGCCGCACGCACCGCGACCTCATGTTGAAAGCGCCGTGGAGCAGCAGCGGCCGAGGCGTGCGACGTATGCGCTGCCATGATGGTCATGACGATTTTGCCGTCGCCAGTCCTTTGCTCAATTGGGCTAAGCATGTCATCGAGCGACAGGGTGGGGTGATGGTGGAACCTTGGTACGACAAGGTAGTCGACTTCGGTATGGAGTTCGCCCATCGTGATGGAGTAGGCGTTATGTTCGAGGGGCTGTCGGTGTTTCAAACAGTCAATGGGGCGTATATGGGCAATGTGGTTGACACAGAGGAGGCCAAAGGTGATTTTTTGGCCCAATACGTCAGTTCGTCGCTGCTTGCGAGGGTGCGGCAGACTGTTTGCGCGGTTATGGAACCCCTGCTCGATGGCACGTGTTGCGAGCGTTTCGGCGTGGACATGATGGTTGTGAGAACCGAGAGCGGCCTAAGGCTGCATCCCTGTGTGGAACTCAATTTGCGCACCACGATGGGGCATGTGGCACTCGCGTTAGCCCAACTGCGAAGGCCTTTGCCCGCCGTCATGCGGGTGGCTTACGAACGCTCGTACCATCTTGAGTTGTCATAGAGCATGGCGCCACATCTTGCCGTTCTCGTCTTGCCATCCTATCGAGTAGATATGTTGGCACGCTCCTTGTTTTGAAACGCATCTTACAATCTTAATATAATTGCCCGTTAGGGCGTATTTTCTTCAATATCTTTTGTTCGTTTAATATTTATTTGTACTTTTGTCACTACATCTATAAAAGACTAACCCACCTTTACAACTTGTAAGAAATGAGGCAACTGAAGATATCCAAGAACATTACCACTCGCAATAGTGAGTCTCTTGACCGTTATCTCTCGGAGATAGCGCGCGAGCCTATGCTTACCCCTGACGAGGAGGCTGCGTTGGCGCAAGCCATTCATAAGGGAGGCCCCGAGGGAGACCGGGCGCGTGATCGATTGGTCAATGCCAACCTGCGGTTTGTCGTTTCGGTAGCCAAGCAGTATCAGCACCAAGGCATCTCGCTCATAGACCTTATCAACGAGGGCAACATGGGGTTGGTCAAGGCTGCCGAGAAGTTTGACGAGACGCGGGGTTTCAAATTTATCTCTTATGCTGTTTGGTGGATTAGGCAGAGCATCATGGAGGCCTTGGCTGTGAAAAGTCGCATAGTGCGCATGCCGCTCAATCAGGTGGGCATCTCTGGCAAGGTAAACAGGGTGACCGAACAGTTCTTGCAAGAGCACGGCCGCATGCCATCGCTGCACGAATTGGCAGAGCTGATTGATGTGGATGAGGCGCAGATACGCACGGCCGTCAGTGCCAACACGCATACCACAAGCATTGACGCCCCTTTTGGAGATGACGATGACGGGTCTATGGCCGACATGTTATTGTCAGACGATAACGACCTGAAGTCAGACAGTTCGCTCGAAAAGGAATCGATGGTGCAGTTTGTCAACGACCTGCTGCGAGAGGTGCTCAGTGATCGTGAGCAAAAGATTGTCAGAGAATCTTTTGGCATCGGCGTGATGGAAAAAAGCCTTGAGGAGATAGCCACCGATATGGGAATGACGCGCGAGCGTATTCGCCAGTTGCGCGAGAAAGCCATTCGCAAGATACGTTTCAGTAAGTATGCCAACACGCTGCGCCAATATTTGGGATAAGCAGCCATAAGAAGGCGTGCCCTCTCTGTCCTTTACCTTGCCCATCACCCATAGCGACAGCCCCCTTGACAACCACAGATGGTTGTCAAGGGGGCTGTCGCTTATTCGTCGTGAGACCCTTGCGCTCTCGGTCTAAATCTCATTGCTGGACCGTCGTCTGCCATTCTTGCGGCCGTGTTTACGTCGGTAAAAGTCTATCCATGTCTTTGCTGCGAGCCACACCATGATAATAGTGAGCAGCGCAAAGACCGCTATCAGTATGTATAAATTCATGTTGGGGAGATGTTGGGATAGCCGTCTCGCTCGTGTTGCCCATTTCGGTCATGGCGCGCGGCTTTCTCGTTTCGGATGTGGGTGGTGATGGATTCGAACCACCGTAGGCAAGAGCCAGCAGATTTACAGTCTGCCCCATTTGGCCACTCTGGTAACCACCCAGTTGCTTTTAAAATTTGAAAGCGAGTGCAAAGATAATGTCTTTCAAGCGAAAAAGCGAAGGAACGCACGATGTTTTACATTTTTTAAGTGTTTGCGTCGTGGTTTACGCTTCCTGTCGCCCGGAGTCTCGCGTCGTCTTTTTGCGTTTCTGCCACCATGCCTTGATGCCCTTGGCACCCACGATGGTGATGCCGCAGTATTGGCACGTCTTGGCCATCCCGAACAGTGCCACCCACAATACAGCTCGGCACTCATTTGTTGCACGTACATGTCTATGGCATACTCTATCTCGTCTCTCTGCGTGGGGTCTGTGGACCGCGAGTACACGCGCTCTTTCTGGTGAAAGAATGCGTAAGCCTGCTCTATGCTGTCTTTGCTAATCATATCCTATGCCTCATCGCGCGCATCGTCACTATGTACCGCCGGTGCGGGCGTGGCCCGTCGCCTTGCGTTTTGGTATGCTCGTGTGCGCAGCCTTTTTGGTTGTCAATGCGCAAAATTATACAAAAAAAGTGAGTCTGGCTCATGATTGGTACTTAAAATCATTTGTTGTTTGATAATTTATGCGTAACTTTACCGCAAATAAAAATTGCGAACCGTGAAAGATTTGGAAGAATATCGCGCTGCCATATTGCGGGCGTTGATGCAAGCCAGCGACGCCGACGGCACGCCTAAGCTCACCAAAGCCGAGGCCGAGGCGTTGGTAACTGAGCTGTCTGACAACGAGCTGTCTGACGGTATGCCGTTCAATACGCCCGAGGAGGTGGCCGAGTTGCTCTTAGATTCCGGTTTATAATCAGCACTATGAACAAAGACAGAAATGCTTTTGACCGTTACATGGACGAGATAGACCGTCCTGACCTCCTCAGTGATGACGAGGAGCGGCAGCTCGCCCAGCGCATACAGCTTGGCGACAGCCGTGCCATAGACCGTCTCACCAAAGCCAATCTCACCTACGTGGTGTCTTTGGCTCGCCAGTACACCAACCGTGGATTGGCGTTTGAGGATCTTGTCAGCGAGGGTAATATAGGCATGCTGCGCGCCGCCACCAAATACACCGCCGACAGCGGCAAGCGCTTCGTGACTTTCGCGGCACCTTATATACGCGAGGCTATGGAGGATGCCGTGCGCCAGCAGGGCGGGCTCTACCGTGTGCCGCGCAACGCGGAGGACGTGGCATTGGAGAACAAACGCCGCCACGCCCTGTCCATAGACCAACCCATAGGCGGCAGTGCTGAGTTGAGTCTTGGCCGTGTTATCCCAGACCGTGACGCTCCCATCCCAAATGAGGCTGTCGAGCGGGCGGGACTGATGGAAGAGTTACGATCGTTGGTGGCCCGTTTGGACGAGCGCGACCAACGGGTTGTGGGCTCGCTCTATGGGCTCGGCGGCTCTCCAAAGACGATGGCGGAAACGGCGCGAGACATGGGCATCAAGCGCGAGCGCGTGCGCCAAATACGCGACAAGGCCATCAGGAGGATTGGCAAAATGACCAAGAACTCTTCTCTCAAAGACTATCTAAGGGGCTGAAGCCATGAAGTACATGATGATTTCCGACATTCATGGCTCTCTGCCACGATTGCGTGCCGCGCTCCAGTTTTACCGCGACGAGCGATGCGATATGCTGCTCGTTATGGGCGACATTATCAACTATGGGCCGCGCAACCGTGTGCCCGAGGGGCTTGACGGGCGCGGCGTGGCCGATACGCTCAACGCTATGGCCGCCGACATCGTGGCCATTCGGGGCAACTGCGACTCGGAGGTGGACCAGCAACTGCTCGATTTTCCCATGCTCTCCACCTACTCGCTGTTGGTGGATGAGGGGCGGCGCATGCTGCTCACGCATGGCCATATATATAATAAGGAGAAATTGCCACCCGGCCATTTTGACGCGGTGATTACTGGCCACACCCATTTGTGGGAGCTGCGCGCGGCCGACACGGGCACCCTTTTCTGCAACCTTGGCTCCATCACCTTCCCCAAAGGCGGCAATCCGCCCACCTTTGGCATGATGGAGCATGGTGTCGTCACCATACGTACGCTTGACGGCGAGACGCTCGCACAAACCGATATGGGGAAGCACGCTTAGAGCAAGAGTAGGACTTGCCCCCTTTTTCATATTCTGATT
>QWBY01002337.1_pt1 | contig 11855 bp, 9 predicted proteins | sample 1972471 | NCBI WGS metagenome assembly QWBY01 (sample SAMN09866722, study PRJNA288562) | Human gut metagenome isolate term6_stool, whole genome shotgun sequencing... | reverse complement strand
AAATCAAAAGCGCATGTTTCACTTGCTACCATATATCCGCCGTCTTTCAGTCTTGCTATACTAAGAGGTCTTACGCCGAATCTATCTCTTATGGCAAACATTTTGCTGCGGCTTAAAATTAAAAGACAATAAGCTCCGACGCATTTTTTGACAGCTTCTATGATGCGCGGTCTAAGCTTCATATTTTTGTTTCTTGCAATAATATGCAAAATGTTTTCGGTATCCATATTTGATTGAAAAATAGCGCCTTCTTCTATAAGTTTTGTTCGAACTTCATTTTTATTTACAAGATTTCCGTTATGTACGATTGAAATTTCGCCAAGAGCGTAGTTTGCATATACCGGTTGCGCATCTTTTATACTGCCGTTTCCTGCTGTCGAGTAGCGGTTGTGACCGATTGCGATATTTCCTTTTAAAATTTCAAAACTTTCTTTATTAAAAACTTCGCTTACGTGACCTCTGCCTTTTACGGTTTTTATGTGATGGTTGAAACTCGCACTTATTCCGCTTGCTTCCTGTCCTCTGTGTTGCATCGCAAAAAGCCCGTAATACGCGGTTTTAGCCGCGTCATTTGAATTTATAACTCCAACTATCGCACACATTTTTTTATCCCCAAACAATCATTTATATCATAAAGTCCATTTTCTTGATTTATTATCCAAAGTGCCGCTTTTATCGCACCGTTTGCAAAAGTAGCTCTGGATGTGGCGGTGTGATTTAATTCTATAAACTCGCCGTCATTATAAAATCCGACGCTGTGTCTGCCTACGATGTCGCCGCCTCTTAGCGACATTACCGCTATTTCATCTTTTTTTCGCTCACCTATCATTCCGTCCCTACCGCTTATTCTTACTTTTTCCAAATCAAGCCCGCGCGCATTTGCTGCAGTTTTAGCTAAAGTCATCGCTGTGCCGCTTGGCGCGTCTTTTTTGTGCCTGTGGTGCATTTCCACTATTTCACAGTCAAAATCTCTTAAAATTTTAGAAGCTTGCGCTGTCAAAGAGTTTAAAACAGCAACTCCAAGACTCATATTTGTGGCGTAAATAACAGGCATTTTTTTACCACACTCTTTTAAAAGCGCCTCGCCTTCGCTTCCAAGTGCCGTAGTTCCCATACAAATCGGTTTCGGATGAGATTTTGCATAATTTAAAAGTGCGATTGCGCCGTCTTTAATCGTAAAATCAATTACCGCGTCGCAATTTTCGAAAAGCTTTTGCAAATCATTCGTAACAATGCAGTTCGGTGAATATTTTAAAGGCTCGATAGAATAAATTGCCGAAATTTCAATATTTGTTAAATTTTGAGCGCATTCATATATCATTGTGCCCATTTTACCGCTTCCGCCGTGAATTCCAAGTTTTGTCATTCCAATCCTTTTTTTAATATCAAAATTTTTATTTTTCAATTCCAAGTCCAATTGATACGTAAGTATTTTGTTTGGCATCTGTTTTTTGAATATCTTTTATGATGATTTGAGCGCTATTTACGCCAATTTCAATCAATTTATCTTTTACATTTTTTGCCCTTTTTTCAGCAAGCTCATCAAGCCTTGAAGGTGTAAATTTCTGCGCATTTATAATCAAATTTTTTAAATTTTTATCTTCTCTTATAGAATATCGATGTTTTAAAATTTGAATTGCTTCTTTATAGCTGACATTTTGCTGATTTATGATTAAATCTATGTTTTTATGAAAACTCTCCTCTTTAAAAGCAAAAGTGTCGCCTTTTTCATTGTAAGTCGGAGTTAATGTAAGTTTTATTTCAGGCTTTGAATCCAAAATGTGTTTTATATTTTCAAATTTTTCGTTTTCGCTATCCAGAATTTCACTGCTTGCAAACTCGAAATCAATTCCTTCAAGTTTTGAAGTATCGATTCCAAGAACATTTCCTATAAATCTGAAAGGGCTTAATACGATATCTGAAAAAAGTTTGCCAACGGCGCTCCAAACAATTCCGCCGTAGCTAAAATCAGGATTATTCAAATCCCCGTTTACCGGCAAATCAACATTTATCTGTCCGTTTTGATCGGTTAAGATTGAAACAGCCAAGGAAACGGGCAAATTCACATTATCTTTGCTTTCCACTTTTTTGCCAAGTGTGAAATGATCTAGATTTATGTTGTTTTTAGCGACAAGTTTTTTATCTTTTATTTTATAATCAAGTTTGAGATTTAATTTTCCGTCTTTTATCTCATATCCTATAAATTTCGCGCTGTAAGGCGTAGCGTCTTTTAGTGCCACATTTTTGAAAATTACTTCCATGTGAGATCTTTGATCGTAATTGAAAGGAAGTGTTATGATTTTTATTTTTCCGGTTCCGTTTTTTCCTACAAGACCGTTAAAATCGAGCTTTGTAAGACCTTTTGAAGCCACTTTATTCACCGCCGTTCTTACTTTTGAAATTTTAATATCAAACGGAATTATTAAACTGTGATCGATAAAATCGATTTCGCCCCCGAGAAGTTTTATATTTTTAAGTGTAAAATCAAAATTATTTTCGCTTCGTGCAGCACTTTTTTTATTTGATTTTATTATATTGATTGCGTTGAAATTTCTGTTTTTATCTATGAAAAGTTTGGCATACGGATATGAAATGTTTATGTCGCTTAAAACTGCCGATTCAGGTGTGATTTTCGCATTTTTTACACTTAAGTTCCTGATGCCGAAAAATTTGCCGTTTTTGTCGTTTAATATAAAATTTTTAGCCGAAAAATTTCCGCTAAAATCGAAATTGTCCGTAAATTTTAAATTGCCGTCAGTATTTATTTCGCCGCTTTTTATATCAGCATTTATAAATTCATTTAAATACGGATTAAAGTATGTTAAATTTTTGAGTTTTGCTGAAATTTTACCGGAAAATCTCAAAGGCGAAATTTTAAGGTTGCCATTCGATTTCAGCGCGATTTGAGATGAGTTGATATTTGTTGTTACGTTAAAATCTTTGTCTAAGCTGAAATTTTTTATATTTAAGTTTATTCCTGTTATTCTGTGCGTCATTTTTGTAATGAAGCTTTCGCTGATTTGGGCGCTTGCGTTGTTTAAGCTGAAATTTTCAAGTTCAAATTTAAAATTTGATTTTTTCTTCTTTGCAGCATTTTTAGAAGTTTTTAAAAGTGCCAAAGAATTTAGTGCTGTTGCGCCGTTTTTAGTAATTTCGCTGTTAAAATTAAGTTCATTCAAATCGGCGTTTTTTATTTTTAAACTTTTTTCGTCAAATTTTATATTTTTTACATATAGACTTTTAAAATTTATAAACTTGTTTAAATCGAAATTGCTCGCGTTAAAATCCTGTAAAGCAACCATTGTGGTGTTATTTTCTTTACTTATATTTATATCTTTTAAATCTATTTTTGATAAAGCGAAAAAATCTTTTTTCTTAAAGTCAAGTTTTGTAGTTTGTGCCAGAATTTGAGGAATTTTAACATTAAAATTTTGATTTTCCATATTAAATTTCACATTGTCACTATTTAAATTTTTGAAATTCAAATTGTAATTAAAAGCTGATAAATTCGCATCTTGCAAATAAAATTTTTCCAGTTTCGCATCGGTTTTTATGTCTTTGTCGTATAAAAGATGAATATTAAAATTTTTTAGTGCAAGTTCTTTAAAATTCGCATGTTTCGAGCTATTTTTATCAAGAGATAAAGAAAAATCGCTTATACTTAAATTTGAATCCTTTAAATAAAATTTAATTCCGTTGTCAAATTTTAAAAAGTAAAGTAAATTTGAGTTAATAATGCCGTTTTTAAGGTTTGTATTATCAGGTACAAAAGATAGCCAAAATGGATTTATATTAAGATTTTTTATATCTATTTTTCCGTAAATTTTAAACGGATTCAAATCGACTTTACTTTCTATATTCACATTTTCCATAATGCTGGAATCACCGCCAAAACGGTGGTTTCCGCCAATATTTTGTTTCAAGTCGAAATCTGTCAATTCGTAATTTATATTGTCAATTGCCGCTACAAACGGCTCTTTTAACGAGTTATCGGCATATTTTATCGTGCCGTTTTTTATTTTAAGGTATTTTAAGATTAAATTAACTCCTGAATTTTTCTCTTCATTGTTATTTTCGGTTTTATTATTTTCAAGTAAAGATGCAAAATTGAAATTACCGTTTTTATCTTTTGCTATGCTGATTTGCGGCGATTCAAGAGTTAAAATTTCAAAATTAAGATTTTTTTTGAAAAAATCTGTAAATTTTATGTCAGCGTCTATTTTTTTGGCTTTAAAAAGCGGTATTTGCGTTCTTAAATCCAAATTTGTAATGTTTAATTCGTAAGTAAAAGGGTTAAATTTTGCATTTTGTATATTCAGACTAACTTTGTTCGGCATTTTAGATGGTAAAATTTTTGTGATGATGTATGGAATTCCAAAAAATCCAAAAATTGTGTAAATTAAAAAAAACACCGCAAAAATCAATACGCAAAGTCTTTTTTTATCAGCAAAAAAATTTAAGATTTTTTTCATTCTTTCTCGTTTGTTTATATAAATTTCATAAAATTATAACAAATTTTTGTTTGAAAAAGGTTAAAATTTTTGGTTGTTCAAATTTGTTGCGCTGTTGATAGCAGTTATTTTTTTAGAGAGTTGAAAAAGCTTACAAATGAGTCTATTATAGGTTATTTTTACGATCCGAACATTCATCCTTACAGCGAATTTCTACTTCGTTTTATGGAGGTTAAAAGAGATTGTAAAAAGCTTGGAATCAAGGTTTATGCGGGTGAATATGATTTTAATGACTGGCTAAATGGTGCAAAAGGTCTTGAAAATGAGCCTGAAAAAGGCAAACGCTGTCAATATTGTTTTGATTTCAGAATGTCCGAAACAGCGGAATTCGCTAAAAAAATCGGTGAGAAAAAAATCAGCACAACTTTGCTTATGAGTCCTAAAAAATCGCATTTACAACTGGTCAACAGTCTAAAAAAAATTTGTGACGAGCAGAATTTGGAATTTATAGCCCCCGATTTTCGTAAAAATGGCGGCACAAACGCGCAGTTTGCTCTTGCAAGAGATCTTAAAGTCTATCATCAAAATTACTGCGGCTGTATTTATGCATTGTGTGCTCAAAGAAAAGAATCTGAAATTTTTGAACTGATGAGCCCTGTAAATCGCCAAATTTTACCTAATTCGATAGAAGATAAAATCAGGCTTTACCGCAAAATTTCAAAGCTTGAGAAAAAGGGTGTGAAATTTGAAATTTTAAGAGATAAATTTATAAATTATCGCCTTTTGAGTTTTGTAATAAAATTTGACGGTATTGCGCAAAATAGCGTGGTTTTATTCAATTCGCATTTTAAACTGAACTTTGTGAAATTTATGATACCTGACAAGTGCCATAAATTTTTTAGCGATAAAGAGCAGATTAAAATTTTAAATTTTAAAGAATTCTGTAAAATTTCAAATGTAAAATTTAAAAATTTTGATGAGTTTGCAGCTTGCCCGCTATCAGTAAAAAAAGAGCTTAAAATAAGAAAAAAAATAGTTGGAGCCGGTAGTTTTTCGCCTATCATTATAGTGGATAAAATTCCACGCGCAAAGTGCGAAATATCGGCAAATTCAAAAATTTACATTGACATTATGGAAATTTTAGTAAGAATTAGATAAAATTCAAAAATTTATCAAAAGTAAAGGAAAAAAATGATTGATATAAATGAAATTTTAGAAATTTTACCACACCGTTTTCCATTTTTATTAATAGATCGTGTAATTGATTTACAACCCGGAATAAGCATAAAAGCATACAAGAATGTCACATTTAATGAACAAATTTTTCAAGGGCACTTTCCAGGTCATCCGATTTATCCGGGAGTTATGATAATTGAAGGAATGGCGCAAGCAGGCGGCGTGCTTGCTTTTAAAAGCACAACTGATGAAGATTTGTCAAATAAAGTCGTATATTTCATGACAATCGATAAAGCGAAATTTCGCCAACCGATAAGACCAGGAGATCGCTTGGAATACAGACTTAATGTATTAAAACATCGCGGCAGAATTTGGGTTTTGAAAGGTGAGGCGCTGGTAGATGATAAAGTAGCAGCCGAAGCTGAACTTCAGGCTATGATAATGGATAAATAATGAAAATTCATTCAACTGCAATTATAGAAGACGGCGCGGTTTTAGGTGAAAATGTAGTAGTTGAGGCTTACGCATTTGTAGGTCGAGATGCAAAAATAGGCGCAAATTGTGTGATAAAACAAGGTGCCAGGATTATCGGTGATACTGAAATAGGTGAAAATTCCAAAGTTTTTTCTTACGCGATTGTTGGAGAAATTCCACAGGATATGAGTTTTACAGATGATGAAAAAACAGGTTTAATAATCGGTAAAAACGCAACTATTCATGAGTTTTGCACGATTTCAAGCGGATCTCATAAGGGTGACGGTTTTACGCGCATAGGAGACAATCTTTTTATGATGGCGTATTGTCACGTGGCGCACGATTGTATTTTGGGAAATAATATAATTTTAGCAAACAATGCGACTCTTGCAGGACACGTGCAAATGGGTGATTTTGCTGTTATTGGAGGACTTACTCCGGTTCATCAATTCGTGCAAATCGGCGAAAGCTGCATGATAGCAGGAGCAAGCGCATTGAATCAGGATATTGTACCGTTTTGCCTGGCTGAGGGAAACAGAGCTTATATAAGAGGGCTTAATTTAATAGGAATTAGGCGTCGCTTTGATAGAGATGAGGTTGAAATAATAAATAAGGCATATAAATTTTTATTTAATCGAGGCGGCAGTTTAAAAGAACAAGCCGAAATTTTACTTAACGATACGAAAAATAAAAATGTAAAAAAAATGTGTAATTTTATATTAAATACCAAACGCGGAATACCGCTAAATAAAGGAAATTGATGAGTAGAATTTGTAGTTTTTGCGGACATTCCGATTCGGATGGTCGCAAAATTATTCCAAATGAAAAAGGTGATGCGTTTATTTGTGAGGAGTGTGTTAAAATAGCCGGCAGTGTGCTTGACGGCGAAGAAAATAAAAATTTAACCGAAAATGAAAAAGTTGATTATAAAAGCATAACTCCACAAGAGTTAATGGAAGTGTTAAATCGTTATGTGATAGGACAGGAGCGTGCTAAAAAAGCTTTTAGTGTAGGAGTTTATAATCATTATAAAAGAATTTTTAAACAAAACGAGATTGATGATGATACCGAGCTTTCAAAATCAAATATATTGTTAATCGGACCTACAGGAAGTGGTAAGACTTTAATGGCTCAAACTTTGGCTAAATTTTTGGAAGTTCCGATTGCTATTTGCGATGCTACAAGCCTTACTGAGGCAGGATATGTAGGCGAAGATGTGGAAAATATACTTACAAGACTTTTACAGGCTGCCGGCGGCGATGTAAAAAAAGCCGAAAAAGGTATAGTTTTTGTAGATGAAATAGATAAAATCGCGAGAATGAGCGAAAATAGATCCATTACTCGTGATGTTTCAGGCGAAGGTGTACAACAGGCACTTCTTAAAATTATTGAGGGAAGCGTTGTAAATATTCCACCAAAAGGTGGTAGAAAACATCCAAATCAGGATTTTATACAAATTGATACTACAAATATTTTATTTGTTTGCGGCGGGGCGTTTGACGGATTAAATGAAATTATAAATCGTAGAATGGGTGAAAATATTCTTGGTTTCGGACAGGAAAAACGCTCTAAAAAAGAGAGTCAAAATTTACTTCATCTTGTGGAACCCGATGATTTAGTGCATTTTGGAATAATTCCGGAGCTTATAGGAAGACTTCACGTAGTGGCTACTTTAAATGAGATTGATGAAGATGCGATGATTAGAATTTTAACAGAGCCTAAAAATGCTATTTTAAAACAGTATCAAAAACTTTTTGCAATTGACGGGGCAAATTTGAAATTTGAAGATGACGCTATAGCCCAAGTTGCTAAAAAGGCGATTGAGCGAAAAACAGGAGCCAGGGGACTTAGAAGTATAATGGAAGATATAATGGTAGATATAATGTTTGATTTACCTGAACTCGCAGGATATGATGTGATAATCACAAAAGACGTTGTTAATAAAACAGCCAAACCGATTTTGGTTAAACAAAATAAAGGAAAAAAATGTTGTTAGATTCTATTTTGGGACTTTTTTCAAGTGATATGGGAATAGATTTAGGTACTGCAAATACGCTTGTACTTGTAAAAGATAAAGGGGTTATAATAAATGAACCGAGCGTGGTAGCGGTGCAAACAGAGCAATTCGGTAAACAAAAAATTTTAGCAGTCGGTAGAGAAGCTAAAGAGATGGTAGGGAAAACGCCTTCCGATATAAAAGCTATCCGTCCGATGAAAGACGGTGTTATAGCAGATTTTGATATGACAGAAAAAATGATAAGGTATTTTATAGAAAAAACACATAAAAGAAAATTTTTCTTAAGTCCTAGAATTATCATATCTGTGCCTTACGGCCTTACACAAGTGGAACGTAAAGCCGTAAAAGAAAGTGCAATGTTAGCCGGAGCCAGAGAAGTTTATCTTATAGAAGAGCCAATGGCAGCTGCGATAGGAGCCGGACTTCCTGTAAAAGAGGCAAAAGGCAGTCTGATAGTAGATATCGGCGGCGGAACGACTGAAATCGGTGTGATATCTCTTGGTGGACTTGTTATAAGTAAATCGGTTCGCACAGCAGGCGATAAGATAGATAGCAGCATTGTAAATTACGTTAAAGAAAAATACAATTTGCTAATAGGCGAGCGAACCGGCGAAGAGATAAAAATAGCAATCGGCACTGCGGTTCAACTTCCAAAAGAGCTTGTTACTGTTGTAAAAGGACGCGATCAAGTAAGCGGACTTTTAAGCCGAATAGAATTAACCAGCGAAGATGTGCGCGAAGCAATGCGCGAGCCGCTTAAAGAAATTTCCGACGCTTTAAAAGTTGTGCTTGAAAGGATGCCGCCTGATCTTGCAGCGGATATTGTAGAAAACGGCATTGTGCTAACAGGCGGTGGCGCTTTGATTCGCGGTTTTGATAAATATTTAAGCGAACTTGTTAAGCTTCCTGTGTTTGTTGCCGATGAACCGCTTTTAGCGGTTGCAAAAGGCACAGGCAAAGCTTTGGAAGAGATTTCTTATATAAGACAACTTACAAATGATTAGAAAACGACTTTTAATAATTGCAATATTATTAGTCATTTCTATTGTTTTCGGTTCAATTTTTAGGGGAAAGGTTGTGGAAATAACCGGCAGGATTATAAGTTCATATTATAAAAGTGTAAATTTTGTTCAAGATAAGTTTAATATGCATTTTAATCAAATAGAAGAGATTAAAAGACTTGGAGAACAAAATAAAGAACTTCAAAAATCAGCCGTTTTACTTTCCACTTTTGCAAATGAGTTAAATCAAATTTTAATTGATAAAAATTCATCCATCTACGAACCGAAAGTTAAACTCATAAAAACATTAACTTATGCAAATATCAGCGATTACAATAAATTTTGGGTAAAATTTGATGATTTTAATCAAAGCAAAATTTACGGTTTGATTTCTCAGGGCAAGACTGCAGGAATTTTAACTGCAAAAGACGGTAAGCCGCTTGCAATTTTACAAAATGATAAGAGCGCATCTTTTTCAGTTTTGATAGGTGAAAGCAGGATTCCTGGAATTGCCATTGGAAATGAAAACAGTTTAATTATAAAATTTATTCCTCAATGGCTAAATCCAAAAGTTGGTGATGAAGTCGTTACAAGCGGGCTTGACGGGATTTTTTTTGCAGGGGTTGAAGTAGGAAAAGTGTATGAAATAATTGATGAAAATTTATATAAAAGTGCCGTAATAAAACCGTATTTCGATCAAAATATACCGGCATTTTTATATGTAATTACAAAGGAAAGATAATGCCAAAAAGAACAGATATAAAAAATATTTTACTTATAGGTTCTGGTCCGATTATTATCGGTCAAGCGTGTGAGTTCGATTACAGTGGCACTCAAGCTGCAAAAACACTTAAAAAATTAGGTTATAGAGTTGTATTAATCAATTCAAACCCGGCTACTATTATGACAGATCCGGATTTTGCGGACGCTACTTATATAGAGCCGATTACAAAAGAGAGCATTTTAAAAATTATAAAAAAAGAAAAAATTGATGCGATTTTACCTACTATGGGTGGACAAGTTGCGTTAAATGTCGCTATGGAAGTATTTGAAAGCGGTGAACTTGGCGATGTAAAATTTCTCGGCGCAAAACCGGAAGCTATAAAAAAAGGCGAAGATAGAGTCGCTTTCAAAGAGGCGATGCTAAAAATCGGTATGGATTTGCCGAAGTCGGAATATGCTTACAATATGGATGAAGCTATGAATGCGGCAAATGATATCGGTTTTCCTGTTATGATTAGAGCAAGTTATACTTTAGGCGGCGCAGGAAGCGGTGTGGCTTACAATATAGATGAGTTTAAAGAACTTGCTCAAAATGGCATTGAAATCAGCCCGATACATGAAATTTTAATTGAAGAGAGTCTGCTTGGTTGGAAAGAGTTTGAAATGGAGGTTATAAGGGATCATAAAGATAACTGTATAATTGTCTGTTCTATAGAAAACCTCGATCCGATGGGTGTTCACACTGGAGATAGTATCACGGTAGCGCCTGCTCTTACATTAACGGATAAAGAGTATCAAAAAATGCGCGACGCCTCTTTTGCAATTTTGCGAGAAATCGGCGTTGATACAGGCGGAAGTAATGTTCAATTTGCAATCAATCCAAAAAACGGCAGAATGACTGTAATCGAAATGAATCCGCGCGTTTCAAGAAGTTCTGCGCTTGCCAGCAAAGCAACCGCTTGTTTTTGGTCTTAGAAATCCGCAAGAAAAGAGAATTTTATATGTCGCGCAAGCATTTCGCGACGGTTTTGGTATAGATGAAATTTATGAATACACAAAAATCGATCCGTGGTTTTTACACCAAATAGAAGAGATAGTAGAGTTTGAATCTAAAATTGATATGGATATTATAAACAATGCCGAGCTTTTACGAAAAGCTAAAACTATCGGTTTTTCAGATAAAATGATAGCAAAGCTTGTAGATGAAAAAGATAATCTTGAACTTACTCAAAACGATATATATTTTGCAAGACTTCGTCAAAACATCACGCTTGAATATAACGAAGTTGATACGTGCGGTGGTGAATTTAAAGCGCTCACTCCATATCTTTATTCAAGCACGAATATTACGCCTGGTTTGCCGGCGTCTGCTACAAAAAACGAAAAAAAGGTGCTTATAGTAGGCGGAGGACCAAATAGAGTAGGGCAAGGAATAGAGTTTGATTATTGCTGCGTGCATGCAAGTTATGCTCTAAAAGATATGGGAATTACAACGATAATGTATAACTGTAATCCTGAAACAGTCAGCACGGATTATGATACCAGTGATATTTTGTATTTCGAACCGATTGATTTCGAACATTTAAGAAGTGTAATAGAGCGTGAAAAACCTGACGGTGTAATCGTGCATTTTGGCGGTCAAACTCCACTTAAATTCGCAAAACGCTTAAATGTAATGGGCGCTAAAATAATAGGCACAAGTGCGCGCACAATCGATATCGCAGAGGATCGCAAGAAATTCAGCGAATTTATAAAGCATATAGGTGTAAAACAGCCTAAAAACGATACTGCTATAAGTGAAGCTGAAGCTATTGAAAAAGCTGCGAAAATAGGTTATCCGGTGCTTGTGCGCCCTAGTTATGTTCTTGGCGGCAGAGCTATGAGACGTGTATATAATGAAAATGAACTTAAAGAGTATATGAACGAGGCTGTAAAAGTCAGTTACCACTCTCCTGTTCTGCTTGATAAATTTTTAATTGATGCTACCGAACTTGACGTTGATGCGATAAGTGA
>QWBY01002045.1_pt1 | contig 11855 bp, 11 predicted proteins | sample 1972471 | NCBI WGS metagenome assembly QWBY01 (sample SAMN09866722, study PRJNA288562) | Human gut metagenome isolate term6_stool, whole genome shotgun sequencing... | reverse complement strand
GTTCGCAGTCTGGTGTCGCCTATCCTGCCGTAGTGAGTGCTATGGATAAAGAAACCATCACCTTTGACATGAATCATGAAATGGCTGGTAAGGACCTCAATTTTGAAATCGAACTGCTTGAGATTGAGGACTAATGGCTACTGAGGAAAGTTTGTCTTCGTACAAATCCAAGCAACTCATTGTCATGCGCCGCGACCTCAAGATGCGCAAAGGCAAAATTGCAGCTCAAGCAGGTCATGCTTGCGTCGAAGCCGTGTTGATGGCACTTGCCCGCGAAAATCGTCTCCAAGATGTATACCTCAACGTAGACGAGACGGAAACGCCTTGTTGGGCAGACCTTGATGATGCAGGTGAGCCATCGGCATTAACTGACTGGTTTCGCTTTGGCGTAGCCAAGGTCTGCGTCTATGTTGATTCAGAAGAAGAGTTACTCGAGATCGCACATCAAGGCCGTGAACAGGGATTTTTGGTATCACTCATTCGCGATGCAGGACTCACAGAGTTCCACGGCGAGGCAACGTATACCTGTCTTGCCTTTGAACCCCTTCGCGCATCCGACATAGACCCCATCACAGGCGCGCTTCCCCTCTATTAAGCGCGGTACCAAAACAAAATAGCACTCTGCGACATGCGCCGTACAAAAGCTAGCTTGCACCATGCGCCGCTGCTCTCGTTGCTTTTTGTGAGGCACAGATGCGCGGTGCAAGCTACTACTTAATCGCTTTGGTTGGAACTGCCAGAATTGCGATGGCGACGACGGTTTACGCGCTTGCGAGGCTGAGGAGTCTGCTGCGTATTAGAATTTCCCTTGTTGTTAGACTTGCGACCGGCACCAAAGCCGCCCTGGGGCTTACTCGTCTGCCGATCAGCTGCTCCACCACGATCACCCGGACGGCGCCTGAGACGACGGTTTGTGCCACTGCCCTCCGAAGTCGGATGATACTGCTTGGCATTTGTCCTTATTTGTGGCTGTGCCTCCGCACCCTCAGCCTTGTGATGACGACGACGCCTGCGGGGAGCTTCTGTCTGTGACGCAATAACATTTTGCTTGCTATCTTTTTTCTTGGAAGCAAGACGTCCAGCAGTAGGGTGACCCTGAGCAGAACGCCCATTTTGAGTTTCAGCTACTTCCTGAATTCTATGGCGACGGCGACGCGGCTGAGCTGTTTTTTTCTCCGCTGCGACAGGCTGTGCTTCAAGCTCATTTTTCTTTTCGGCAGAACGCGGGCGGGCTTTCTGTGACACAAAAATGTCACTTTCATCAAAGTCCTGCTCATCTGCGTCAACGCCATATTGGCGATCCAGTTCGGCTAGAGCCATTTGTACATCGGGAGAACTGAGCTTTTCCAAAATATCGCGCGTTACCGTATCGGGGCGGCAAGGACAATTAAGCTCTTCGCTCTTTTTGACCGCAGCATCTGACGTGGTCATATCAGCGAGCTTGATGTGGATAGTCTTGCCATTTTCCAGACGCATCGCCAGTTCTTCTTTGGGCGTGTTGTACTCGACAATCTTTGCCTTACCCAGCGGTGTATCAATAATGGCATTACGCTTAGGTGCACGCTGCTTAAAGTCACGATATGCTTCAAACTCATAGCGCAAACAGCACATCAAGCGACCGCAGGCACCTGAAATTTTGGCAGAGTTCAGCAGCAAATCCTGCTCTTTTGCCATACGAATCGACACAGGCTCAAACTGATGCCCAAAGCGAGCACAGCATAGCTCTTGGCCACAGTGACCATAGCCACCTACCAGAGCTGCTTCCTCGCGTACGCCAATTTGGCGCATATCGATACGACAATGCAGTTCATGGGACAGGTCACGTACAAGCTGGCGGAAATCTACGCGCTCATCAGCTGAAAAATAGCAAACTGCCTTGGTTCCGTCAAAGGTGTATTCCACTCCAACGGGCTTCATGTCTAGACCGTCTTCTTTGGCTAGACGACGAAAGATGGGTAGCGCGCGCTCGGCATCCTCGGCGAGCTCGTCTGCTCGAACAAGATCTTCCTCTGTTGCAACACGAATAACCGCCCGCAAGGGTGCATCACCAATAATTTCGTGCAAATCGGCATCAGAATAATCCTGAGCGTCAGCTGTTGTAAGTCCAATTTCAAGTCCACGTTCAGTCTCGCAGACTACATGGTCGCCCTCGATAGCCTCGCTCTGGCGAGGATCAAAAAGCAAATCACAGCTTGCATAGCGAAACTTTACCGGGATCGCGGTGGGCATATGAGCGCCTCCTTGATGCGCAAAAGCATGGCCTCAATGGCCAGCTGAGGTGTGACATTGTGAGAAAGGTCATCCGCTGCATGATTGAGAGCGTCAAGCGCAGCAAAAACACCTTCAGTGGCACATGCGCTGGCAAGTTGCTCAACCACATCAGCTACATCGCTATTGACGATGTCCTGACCAACCCCCTCCGAACGCAGCAAAACGTCCCGCAAGACAGACGATAGAGCTGCAAGCATTTCCATAATACCTGAACGAGCTTGAGCAGTTTGTTCGCGCTTATCTGCTTCGCCAAGCCGATGAATAGCCGAGGTGCTTAAGTATTCTTTGCGAATAGCGATACGCTCTTTCTCTTCTTCAGTCAGCGTACTGTTCTCTTTTTTGGAAGACTTTTTGATAAGAGAAATACCTGCTGCCTCAACAAACGTCTGAGCAGCAAGCAAAATATCCCAATCGTCTAGCTGGGCTAATTGCGCCAGCGTGTGTATCGCAAGCGTACGTGCTTCCCAACGCTTGGAAGACGAAAGTAGCTCTGCCGCCTTTGAAGGAGTCTGTGCAATCGAAAGAGCAATACGTGCATCAACAGCATCAGCAGCGGTCTGTGACTGAATAAGTGCACAAGCGTCCTGCTCACTCGCCACATGAAAGAATACCTGCTGGCAGCGCGAGGCAATGGTGGGCAAAAGCTGATCGACCGAGCGCGCAATCAGAATAAAGACCACATCTGATGGTGGCTCTTCGATCGTTTTGAGCAGGGCGTTTGCTGCGACACCACCAAGTTTGCCCGCCTCATGCAAAATATAAACTTTGCGCTGAGCTCGCACGGGGGTCATCGCGGCCTGCGCCGTCAGCTCGCGCGCTTGTGACACCAAATATCCCGTCGCGCTTTCAGGTTGCATTACTTGTACATCAGGGTGCGTACCATGTGCCACGCGCTGACACTCCTGACACGTACCGTCTCCCCCACAAGGACAGACGATGCACTGCGCCAAGGCCAGCGCCGCTTCCGTTTTACCCGAACCTGCAGGGCCCACAAATAAATACGCATGCGATACATACTCATGTGATACGGCAAAAGCAAGAAAATCTCGCACCTGGATATTCCATTGAATTTGTTGTAAAGCCGGAGGTAGTGGGGATGCAAACTCACTCATCTCTTGCCTCCGCCAACGTGGGAAGCAAATCTGCTAAAGCCCTACACACGCGGACAAAGACCTCTTCTGGGCTGCCGGTGGCATCCACAAGTTTGACACGTTTGGGCTCTTCTTTTGCAAGCCTTACGTACGCAGAACGCACGCGCTGCTGAAACTCTAAACCTGCCGCCTCCATGCGATCAACGCCCGTTGCAGTTGCGCGGGCAAAGGATTGTTCAACGGGCATGTCTAACACCAGCGTCCTGTCAGGCTTGCGCCCAAGACTACCCAGTGTATTAGCTTGACGCACCAATGAATCCAAAAGTCCTCGACCACCCGCTTGATAAGCGTACGTCGAATCAAAAAAGCGATCACAAAGTACAAGGGTATCCGCAGCCAACGCGGGCTCAATTACCTCGTGTACCAACTGCGCACGCGAGGCTTCATAGAGCAACAATTCGCACTCAGAGCACATACCCGCATTTGCTGTATCCAACAACAACGTACGAATCTTTTCGGAAACCTTCGTCCCACCCGGTTCGCGTAGACGGCATACGCTATACCCAGCCTCAAGAAGAGCAGTGTTCAAGCGCGTGGTCTGCGTTGTCTTACCGCAGCCATCGGGACCTTCAAGCGTTATGAACAAGCCGCTCATGCGACCATCTCCTAGCTCTTGCGTGAGGCTGTCTTTTTGCTGCTTGCCTTCTTAGTGCTGGCCTTCTTACTGCTCGTCTTGCGTGTGGAGCTCGCCTTGCGCCCAGCAGAACGCCCACGAGTCGTGGGTTTCTTTTCCTTGCTCGGACAATCCATGTTGACACAAATCTTCCAAGGACCCCGCTGAGTATTGACCACCACCATCGGTGCGCCGCAGTCAGGACACGTCTCACCCGTTGCCTCAAGCTTACCGCGCTGTGGCAAGGGATAGCTCGTACCGCAGATATCATAGTTGCTGCAGCGAATAAAACGTTTGCCCGTACGCTCAGATTTATGCGCCACCAAATCACCCTGGCGACCAGCCTCCGCGCACGCCTTGCATTTTCCTACAACAAGATCGGGCTCAACATTGGTAGGACAAGCAGGATTAACGCACGTTTCAAAGATGCGTTGACGGAAGGGATGCACCTTAACGCGGGGAGCTCCACATTCTGGGCAGATGCCTGCATCACCCTCAAGCGGCTCAATGCGACCCGTTGGCACAGGATAGGTAACATCACAATCAGGCCAGCCCATGCAGCCAATAAAGCTGCCGCGAGTCTTTGCCGAGTGCTTCATCACAAGATCGCGACCACACTTAGGACAAGTACCCACCTTGGCATCAGCGGTCACGGCATCCGAAATACGGTCACCCAAATCATCTTTGTGCTCAATCAGCTCGTCCATCATGCTGGCAAGAAGCGCCCGCGAATGCATAACAACCTGGTCTTGTGACTTACTGCCTTCGGCCACCTGAGTCATATCACCTTCGAGCTCAGCGGTCATATCGGGAGTCGTAATGTGTGGAGCATACTGCGACAAAGCGTCAACGACCGCCATGCCGAGCTGGCTTGGCTCTACAGGATCATTTTTGAGATAGCGCACATCATAGAGGCGCTGAATAATCGATGCGCGCGTGGATTTGGTACCCAGACCGCGTTTTTCCATCTCCTGAATGAGTTTGCCTTGACTATATCGTGCAGGAGGCTCAGTTTGCTTGTGATCCTTATTCATGCTCGCAAGCGACAACACATCCCCCTCAGCAAGACTGGGTAACTGCTCGTCTTTGCGCAGACCATAAGGATAAATGGCACGAAAACCTGGTTTTGCCAGCACCGATCCTGACGCGCGGAAAGGCTCTCCTGCAACATCAAGCTTTACCTTGGTATCTTCGATAATCGCAGCCTCAGACAGCGTTGCTAAAAAGCGCCGCGCAATAAGGTTGTAGAGCTTCCACGCGGCTGGCTGGAGCTTATGAGGATCCGCCGCCGCAGTAGGGTAAATAGGCGGATGGTCGGTAGTTTCCTGCTTTCCACGGGTGGCAGTCAGCTTTGATTTGCCAAGCAGTTCTGTGCACGTCGGACGGTAGTTAGGCACAGCCGAAAGAGTCTTTACAACATCGCGCAAATCAAGAGAGCGCGGATAGACCGTATTATCAACACGAGGGTAGGAAATCAGACCATCCATGTAGAGTGACTCTGCCAAACGCATAGTACGCGAAGGAGAAAGACCTTCAGACGCTGCCGCTGCCTGCAGTGAGGTTGTATTAAAAGGCGCTGGTGGACGCACGGTACGTGTCTTTTTGCTCACAGCACTAATCGTTGCTTCCTTAGCATCACAGACACGCGCAAAAATCTCAGCTGCAAGCTCTGCTTCCCAAAAGCGACCTTCCTTGGTGCCAGGATGAGAAATACGAAAAGCACTCTCAACATCATCTTGCTGGCGATGCGCCATACCCCAAATGACCCAATAATCCTTGGGAACAAACGCCTGACGTTCGCGCTCACGCTCAACTACCAGCGCAAGGGTAGGTGTCTGCACGCGACCAGCCGAGCGCACATTTCCAAAGCCACCAAAGTGTGCCATCGTGAGGTAACGAGTCAACACAGCGCCCCAGATAAGATCAATATATTGGCGGCTCTCACCCGCATCTGCGAGGTCGTGGTCAAGTGGTACCAAATTAGCAAAGGCGTGGTCAATCTCCGATTTGGTAAAGGCTGAATAACGTGCACGAGATACGGGAACTTCAGGAGCAACCTGCTGCATCTGCCGCAAGGCATCTGATCCAATAAGCTCACCTTCGCGGTCAAAGTCTGTGCCAATAATAATGGCATCAGACTTCTTAGCAAGATTTTTGAGCGCACGGATGATTTCTTTTTCAGCAGGCTGTTTTTCGATAGGAGCCCAAACTAAATACGGGAGGCTGGGGACCTTCCAGCCTTTGATATCGATACCATCAGCGAGGTAAGGTTTACGCTTGCTCGTGTAGGGTGGACGATCCAAGCCATCGGGCAAATCCGCAGCTAAATGCTCGCCTGAAAGAGTTTCTGCATACCAACCTTCACGCTGATTAAACCTCAATGCCGGCGGAAAGTCGGGGGCCATAATATGCCCACGTAGACCAATTGTTACGCAGTCATGCCCATCATGACTAAAACGGTAGATGGGCGTGTTGTAAACCTTATCTGGCTTTGGCTTGCCAATGTCACAGAGCAATCGTGCAATCTGTTGGGCAGCATCATTTTTCTCGGTGACAATTAGTATCAAGCTTCTGAGCCTTTCTTGATAATGTCCTATACAAAGCTGGACTTAGGACTTTTTCTTTGCAAGAGCTTTTTGTTGCTCAGCTTCCTGCCGGGCGAGTTTGCGAGCTTCGAGCTCGTCTTGATGTTCCTCGTAATCTTCGCGACTCCACTTAAGCGCTGCTTTGCCATCGCGCACCGTAATAACTTGTCGAGCAACTGCAAGAGCAATCTCGTACAAAAGTACCATGGGGAAATACATCAGCAGCATGGTCATAGGTGATGCATCAGGGGTAAAGCAGGCGGTCAATACCAACAGGCCTACATAGACATAGCGCCAATTTTCACGGAAAGCCTTGTAGGGAATAACATGCAAAATCGACAGGTAAAAAACGAAGAGCGGCAACTGAAAGGTCACGCCAAACGCAACTTCAAGCAGCATCATCAAATTAAGGTAGTCGGTGGCCTCTGCCACGACATTAGCGTTCATCTCGATTGCTTGCTCAACCAACCAGCCAAAAGCCGCCTGCAAAATCACCGCATAGCAAAAAGCCATACCCAAGAAGAAAAGAAAAACCATAATCATAAAGGTAGGAACTACCCAGCGACGTTCTTTTTCCTTGAGAGCTGGCAGCACAAAACCAAAAATCTCCCAAACGATGATAGGAGTGCAGACAATCACGCCAAAAAAGAGTGCCACTTTAAAGCGGATAGTAAAGCCACCTAAGGCGGTAAGAACGGTGAGCTCTGTACCCTTGGGCAGAGCCTGACGGATAGCATCCATCATCATCGCGATAAGCGTTGGCGTAGCCACATATACGACCACAGTCGTAATAAGTACCGAAACGATAATAATGGTCATCCTCCGGCGAAGCTCGCCAAGGTGATCCAACAAGGGCATACGCGCAGGACCAATAGGCATATCTATACGGGAACGCTACTCTTGCGCGTCCCCTCCCTCCTTCCTGGGGGTGAGGGCATACAGCGCAGCAGCACTCGTATCAGGCTTTACAGGAGCGGCAACAGGCGCTGCAGGAGCATCACTGTCCGCATCAAGATCAGCATCCAAGTCAGCATCTTCTACCGAATTTGTGCCCTCAGAAGAACTCTTCTGAGCTTCGGCGGCTTCTTTTGCAGCAGCTTCAGCAGCGGCACGCTCAGCCTTGAGACGCTCACGGCGCTCGGCAAAGGTCTCCTTGTGAGCAATTGCTGCCATGTCCTCATCAAGGTCCGCATCCTCTGCAGCAGCTGCAGCCATCGCATCACGCTTGGCCTTTGCCTCAGCTGGATCGTTAAGCGCATCAGAAAGCGGGTCGACCACCTCAGCCTGCACAACCTGCGTAAAACCTTCCTGCGCATCACGGAACTGACGCAGCATCCGGCCAATCGTCCTACCCATACCCGGCAATTTATCCGGGCCAAAGAGCAAAAAACCAAAGATCAAGATGATGACCATCTCTGTTGTGCCGATACCAAACACCTTGGCTCCTCTTCTTTAGAACTCAGTAATTGGGACGCCCTAGTCGCTTTCGCGCACGCCAAGCTTATCGGCCACATCAAGCAGCGTGAAAACGCGCGCAACATTGCGTTGTGGATTGGTGACATGAAATGCTATGCCAGCCTCAAAGGCCTTATGCGCAAATGCTACCAGTACGCCAATACCTGTCGAATCAATATAGGGTACCTGTGCGAGATCAACCTCAATGGCACATGGCGTGCTTGCAAGCTGTACATCTAACTCATCACGCAGCTCAGAAGCATTCGATACGTCTACTTCACCTATAACGCTTATGCGCACGGTATCTTCTAGGCGCATCATCTGGATATCCATTGCCATACGTCTCACCCCTCTCACATGAACTCAGTCCATGTTGTCATCTAATAATATCTACTTCTTGAGATCAGAAAGTAATTTGTCAACGCGAGAACTATTGTTACCAGTCGCACTCGAACTGTCTGTTGTTGTGGGTTGTTGTTTTTCTGCCGCCGTAAGCTGTGCAAGACGGGTCACAGCCATGCTACGAGCACCAAATTCATCATTTGGGTCGAGCTTTTGTGCCTGCTGATAGGCCGCTTTTGCGGAGTCTGTATCACCTTTTGCCTGATAAGCAATGCCTAGATACATATAGGCATAACCGTACTCAGATCCCGCATCCTGAGGTGCGGCATCAGTGAGCTTTTTGAGTGCGGTAATGCCATTCTCGATATTGCCTTCATACAAATCGCAAAGAGCTCTGTCAACGCGAACGGTCACCGCATCCTGTAAAGCCAAATAGCGATCAAAATAGCCTTTTGCCTGATCAAAAAGGGTGACAACCTTCTTTGCATCATCATCGGTTTTTGCCACGCTTGCTGCTTTGCCGCCCGCTTCCATATAGGTCTTGCCACACTGCAGCAAATCTACCAAGCTATTTTTGTCTTTCTCCAACGCTTTTTCGTGACGCTCAATATCGGTAGAGTACAACTTCATGATGCCATCAACTGTCGTGGTATCTGCCGCTTCAGTTTGAGAAGCAGACCCCGCCTCAGCGTTTTGCTTCTTTTTTGCCGCCTCGATTTGGGCTTGCTTGTCAGCCTGATTAGTATGAGAAGCAAAAATCTGAGCGAGCGAAGGCAGTGTCATCGAAAGAGCCATCAACACCGCAAAGGCAATAATAATGATGCTAGTGAGCTTTTTCTTGCCATCCTTCTCTTTAGTCTCAGGAGCTCGGCGATTGGCGCGCAACTTATCTGCGTTTTGTCTTGACATAAACGTTCATGCCTTTCATCCAGCCCTAACGGGCAGAAAAATCATCCAACTGCGTACTGACAATCAATGTTGTGACGAGGCTACGTGCCCGCACATAATGACAACACTTTTGGTGCAGAGTTCATAATATTACAAAAAAGGCTTTACCCATCGTTTTTGTATAGAGCCTACAAGCGCCTAGCAAAAGCCTCTTGACACTTAACGGCTTGTCCGAGCAAGACGCGCAGCGACAAGCTTGACAACCAAAACAAAAACATCGAGAGCACAAGCAAGCTCTTCTAGGCTAGGATAAGTCGGTGCAATACGGATATTGGTATCGTGAGGATCGATACCACCAGGCCAAGTTGCACCAGCACCAGTCATTTTGACACCAAGCTCAGCCATCAGCGCTACAACTGCGCGTGCCGATCCTTCAGGGCCATCAAAGCTGACAAAGTAACCACCACGAGGATGACTCCAATGAGCAACATGGAGTTCAGAGAGGCCCTCGCTCAGCTTGCGTTCAACTAGCTCAAAACGTGGGCGAACAATAGCCGCATGCTTTTTCATATGAGCACGGACCCCAGCCGCATCACGCAAGAAAAGCACGTGAGCGAGCTGAGTAAGTTTTTCGGGGCCAACCTGCTCGACGGCAAGAGTTCCGCGTACTTCAACCATGTCTTGGGGATCGGCTGTAATCCATGCCAAACCAGAACCAGGGAAGGTAACCTTGGAGGTTGAAGCAAACTCATAAACGAGGTTTGAGGTACCGACTTCTCTCATTGCGTCAAAAATATTAAGCAACTGGTCGGGCTCATCGTAGAGATCGTGAACAATATACGCGTTATCCCAATAGATACGAAAATCTGGTGTTGCAGGTTTGAGCGCAGCAAAACGACGCACAACCTCATCGGAATACGTTATACCGTTGGGATTGGCATACTTGGGGACACACCAGATACCCTTGACCGAACTGTCATGGTTGACCATCTGCTCAACCAAATCCATATCGGGGCCTTGAGCATTCATTGGTATGGGAATATTTTGAATACCGTAGGTTTCGGTCACGCGGAAATGACGGTCGTAGCCGGGGCTGGGACAAAGCCACTTGACCGTGTCCTGCTTGCACCAAGGCGTCTGTCCTGCCACACCACGCGTATAACCATGTACCACAAGGTCATGCATCAAATGCAGACTCGATGAGCCTGAAACCACTACGTTGGCAGGATCTACCCCAAGCAATTCAGCTGCCAGTTCGCGGGTCTTGGGTAGACCATCAGGAAAACCGTAGTTATCGGCAACTCCACCTGCAGCGGTAAAATCACTGCTTGAACTCAACAAATCCAGCATGGGACGGGACAGATTGGTCTGTTCGGGGCTGGGCTTGCCACGTGCCATATCAAGTGAAAGCTTACGAGCTCGTACCTCATCAACACGACTTTCTAAAGAAGCAATTTCTGCATCAAGAGTTGGGGTGTCCATCAAATCAAAAGCGCTCTTCATAGCTGCCTCCATTGTCTGCATCACATGACAGACTCGACAACGTGTCTCCACCTTTTCCTGCACGAAGTATAAACTACCTAGACCTCAGACCCTGTTAGCATGGAATATACACCACAGACTTATCTGTTAGGAGTTTTCATGATACGCCGAACCCAAGCTATGCCCTCAGGTAGCAAACCCGCCGCAGAATACGGAGAGTTGCAACGCCTGGTTGACGAGCTCTATGCACAAGGGCCTTCGCAGGCGGTATCACGTATGGATGCTTTGGTGCGTGCAGAAGTCGATGATCTATCCGAAGATCTCATCGAGATTATCGAGCTGCTGCCTGCAGGTTCATATCATCGCGGGAAGCTCTGCGATCAGCTCAATTCCATCATCACAGCCCATGGTTGGGCCTACGTCTACGGCACGGTAGAGTAGGCCAATTACCTACTTAGATTTTTTGCGTAAGGCGTCACTAACGTTGACATAGAGCAAGCCTAAGGTACTCGAAGCCAGTGCCGCGACTAAAATTGCGCACTTAGCAATATTGACCTCGTGCGGGCTAAAAGCAAGGCTGGCAATCAGGATAGACATTGTAAAGCCAATACCACCCATGAGACCAACAGCGGTTACCTGATGCCAGTCGACATGGTGCGGTAGCTTAAAGATACCTGTCTTGACCAATAAGAAAGTCACGCCAACAATTCCGATGGGCTTACCAAACACGGCACCCAAAAACACACCCTGTGCCACAGGATCAACAACGACTTGTCCGAGATCAACTCCAACAATACGTACTTGTGCATTCACAAAGGCAAACAGCGGCAAAATCAAAAAGTTCACCGGCACGGTCCAATACTGTTCCATACGTTGTAGAGGTGGACGTACATGATGCATAACACGTTCAACATGCCAAGCTGCATGTGTGAAATCATGCTGACCCAAAATATGTTCTTGACTATCGTAGTCACGATCAAGCTCAATGGCCTGCGCATCCAACCATCCTCGCAGCGCAGAAAGCTGAACATCAGAATGCGAGGGTAAGAAAAATGCCAAGATAACGCC
>QWBY01004625.1_pt1 | contig 11866 bp, 8 predicted proteins | sample 1972471 | NCBI WGS metagenome assembly QWBY01 (sample SAMN09866722, study PRJNA288562) | Human gut metagenome isolate term6_stool, whole genome shotgun sequencing... | reverse complement strand
GGGCACTTCCTTTTTTATATCTTGCCTATTCCTACTATTCAGAAAGCATTCCGTCAATCTCCTTCACCAGAGAAGCAAATTCTTCAGGGTTATACAGACGTGTCAGCTTCACAATACGCCCTTCCTTATCAATCAGGACATTGCGTGTGATGCCTGCCTTGCGGAGCGCATACTTCGCAAATATATCCGCTCCCGGGTCCAGACCCAAAGGATAGGTCACTCCGGTTGACTTACCAAAAGCAATCACTTTCTCCAACGGCTCGTCACGGTCGATGCCAATCAGCATAAAATCCGGATTCGACTTATGCTTCAGCCATATATCCTTCTCAATGAAAGGCATCTCCTTACGGCATACCCCACACCAGCTCGCGGTAAACTGCAACATGACCACCTTCCCACGAAGTCCCGAAAGGGTAATGCTTTTCCCATCCGTCAGCTTCACTGTAAAATCTGGAGCCATCTCCCCTACCTTAACGATGTAGCCGGTACTGTCCGCCACTACATCCTGCGCCTTGCCTGCCATGCTGCACATAGCAAACAGACAGAAAATCAGAAATCCAACTTTTTTCATTTTATTCAATCTTTAATAAGTAAGCTGTAACTATTCAGCGAATGATATTTTATAGAATGGGCAAACAATTCCCTATAACAAAAAACTCCGAAACACTTTTAAAAAGCAGTTTCGGAGTTTTATTCTTCGAGGTACCTGGCAGATTCGAACTGCCGTACACGGTTTTGCAGACCGCTGACTAAGCCACTCATCCAAGGTACCGGTTCTTACAAGAACTCTTTATTTCTCGTTTGCGGATGCAAAGGTAGCACTTTTTTTGAAACTACCAACTATCCGCAACAACTTTTCTTCTTTTTTTTCGTCACTCCACTGCACTCCGCACGCTTCTTATCATACAAATTCTTTAGTTCACAGCCACTTGCACAACTATCACACGGATTACCATTTTCTTTGACCCGATGAGAAAAAGAATAAATACTCATGCCAATCCGCACAGCGCAGAGCAACAACAATAAGGCTACTACCCACTCCTGCCAACTATTCATCATAAAAACAGACCTCCTATCTGATAAATTGCGAAAGACATCAGCCAGGCCAGCGCAGTAGTATAAAGCCCCGCAAACACGGCCCACTTCCAACTGCCCGACTCCCCTTTAATGGCTGCCAACGTGGCGATGCACGGAAAATAAATCAGCACAAACACCATGTAACCGAAAGCCACCAGGGGCGTTATCGGAATGCGTTCACCCAAGCTTACGGCATCTGCCTCGGCATCGTCGGCATAAAGCACTCCGAGCGTGCTTACCACCAGTTCCTTGGCGCCCACGCCGGAAAGGATGCCGATGCCCAGCTTCCAGTCGAATCCCAACGGTTCAATGACCGGTTCCATGGCTTTACCAATCCGGCCGATGTAGGAATTCTCCTGCTGTTCCGTCACACTTTCATATTCATCGTGGTTGGGATAATATCCCAATGCCCAGATAACGATGGATGCCACCATAATGATGCCTCCCATCTTGCGGAGATACTGCGCCCCCTTCTCCCACGTATGGCGGAAGATGGCCTTGGACGTCGGCATACGATAAGGCGGCAGCTCCATGACAAACGGCGTATCGTCTCCTTTCACCAGAAAGCGGCAGAAAAGACGTGCCATGACCACTGCCAACAGAATGCCGATGGCATAGATTACTAACAGCACAAAGCTCGCATTGTTCGGGAAGAAGGCGCCTACCAGCAATAAATAGATGGGTAGACGAGCGCTGCACGACATCAGCGGATTGATGAGCATCGTCACCAGACGGCTCTTGCGGTTCTCAATGGTACGCGAAGCCATAATGGCGGGCACATTACACCCAAAGCCCATAATCAGCGGAATGAAAGACTTTCCATGCAGCCCCATTTTATGCATAATCTTATCCATAATGAAAGCGGCACGTGCCATATAGCCCGAGTCTTCCATCAAGGAAATAAAGAAATAGAGCAACAGAATATTCGGCAGGAAAACAATGACACCGCCCACACCTCCGATAATACCATCCACCAGAAGGTCCTTCAGCGGTCCTTCGGACATGTTGTTGCATATCAGGTCGCCCAATTCGCCTACCAGCCATTCAATCCCCTGCATAGGATAGTCGCCCAGCACAAAGGTGCCTTCGAACATCAGATAAAGGAAAAGGAAGAAAATGGGATAACCCCATACACGGTGAGTAACGATTGAGTCTATGATTTGAGTAGTGCGCGACGTATCCTGATGATTGTCCACATAGGTCTCGCGCAGGGCACCGGCTATAAAACCATACTTGGCATCGGTGATGGCCTGCTCGCTCTCCTCGTTCACCACCTCGGCAATCCGTGCCTCTTCCCGGTCGCGGACGGCAAGAATCTCCTTTCCATTGGGCAACTCCTCCACAATCTTTTTCAAGTCTTCGTCGTTCTCCAGCAACTTGATGGCAAGGAAACGCGTGGAATATTTGTGGCGGATGTTCTCATTGACGCTGATGACGCGCTTCACCTCCTCAATGCTACGTTCCAGCTCGGGACCGTGATTGATATGGATATGACGGTAGAAGCCGCGCGGCTGTTCCACCTCTTCTTTATGGCTGCCGAAGTCATGGTCGGGAACATACTCCTGATGCCAGCTGCGAAGGTCACTCAATATCTCGCTGCGCATCCTGCCCTTATGGTCGAGGAAGTCGCCGCCTTCGTAAATATTGATAATCACATGGAACAGCTGTTCAATGCCTTTTCCGCTACGGCTGACCGTAGGCAACATCGGAACTCCGAACAACTGGCTGAGCTTTACATAGTCCAGCGTGTTTCCACTGGCTTCCAGCTCATCGTACATGTTCAGTGCAATCACCATGCGCACGTTCATGTCAATCAGCTGGGTGGTGAGATAGAGATTGCGTTCCAGGTTGGAAGAGTCCACAACATTGATAATGATATCCGGCGTTTCATTGATAATGTGCCGGCGGACATAGATTTCTTCAGGGGAGTAGGCCGAGAGGGAATAGGTTCCGGGAAGGTCGACAATACGGAAGTGGTAACCTTGGAAATCAAAATACCCCTCCTTGGCATCTACCGTAACGCCACTGTAATTGCCCACATGCTCGTGCGAACCGGAAGCGATGTTGAAAAGAGAAGTTTTACCACAGTTGGGATTTCCCACCAAAGCCACATTTATGGTGCGGCGTTTGCCGAGGGCCAGTTGCTTCAGCTCATCTTCGCCCAGATGCATGTTTTCGCCCAACCCCTCGTGGTAATCGGGCTGCACAGCCTGCTCCTTAGCTTCCTGCTCACTGATAATCTCTATCATCTCAGCCTCCTGCCGACGAAGAGAAATCTCATATCCCATTACTTTGTATTTGATAGGGTCGCGTAGTGGGGCATTCAGCAAGACCTCCACTGTTTTACCTTTAATAAATCCCATTTCCACAATCCGTTTGCGGAAACCACCGTGTCCCAGCACTTTTACGATTACACCTTTTTCACCGGTATTCAATTCGGACAAACGCATAGTCTTTCTGCCTTTCTTTTCTATTTTGGGGGCAAAGATAATACTTATGTCCGCAAGGCACAAATAATTTAGAATGTTTTTAAATAAGAGACACTAAACAATAATGCCCAGAAGGCAGAACACTACTTCCAGAGATACTAAATCGTAACTTCACCACACCTTTGTTCTTTTCTTACCACAGCTGTGGTAAGAAAAGAACAAAGGTGTGGTATGCATAAAACACAGCTGTGGTAAGATTAGCTTTTAGCAAATACGACCTTAGCCGATAGAGATTCTGAAAATAGATACTTGCAGATATGGCAATAAAAATCGTTTGCACTATCTTTGCACCACTCTATAGTTGAATATGCAGAAGGTAGTACAATACATCGAGCGCCACAAGCTCTTCTCGCTGGACGACAAGATACTTGTGGCACTGAGCGGCGGGGCGGACTCCGTGGCGTTGCTGCGCCTGCTCCTCAGCCTGGGATACACATGCGAAGCCGCCCATTGCAACTTCCATCTGCGCGGAGCGGAATCCGACCGCGACGAGCACTTTGTACGCCAACTCTGCCTGGAGCACCGGGTGACGCTGCACACCGTCCACTTCAACACGGAGCAGGAAGCAAAGGAACGGCATATCTCCATCGAAATGGCTGCAAGGGAATTGCGCTACGCGTGGTTCGAAAAAACAAGGGAAGCATGCAGTGCAGCTGTCATTGCCGTCGCCCACCATCAAGATGACAGTGTAGAGACATTGCTGCTCAATCTGATTCGCGGTACCGGCATCAACGGATTGCGGGGTATACGCCCCCGAAACGGACATATAGTCCGCCCCTTGCTCTGCCTGGACAGAAAGGAAATCGTCGGTTATCTGGAAAGTATCGGGCAAGCCTACGTGACGGACAGCACCAATCTGCAGGACGAATATACCCGCAACAAAATACGCTTGAACCTGCTTCCCATGATGCAGGAGATAAACCCCTCCGTCAAGGAAAGCATCCTCAAAACGGCAGAGCATCTGGACGATGCCGCCTCTATATATAATATAGGTATAGAAGAAGCCAAACTGCGAGTCAAGACACCGGAAGGCATAAGTATCGGCGCCCTGAGGCAAGAAGCGGCACCGGAAACGGTCTTATTTGAAATTCTGCGCCTTTGCAGGCAGGGAGACAGCTTCGTGCCCTTCGGCATGAAAGGCCGGAAGAAGGTAAGCGACTACCTGACCGACCGCAAGTTCTCCCTTCTGCGCAAAGAACGGCAATGGGTGCTTTGCTGCGGAGATGACATCATCTGGCTGGTGGGAGAACGGGTGGACAACCGTTTCAGAATAGACGAAAAAACCCGGAAAGTGTTGGTCGTATCAACCATCGACCAGTAGCCATCACAGAATGATTCTGTCCTCCTTCTGTTTCTTGAAGCAATCGGAAAGCAATACGGCAAACGGCGTGTCATACGTGCGCGCCTTCTGCGGACAGCCTTTCACACAAGCACAACATTTGATGCATTTCTCTGCAACCGTATTGCACTCGTCTCCTTTTATAATGGCTCCTGCAGGACAATGCTTCACGCAATATCCGCAATGCGTACAACGTTCCGCATCCACTTGCGGAGTACGGGGCATAGGCACCCCACTCTTACGCAACTTGACGACTCTGCGCAAAAAGCGGAGCAACGGGAAGAAAGGCTGGCGCGGACGCTGGATACGGGTCACATCCACCCCATACAGTTTCTCCATATCTTCGGCCGCCGCAATTTTAGCACGTATTTTTTCACCAAAAAGCTTTGCATACTCCAAGTCGTCCGCATCCGGACGTCCGGCTGCCACCGGATATTTCTCACTGCTATAAGAGTGCTCTCCTACAAACGTAGCACCTGCAATTACCTTGAAGCCCAACCTCGTGACAAAAGCATCCAATTCCACCAAAGCCTTCTCATAGGCCCGGTTGCCGTACACCACCACAACCACGGCAGGTGCACCGTCAGCATGAAGCTCCTTCATCCGCTCCAATGCCAAAGGAGCCACATGACCGCCATATACGGGCACCGTGATGACCGCCAAAGCATGGGAAGGCACCTCCCTTTTACCCGCCGCCTCCAAGGTGAGGTCCACTTTGGAGACAGACGAAATTCCCGTTCCGTGAACAATTGCCTCTCCCACTTGTTTAGAGGTACAAGTAGGTGAAAAAGTTATCAACTGTACTTCATCTATATTCATAAACCAATCCTTCATGTTGTTGTTAATACAGCAAAGATAAAGTTTTAAATTTAAAAAAAAGATGATTTGTTTATGAAACCAAAAATATTTATTACCTTTGCACCGTTGAAACATTCTGCGACTTCTTGCTGTGGCAAGAATTGTTTATCAGATTTCCGGTTCAATAATAAATATCCCATATAAATCATATATCACAAGGTAAACTTGCCCAAGTTGCTTCCTACAACAACTGCAACTGTGCACTTATGCCTTTCAATAAAAGTAAATTTTAAACCATTCACATATATACTGTATGTATAACATCATTCAACTGAACGACAAAAATTTGTCGGAACTACAAACTATTGCCCAAGAACTGGGTATAAAAAAAACAGACTCACTCAAAAAAGAAGAACTTGTTTACAAGATACTTGACGAACAAGCTATCGCAGGCGCTACCAAGAAAGTTGCCGCCGACAAGCTGAAGGAAGAGCGTAAAGGGGAAAAGCAAAAACGCTCGCGCGTCACTGTAAAGACCGTAAAAAAGGAAGGTGCCGACAAAGTGTTCTCAGCCAATAAAAACGGAGACCTCACCAAAGCCAAAACAGAGGAAGCACCGGCTGCGAAAGAACAACCCAAAACTGTGGAAGCACCCCAAGAACCGACCATAGAAGCTGCAACGCCGGCGCCAGCCAAAGAAGCCGCCGTACCCAAACGCAAACCGGGACGCCCCCGCAAGGTAAAGGAAGAGACTGCTGCACCCCAAGCAACAGAAACCCCGAAGGTTGCCGAACCGGAATTGAACTTCGAGGCTAAAGCTCCGAAAACAGAACCTCAGGCAGAAGCCAAAGCAGAAAAGAATATCGTACCGGACGAAAGCCCTATCCTGGCCGAAGCGGCAGATGACTTCATCCCCATTGAAGACCTCCCTACGGAAAAAATAGAATTGCCATCCGAACTTATCGGCAAATTCGAAGCGACCAAAGCGGAAACTCCCGCCACTCCCACTCCTGCCGCTGCCGCTGCCCCAGCCGAACCGCAACAGCCACAACGCCCGCGCCTCCGCGCCCGCGACAACAACAACCCATACAATAACAACAACAATAACAACCGCAACGGTGGCTATAACCAACAGCGCCCCGTGCAGCAGCGCCCTGCACAACCGTATAACAACGGAGAGAACTATCCCGCCGCTCCGGAACGCAAACCCGTAATAGAACGCGAGAAGACGTACGAATTCGATGACATCCTCACCGGAACCGGTGTACTGGAAATCATGCAGGATGGCTACGGCTTCCTCCGTTCCTCCGATTACAACTATTTGTCCTCACCGGACGATATTTACGTATCACAATCACAAATCAAATTGTTCGGCCTGAAAACCGGTGATGTGGTAGAAGGCGTAATCCGTCCCCCGAAAGAAGGCGAAAAGTACTTCCCGCTGGTAAAAGTATCCAAAATAAACGGACGTGACCCGGCTTTCGTACGCGACCGCGTACCGTTCGAGCACCTCACCCCCCTCTTCCCGGACGAGAAGTTCAAGCTTTGCAAAGGTGGATACTCCGACTCTATGTCGGCCCGTGTCGTAGACTTGTTTGCCCCCATCGGTAAGGGCCAGCGTGCCTTGATTGTGGCACAGCCCAAAACCGGTAAGACCATCTTGATGAAAGACATTGCCAACGCCATTGCCGCCAATCATCCGGAAGTCTACATGATTATGCTGCTCATCGACGAACGCCCGGAGGAAGTTACCGACATGGCGCGTACCGTCAATGCGGAAGTAATCGCCTCTACCTTCGACGAACCGGCAGAACGCCACGTGAAGATTGCCGGCATCGTCCTTGAAAAAGCAAAACGCATGGTGGAATGCGGACACGATGTTGTCATCTTCCTCGACTCCATCACCCGCCTGGCACGTGCCTACAACACCGTATCCCCGGCTTCCGGCAAAGTGCTTTCCGGTGGTGTGGATGCCAACGCATTACATAAGCCCAAACGCTTCTTCGGTGCAGCACGTAACATCGAGGGCGGCGGTTCACTGACCATCCTTGCCACTGCCTTGATTGACACTGGCTCAAAGATGGACGAGGTTATCTTCGAAGAATTCAAGGGTACGGGTAATATGGAGTTGCAGCTCGACCGCAACTTGTCCAACAAGCGTATCTTCCCGGCTGTCAACATCGTTGCCTCCAGCACCCGCCGCGACGACCTGCTGCAAGACAAGCAGACACTGGACCGCATGTGGATTCTCCGCAAGTACCTTGCCGACATGAATCCGATAGAAGCCATGGACTTCGTAAAAGACCGTCTGGAGAAGACCAAAGACAACGACGAATTCCTGATGAGCATGAACAGTTAACAGCAACTGCATACAGATATTGTACAAAAGCTTCCATTTACGTTCATAAACGTAGGTGGAAGCTTTTTTTATATCCGTTTTTTCATACATTTGCCACCATACAATAACCTTGAACAAATAAAATCCAAATCTGATGAAAACGATTCACTCTTTTATGGGAATGGCATTGTGCAGCTTTCCGGTAATGGCACAGCAATCGCCCAATTTTCTTATTATCCAATGCGACCATCTGACCCAGCGGGTAGTAGGCGCATACGGTGCCGACCCCAGCTGCACTCCACCTATAGACCGAATTGCCTCCCAAGGTGTAACATTTGCCAACGCATACGTGGGATGCCCCCTCAGCCAACCGTCACGCGCTGCCTTATGGAGCGGACTGATGCCGCATCAAACCAATGTACGTTCCAACTCGGCCGAACACATCAATCCTCCGCTGCCCGACAGCATTCCGACCCTGGGAAGCCTCTTCACCGCCAACGGTTATGAGGCCGTCCACTTTGGCAAAACCCATGACATGGGTTCCCTAAGGGGATTCCGCCACAAGGAACCGGTTGCCAAGCCCTTCACCGACCCCGAATTTCCCGTCAACAATGACAGCTTTCTGGATGTAGGAACCTGCGAGGATGCCGTGGCCTATCTCAGCAATCCACCGCAAGAACCTTTCATCTGCATAGCCGATTTCCAAAACCCGCACAATATCTGCGGATATGTAGGCGAAAATAAAGGGGAGCACATAGATAGCCCCATCAGTACCCCACTCCCGCTACTACCCGAAAACTTTGAAGTGGAAGACTGGGAAAAACTTCCGTTGCCCATTCAGTACATCTGCTGCAGCCACCGGAGGATGATGCAAGCCGCCCACTGGAACGAGGACAATTACCGGCACTACGTCGCCGCCTTCCAGCATTACACGCGGATAGTGGCCAGACAGATAGAGAGTGTACTGGAAGCCCTCTACTCCACTCCCGCCGGCAAAAATACAATTGTCATTGTACTGGCAGACCACGGAGACGGAATGGGGTCACACCGCATGGTAACCAAGCAGGTCAGCTTTTACGAAGAAATGACAAATGTGCCCTTCATCATAGCCGGTCCCGGTATTCATCCCCGTCAAAAACCGGTGGAAGATTTACTGACCCAACCCACTATCGACCTGCTGCCCACTCTCTGTGAACTGGCAGGCATTCCGGTGCCTTCCTCCAAGCCCGGCATCAGCCTTGCCCCTTTCCTGAAAGGCGAGAAGCAAAAGAGACAGCACCCCTATGCAGCCTCCGAATGGCACAGTGAATACGAAGTGACCGTCAGCCCGGGACGGATGATACGCAGTCCCAGATACAAATACACACACTATCTGGAAGGCAACGGGGAAGAACTGTATGATATGCTGAAGGATAAAGGAGAAAGACGAAACCTTGCCCATGACCCCAAATACTCAAAGATTCTGGCCGAGCACCGGGCACTGCTGGACGACTACATCCGCCGCACACAGGACGACTACCGAAGCCTGAAAGTTGAAGCCGACAAGAGATGGCGCAGCCACGCACCGGGATATCCCAACCACGAAGGACCCTGCGCCAGAGACATTATCAATAGAAAGTAAGCAAAAAGAACTAAAAAAAACAGAATAATATAGATGATTATCAGTGCCTTGACCGGCACTTCCATTCTTTTCGCCCATCCCGCTGCAAGTCTTCAATAATATTCTGCTTCAAAAGAAGGCAGTTAAAGGGATTTTTTGTACTTTTGCGCCTCAATAAGAGTAATTTGTAATTTAGTAATTGTAATTAGATACTATGTTCGATAATTTAAGCGAGAGACTTGAAAGGTCGTTTAAAATTTTGAAAGGTGAGGGCAAAATCACCGAAATCAATGTTGCGGAAACCCTGAAAGACGTACGTAAGGCACTTTTGGATGCCGACGTGAACTATAAGGTAGCCAAAAACTTCACCGATACCGTTAAGGAAAAAGCCTTGGGACAAAACGTGCTGACAGCCGTTAAGCCCAGCCAGCTGATGGTAAAAATCGTACACGATGAACTGACCCAGCTCATGGGCGGCGAGACTTCTGAAATAAACCTCGACTCCAAGCCTGCCATTATCCTAATGTCCGGTTTGCAAGGCTCCGGTAAAACAACTTTCTCCGGAAAGCTGGCCCGCATGCTGAAGAGCAAGAAGAACAAAAAGCCGTTATTGGTGGCTTGTGACGTGTACCGTCCTGCCGCTATCGAGCAGTTGCGTGTACTGGCTGAACAGATTGACGTACCGATGTACTCGGAACCGGACAGCAAAAATCCGGTAGCCATTGCCCAAAATGCCATCCAAGAAGCCAAAGCCAAAGGTTACGACCTTGTAATTGTCGATACAGCCGGTCGTCTGGCAGTGGATGAGGAGATGATGAACGAGATTGCCGCCATCAAGAAGGCCATCAATCCGGACGAGATTCTGTTCGTAGTGGATTCAATGACCGGTCAGGATGCAGTGAATACCGCTAAGGAATTCAACGAACGGCTCGACTTCAATGGTGTAGTATTGACCAAACTGGATGGTGATACCCGCGGTGGTGCCGCCCTTTCTATCCGTTCGGTGGTAAACAAGCCCATCAAGTTTGTAGGTACCGGTGAAAAGCTGGATGCCATCGACCAGTTCCATCCCTCACGTATGGCCGACCGTATTCTCGGTATGGGTGACATCGTATCTTTGGTGGAACGTGCGCAGGAACAATATGACGAGGAAGAAGCCAAACGCCTGCAAAAGAAGATTGCCAAGAACCAGTTCGACTTCAACGACTTCCTGAGCCAGATTGCACAAATCAAGAAAATGGGTAACTTGAAGGAACTTGCCTCCATGATACCGGGCGTAGGCAAAGCCATCAAGGATATAGACATTGACGACAATGCCTTCAAGAGCATTGAAGCCATCATCTACTCCATGACTCCGGAAGAACGCAGCAATCCGGCCATTCTGAACGGTTCACGCCGCCAGCGCATTGCCAAAGGTAGCGGTACGAATATTCAGGAAGTAAACCGCCTGCTGAAACAGTTTGACCAGACCCGCAAGATGATGAAGATGGTCACTGGCAGCAAGATGGGTAAGATGATGCCGAAACTTAAAAGATAAGATAACAGCCTATGACACTGATTGATGGAAAAGCAATTTCAGAGCAAGTAAAGCAAGAGATTGCAGCAGAAGTAGCCGAAATAGTGGCTCGTGGGGGTAAACGCCCGCATCTGGCCGCCATTCTTGTAGGACACGATGGAGGTAGCGAAACCTACGTTGCCGCCAAAGTAAAAGCATGCGAAGTTTGCGGATTCAAGTCCTCACTTATCCGTTACGAGGCAGACGTTACCGAAAAGGAACTGCTCGCCAAGGTACGCGAATTGAACGAGGATGCGGATGTGGACGGTTTCATCGTACAGCTTCCCTTGCCCAAGCATATCTCCGAGCAGAAAGTGATTGAAACCATCGACTACCGCAAGGATGTGGACGGCTTTCATCCCATCAACGTGGGACGGATGTCCATTGGCCTTCCCTGCTATGTATCCGCTACTCCCAACGGTATCCTCGAACTGCTGAAGCGCTATCAGATAGAGACTTCAGGCAAGAAGTGCGTGGTGTTGGGACGCAGCAACATTGTAGGCAAGCCCATGGCTGCCCTGATGATGCAGAAGGCTTATCCCGGCGATGCCACAGTGACCGTATGCCACAGCCGCAGCAAAGACCTGGTAAAGGAATGCCAGGAAGCGGACATCATCATTGCTGCGTTGGGACAACCGAACTTTGTTAAGGCGGAAATGGTCAAGGAAGG
>QWBY01002616.1_pt1 | contig 11867 bp, 12 predicted proteins | sample 1972471 | NCBI WGS metagenome assembly QWBY01 (sample SAMN09866722, study PRJNA288562) | Human gut metagenome isolate term6_stool, whole genome shotgun sequencing... | reverse complement strand
CCGCGGCTCTTCTTGCCCCATGGAGTCATTGGTGATGGACGACCAACTGGTGCTCTACCTTCACCACCACCGTGAGGGTGGTCAACAGGGTTCATAGCTGAACCTCTTACGTGTGGACGTCTGCCCAAGTAACGGCTTCTACCAGCCTTACCAATTGTGATAAGCTCGTGAATTGAGTTGCCAACTTCACCAATTGTAGCCTTACATTCAAGTAAAACCATTCTCATTTCGCCTGAAGGTAATCTTAGGATAGCATATTTGCCTTCCTTACCCATAAGCTGAGCTGAGATACCTGCTGAACGAGCAATTTGTCCGCCCTTGCCAGGTTTTAACTCAACGTTGTGAACAACTGTACCAACTGGAATGTCCTTTAATTTAAGAGCATTACCAACCTTGATATCAGCACCTTCACCTGAAACGATAACATCGCCAACCTTTAATCCATCTGGATGAAGAATGTATCTCTTTTCACCATCACGATAGAAAATAAGAGCAATGTTTGCACTTCTATTTGGATCGTATTCGATAGCGTTTACTACGCCTTCGATACCATCTTTATCTCTCTTAAAATCGATGATTCTATATTTCTTTTTAGCCCCGCCACCTCTGTGACGCATAGTAATCATACCTCTTGAGTTTCTTCCAGCATTTTTTGGAAGACTTACAAGCAAGCTCTTTTCAGGACTTGTCTTTGTAATTTCCTCAAAAGTTGAAACCGTCATGTGACGTCTACCAGGGGTTACTGGCTTAAATCCTTTAATCGCCATCTTTAGCCTCCTATTCTAGACCTTCGAAGAACTCAATTTGCTTTGAACCTTCTTTAAGCTTAACAATAGCTTTCTTCCAGTCAGATGTTCTACCTTCGATCATACCTTGACGTTTCTTTTTGCCAGGCATCTTAACAATGTTAACCTTTTCAACTTCAACGTCGAAAATTTCTTCAACAGCCTTTTTAACTTCGGTCTTGTTTGACTTTCTGTTAACCTTAAAAGTGTATTTTCTTTCAGCCATATCATCCATAGATTTTTCTGTGACGATAGGACGGATAATTATATCGTAAGCATTCATTATATAAATACCTCCTCAATCCTTGCTAAAGCAGCTTCACTTACAACAAGTGTATCGTGCTTTAAGATGTCATATACATTGATAAGATCTGCGAAAGTTACTGCTGTCTTTTGTAAATTTCTAGCTGAAATGTAAACATTCTTGTCAACCTTTTCAGTTACAATAAGTGGCTTAACTGCACCAACATTTGAAATGAAGCTAACCATATCCTTGGTCTTTGGAGCGTCAAAAGTAATATTATCAACAACTACCAACTTGCCTTCTTCAAACTTGCTTGTCAAAACTGATCTTAAAGCAGCTTGTCTAGTTGATCTAGGAAGCTTGTAGGAGTAATCTCTTGGCTTTGGTGCAAATACAACACCGCCACCCTTCCATTGAGGTGATCTGATAGAACCTTGTCTAGCACGACCAGTACCCTTTTGTCTCCATGGCTTTCTTCCGCCGCCTCTAACCTCTGCACGAGTTTTTGCGCTTTGTGTACCTTGACGTTTATTTGCTAATTGATTAACAACAGCTTGGTGAACAGAGGCTTCGCTAATCGTTGCAGCAAAAAGTTCTTCCGGAAGATCGATTTCTTTAATTTCTTCACCCTTCATATTTAAAACTTTAATCTTAGGCATCTCGTCCTCCTTTATTTCTTATGTGCACTCTTTACAAGAACCATAGAGTTCTTTGGACCAGGAATAGCACCTTTAATTAAAAGTAAATTCTTATCTGCATCCACTCTAATAAGTTCAAGATTTTGTACAGTTACTTGATCATGACCAGTCTTACCCATCATTCTGTGACCTTTAAAAACACGTCCTGGATAAGTAGCAGCTGATAGACCGCCTGGTCTTCTGTGGAATTTTGAACCGTGACTCATACGACCTCTTTGGAAACCGTGTTTTTGAACAACACCCAAAGTTCCCTTACCTTTAGAAGTACCAATAACGTCTACAAAATTACCTTCTTCAAAAATATCAACCTTTACTTCGCTTCCAAGTTCTAAATCTTGGAGAGAAGAATCTCTTAATTCTTTTAAATAACGCATTGGTTTAACGCCAGCCTTCTTAAAATGACCTTGAGCTGGTTTGTTAGCCAATTTTTCTCTAATAGGATCAAATCCAAGTTGAACTGAATTGTATCCTTCCTTTTCAACTGTCTTCTTTTGAACAACAACGTTTGGTGTTGCTTCAACAACAGTTACGGCCACAAGTTCGCCTGTTGGTCCGAATACTTGTGTCATGCCGAGTTTTTTACCCATAATGCCTTTCATTAAGCACCTCCATATTTTATAGCGGATTGACCTTCAATCATATAAATGTCTTATAGCTTGATTTCGATATCTACGCCTGCTGGTAGATTCATCTTCATAAGAGCGTCCACAGTAGCTTGTGTAGGATTGATAATATCAATCAACCTCTTATGAGTTCTTTGCTCAAATTGTTCTCTTGAATCCTTGTTAACGTGAACAGAACGTAGGATAGTAACAACTTCCTTGCGTGTTGGCAGTGGAACCGGTCCAGACACTTCAACGCCTGTTCTCTTAGCAGTTTCAACGATCTTCTTTGCTGAATTATCAAGAACCTCGTGATCATATGCTTTAAGACGGATTCTGATTTTGTTATTTGTGCTCATAATACCCTCCTTCGTATGATTTGCCCTACATACGACGTCACCTACAACGCAACCGTGTGTTTCTTATTCCGCTTCAAAAGAAAAACCGGTCAGACGCTGTTGGTTTCGTTGGAATCTAGTCCAACTTCTCCACGAAAATTACCTTGCAACCGCAAGCAACTTCTCGCTTCTACGCCTCGACTCCGGGCACTTAACTAGTATAACAAAAATGAATAAATCTATCAAGTAATTTTGTAAAAAAAATTTATAAAAACATGCAAAGTTAAAAGGCGGGATAAAAATAACAATCATATGCAGTTAAGTTTCGTTTGGATGTTTATGCACAGAAAAAATATATTTCATGCGGATATCAATATATGCCCCTATATAATAGGAAGAGAAAACATATTTTCATCCGGATATCTATGTAGCCATGTACCGTCCACTTTATTGTGGACACCTCGTCCACGGAGACTCGATGTCCCGTGGGCGAGAAAAACTCTTTGTCCTCCGAAAATCTTTAATAACGTATACATTCTCTCGCTCGGCTATGGATGTGGCGTAACGGCGATCCTTGCACACGAGGCGGTGGCGATGAATATTTTATTTATGGTTATTGTTGAAAATATATTTCGTAGGAAAATTTGATGAGATTCGAAGGAAAAGAATTTTTTATTGAAGAGGCGTAGTGACCTACGTCGATGAAATAAATAAATTCGATTTTCCGAGAATGTCGCAAATTTAACAAGAAATATCGCCATCTCGTACACGATTATGTGGACGAGACTTCTCATACGTATAGAAAAATATACCCTTATATAATAGGAAGAGAAAATATATTTTTCCGACGGATATCCATGTAGCCCAAAAAATTGCCCTAATAAAATTTAGCGTATATAATTCCACACCCCTCACCCCACAAGGGGGATCACGGTTGTGGCGGTCCACATTCTCCTCAGACTCTTGTCCTCAATCGTTTTTCCCTTCGGTCCAACGATTGAACAAGAGGTTGCGTGAGTCGCTGCATACCAATCGACGGCGTCCTTGCGGACTTGTCTCTTGGGCAGGGCTGCAAGTTGACCCTACACCGCAAAGCGATCTATAAATGGAATAATTTTCTCAACGGATATTCATGTAGCCATGTACCGTCCACTTTATTGTGGACATTAGGCGAATGTGATTGCCCCTTGTGGGCATGAACATTCGTCGTAAAACCAAAAAAGCAGACGTATTCTTGAACGTCTGCTTCTCTATATTTCTATTTTTGTGCATTATATAGATTGTAAAACTCTCCCTTCCTATCCATCACCTCATCAAATGTCCCCTCTTCGACCAAATCTCCATTTTTCAAAACCAAGAAATATCCTGCGTTTTTGATGCCTTGGAGTCTGTGGCTTGTAAAGATGGTTAAATCTTTTTCGGACCATGCCATTAGCCTGTCCCAAAAATCGCGTTCGCTGATTGGATCCAGGGCTGACGATGGTTCGTCAAAGATCTTGCACGAAGACTCTTTGTAAAAGGCGCGGGCACAGGCAATCTTTTGCCATTGGCCGCCAGAAAGGTCGGTCCCGTCTTCGTATAGCTTGCCCAGATTTGTATCCAGGCCATTTTTTAAGCTGTCGACCACATCATCAGCCCCACTGTTTTTGAGGGCGTCTTGTAGTCGTCCATTCTTTAACTCTTCTTCCGTGTCGGAAATAATTATATTTTCCAAGGCGGAGATTTCAAATTTATTGAAGTCTTGGTAAAGGATGCCAAAGCATTTCCTGAGGGCCTTTAGATCATATTCTTTTATATTTTCTCCGTTTATAAAAATTTCCCCCTCACTTGGATCGTAAAGCCTCAAGATGAGCTTAATCAAAGTCGTCTTGCCCGATCCGTTTATGCCAACCAAAGCAATCTTGTTTGGTGCTTGGACCTTGAAACTGACATTTTTCAGTGCATAATCATCTCTTCCTGCGTATTTGTAGGAAACATTTTTAAATTCTATGGAGTTTATCTCTTGAATAACCTTGTCGCCAGCTTCCATATTTACATCTGTGTCCAAAAATTCAAAATAATTTTCCATAAAGAGCTCGGTCTCAATCAAAAGAGCCCCCTCCTGGACCAGGGTAATGGACGAAGCGCCGGTGTAGACCGTATATGAAATAAAAAGTGCCAGGCTGCCGAGGGTAAACTCGCCTGCAATAACTCGGGAGACAAAAAATCCTATGGTAAAGGCAATAAGACCCGTCCCAACTATGGACATAATGACGGAGGCCAGGCCTTTTTTCCGCCGGTCCCTCTTGGTAATTTCATAAATGCTTTCAAAAGTCTTTTCATAATCCTTTTGAATTTTCTTGCCAAAGGCAAAGGAAATCCTCTCCTTAGCGTAGTCCCTCTTTAAAAGTACATCCGAAAAATACCTGAGGACCTTTGCTAGCGGACTCCTGGTAACCGTGTTCTCATAAGCCTCAACCTGCAATTTGTAAAGCAAAATACTTTGAGGAATGAGTGATAAGAGCATGAGAATTGGAATCCAAACCCTAAAAGTCGCCAGCTGGACCATCATAATAATTAAAGTGAGTCCCATTCTGAAAACCGAAAGGCTGTAGACCAAAAGATTTATCGGCCTCCATGCAATTTCCCCCTCGATCAGTTCAATCTTGTCATAATAAGACGGATCTTCCAAAATCTCCAAGTGGTTGATCTCGTTAATCTTGTTTTGCAGGTCCGAGTTGACCTTCCTGATAAGTTGGTCGGTCAAATCCCCCTGCAAAAACATAAGGATAGGGCCGCTTACCAGGTCAATCAAGAGAGCTATAAAGAAGGGAGCCAAAATAATCAGCCCCTCCCTTACAGAGCCAATAGAGCCTGCTTGGTCTATAAAAATTTGCAAGGCATTTTGCTGCAAAATTGGTACAAAACTCATGGCAAGCAAAAGAACCGTTAACGGAATAAAAACCGACGGCTTGCTTTGGTAGATGAGTTTAATCGAACGAAAAAAGTTTTTTATCGCTTTCATTTATAACACCTTCCTTTGTGATAATATTAAGTTTTAAATTATGGGAAGCCTAAGCCTCCTTAACCAATTATCATTACTGCCCTCCTAGTGTTATAAAAACCATTTCTTACAAGATTATTATATCCCATTAAAGTAAGGGTGTCAAGGCGGTGGAAAACAAAAAATTTGTTGCTAAAATCGCGAATTTTTCCTAACAAATTTAATTAAGAATCACCATAATATATAAAAAAATAAATTGGGAAAGCAAAGAAAAGACCCCGACGGATTGTGCGGGGTCTGATTTTTAAATTATATTTTATTTTTATTTTGATTTTACTATTACATATTCTTTTAAACCTTCTTCAAATAAACCTTCTTTTTCTTACTTCTCATATTTCTTTAGACATATAAGAGAATTTTAAGTAAACAAAAAGACCTACTAAAGATTTTCTTTAATAGGTCTGAAATATAAAAATAGACTATTAGCTTGTGATTATGGATATGAGATAATTAATCGTTCCATTTTCAATCAATATATAGAGACCGAGTCCAATAAACACGACTGGTACAATTATTTTTTCGTACTTTTCTACAGTCTCTCCGATAGCAGAAATTGAGGCGAGACTTTGAGATAATTTGCATAGAATCAAAATCCCTAACGCAAATATTACTAAACTTATACTAATCTCAATCAAACTCATTCCTGTAAAATAGGGGATGTAAATTCCTAAATTATCTCCACCCATTGCCACTGTTAAGCTTGTAAATGCTAAGATTTTTGATCCATCTCCGGTAATTTTTCCCTCGATGTCTTCTTCATCAATATCTTCATCCACAAAAATTGATCTTATCCCAAGACCTAATGGAATTAGACCAAGAAGTCCGATAATCCAATCTTGTGGAATAAAATTTAAAAAGTAAGCGGCTATAAGACTAACCAGTACAAGCAGTCCTGTACCTAAATACTGTCCTGCATAAATTGATTTCAAACCTTCCTTGCCTTGACTGGCGAATAAAATAGTCAAAACAACTAAGTAGTCAATTGATGTAGAGACAAAAACTAATAAAGCTGATACTATTGTTTCCATTATTTCTCCTTTCAAAATATTTATTTTTTTAGACAATCAAAAATTAACTACAAATACATTTTGCCTTGGCAGTTGCCAATGGAGACATTTGAAGAAATAATTTCATAATTTTCTCACCTTTCTTTTTAATATTGCTTAAAGTTTAATTGATTTATCGGATTTTGTCAAGCATGCTGATAGATATCCACGCAAACTTTAGAGACACCTCGCACACGCAGGCTCGATACCGCGTGGGCGAGGATAAGTTTTATCTTCTCTTTATTTTTTATTTTATACGTTCATTATTCTCAAATACCACCGCTCCAGCGGTGTTTTCTCCCAGCGGAAAATCGTATTTTTTCAAAAGATGGTCGACCATCTGCTCTTTACTTTCAAAGGCCAAGACCTGGTAGGGTTCTTCGAAAGACAATTTTTCTATAAAGTAAAATTTGCCTTCATCTTCAACTATGACACCTGTGTGGCCGACAAATAAAATATTGCCGTCGATTTCGTCCTTGGAATTTAAATAGACGCTGATCATCTTGGCCTTGGCATTTGTAAATTCAATCTTGCGATCTGCCAAGGCTTTTTTGATGGCCTCGACTTGTTTGTCAGCATCAGTGGAGTCTGCTGCGGCAATCGGCGCATAAAAGGACTCGAACTTTTTCATATCTTCATCAGAAAAGAGTTTTGATTCGGCTAAGGACGACTTGTCAAAGGCCAGGACCGAGGTCTTGTCCTCGATTTTTTCACCAATATTTATAGAATCACGGAGTAATCCAAAGGTCGTGATCCGACAATTGTTGCCAAGGCCGATTGGTTTCTTGGTCGAATCCGCCTGAGCCTTGCCAATCATATCCAGATAATCGGGTTCAGCGTAGTCCACAAAGTCACCTGACTTGTTGTCGTAATAGTCATTGTATTTTTTCACTTGTCCCAGGAATTCGTCAATTCTCTCCTGGCTAATGCCAGCTGCTTTTAAAAGCTCGCCCGTTTTTTCTTGAGATTCAGCATTTCCCAATGCAGAAAACTTAAATGTGTTTTTACTCTTGTCCGCACTTTCGCTAGTGTCTGTGCTTTCATTAGCGTCTGAGCTTTCACTAGTATCAACGCTTTCACTTTCCTTTGTCTGCTCGCTTTTATCCACGCCTGGCTTACTGCAGGCAGATAAGCCTAGAATAAAAAGCAAAGCAAGGATTAATATATATGATTTTTTCATTATCTTACCTCCAGGACCTATTATAAATTTTTTATGTATACTTTGTCAAACAATTTTGGTCACTAAAATACCCCCTTTGATTTAAGGGGGCAATCCAAACTTATCTAAACTCTAATTAATTCATTTTTATCCATAATATATTTATGTGTGTAATCAATTTTTAAATTATTTTCATGTGTTATTATTAAAATAATCTTATCTTTTTCTTTAGCAAGCTCATTTATAATCTCCGACAATTTATTTAAACATTTCTCATCTAAACCAGCCTCTATTTCATCGATTAAAATTAAATCTTTTCCCTTACTTGCAAAATATAATTTAGCCATCAATACTTTCTTGATTTCACCACCAGATAATTTTTTATAATCTATTATCTCATCGCTTATATAATCAAAATCTATTTCTTTTAAAAAGACTTCTAAATCTTCTTTATTAACAGGGAAATCAGAAATTTCATCAATATATTTATAAATGTTTTCGGGTAAAATTATCTCTTTTTGATTTATATATAAAGCTTTATTATACAAAGTTTCTTTAGTTATATTTTTTAATTCAGTATTATTAAACTTTATCGATCCATGGTAAGAATAATATTTTAACAGTATCTTAAAAAGAGTACTTTTCCCACTACCATTAGATCCTTGAATTAAAACGGTTTGCCCTTTTTTAAATTCTGCTTTAAGTCCATCTATTATTTTCTCATCTAAGTATGAAAATGATAGGTTCTCGATAGATATTGAGTCTATTTCATTTATATTAATCTTTTCAACTGGAGTTTCTAGGCTAAGTATATGATCTATATTTTTAAAACTAATAGCTGAGGAGATAATTTTCCCTACATATGCTTCGATACTAGCCCCCTGATTTATTAACAAATTAAAAATAAGTATAAAAAACATAGCATTAGAGACAGAATTATTAATAAATGGCAAGGATAATAAAATGGAAATCACTACTTGTATTATAATATTATAATTGATAACAATTTCATTATAAAGCTGCCTTGTAATATCTTCATCTTTTGCAGTTTCAATAAAATCAGATATAATTATATCAGTTTTATCAAGATAATAATCCTCAGCTTTGTTATGCCTAGTATCCATCAACATTTCTATCATTTCTATTATATAATCATGAATTCTTTTTAGTTTGATATTTGTCTGTTTTGAGGTGCTGTACATTTTTTCCCTAGCAAAATAAGATATAAATACCCCTATAAGAATGGACACGGCACAAAATATGGCTAATACTTTATTAAAATAAAAAGCAAGTATCAGCAAAGATAGCGTAATAACTAGTGAGCTTATTATAGATGGAATCATAACACCTACAGTGCTCATAACATTCATAGCATCTGAATAAAGAGTATGACTCAGCCCTTTTTTATTTAAACTGTCAATATTCTTATAATCTGTATTATACAAGGTTAATTGGATTCTTTTAAGTATATATTTAAAATAATCTCCCCCGTAGTTATCCATAGTTTTTATCTTTATTATACTTACATAAATTGAAGCTATAATCAAGGCAAGAAAAATAAAAATATACAATATTATATCCTTAGTATTTAAATCTTTACTTAAAAAAAACTTTAACCCAATTGGTATTGAAATGGTCAAAATTGCAGATAAAAAAGATATTAAAAATGTAATTACAAAATGCTTTTTAAAATTTTTTATGGCATCCAAAAAATATTTATAGACTATTTTCATTGTTTCCTACCGCACCAATGTAAGTAATCGGAGAACACAAGTTCTCATTACCCGTATATAAAAAAGATGTAACCCTACAGTCTGTCCTACAAAATTCTCTTTTGTTACAGTTCAAACATTCTGACCTATCTTTTGATTTCTCATTCCTATATTTTATTATATTTTCACCTGGATTTTTCCAAAGGTATTCTAAGCCCATGTCAAAAACATTGCCATCAAAATAAAACCTCTCATCACATGCACAATTACATATTTTCAATCTTCCGTCAGGTAATAAAGTCGCCTGATTGATTCCTCCAGAACATCTATAATGCTTTGTATTTTCAGAAGTTTGTGTATTAGTAAAAAAATCTGGATATATTTTTTTTATTTCTAATAAATCTTCTACAGAGAATGTTTCATTATTTTGATTTGCCTGTCCACTAGGCATAACAATATCCGTAGAATAAATACAATTCTGTGAATTTATAATTCTTTATAGTATCTAGATATTTTATAAGTTTTTTATACTCTAATCCATTTGTCATTACTCCAACATTAAATCCACATTTTAATAGATATGTCATAATAAGTTCAAACTCTGGATGTATAGTGCACTCTCCTCCTGTTAAAGTAATATTAAAGCAATTTAATTTAAATAACTCATCAATTATACTTCTCAAGCTATCATAATTTATTTTATTATTCTCTTCTTTACATAATCCAAAAGATCCATAGCAATGTCTACATTTTAGATTGCATATGTCAGTTAGTTCAATATTAAAAGATGTTAATGGTAATTTGTTGTCATAATTAAAAATATGAATTTTATAATCATCGATATTTTCATTTTCAGTCAAAAAACCATATCTATCAAGAGTATTAATAATTTGCCTTGTTTTATGAAAAAACTTATATAAATATTTTAAATTCCCCTCTTCATCAAAAAGATAATTTAAAACATTTGCTAAGTCACGGCTTATATACAACCTATTATCCAGTTGGTTGTTATATAAAAAGTACCCATCATGATTAATTAGCATTGTCCCATTTAAAAATCTCATAAATACAATCTCTTGAAATAAAATAAATTGCCAGAAATATTAGCAATCACCATTCCCACATACCCAGTTTGCATTTGCAAGCACTGGAGGCCCAAAGTTTTCTTTTGCTTTGATTGATAAATTTCTATCAAATAAAATTTTAAAAATCGAAAATAATTTTTTCATTTAAACTCCTCCTCATCAATTATTTAAAGCTATAATCCCCTTACATATATTATATATGTATAATATTTATTTGTCAACAAGAAAAAACCAGGCTCAGCCTGGTCCTAATCTATATATCCATATTTTCCATTTCTTCTTCAACGGTCTTTGGTCTCATGTCTTGAGCAATTTTTTGTGCTTCATTTGCTTTAACACCGCAATCGTGTTGAGATTTTTCGATGCAGGCTCTTTGCCTAATATATTTGATCAAGACAATAACGCCGATGACAAGGCAAATATCCAGAGCTAATTTAACATAGCTGTCGACAATTTGCGTATAGAGAAGAATCTTTTGGATGGTTTGTAAACCGCCCATTCCGTTCATACCCATGGTTAGTCCCCCTTTCATTGACCTAATTATAGCACTTTGTTAATGTCTTTTCAATAAAGGCCCTTATCAGCCTATTCATTTTGCAAAATTTCAACTGGCGACAAGTCTTTTAGGGACCTCAAGCTCAAATAGGCGCTTACCAAAATTATTCCAATTGCCACCAAGACTGTAATTAAAAATGCTTGGGGCTCAAATTTAAATTCAATCTTTAATATGTCAGCCATCATCGACCCGCCGCTAATGCCAAGCAAGAGACCAAAGGCAACCACATAGGTAATTTCCAAAAGGAGCTCCATAGCTTGCCCCTTAAAGGTCGACCCCAGGGCAATGGAAACCGCAATGTCCCTCTTTCTCCTATAAAAAATTATATAAAATAATCCTGAGCTTGCAATCGATACAAGGGCGATTAAAAGCAGGGATAAAATCCTGTACTTGGATGCATTCCAAGTCATCTGGCCCAGCCTGTCCTTGGCCCTGGCCAGTTGGTCGTTTAGCCTATAAGAATACTCGGGATGGGCTCCCCCCAGATAATCCAAAATTTCCCAAAGCTTATTTGAATCTGGATTTTCCTCTTTAATTGCAATCCGCGTCATAAATTGTTCCCAATTAAATTCATTTTTAAAAGCCTGGAGTTTTTCTAT
>QWBY01002416.1_pt1 | contig 11868 bp, 9 predicted proteins | sample 1972471 | NCBI WGS metagenome assembly QWBY01 (sample SAMN09866722, study PRJNA288562) | Human gut metagenome isolate term6_stool, whole genome shotgun sequencing... | reverse complement strand
GATATAGCCCAATTCTGAATCTGTAGGAAATTGAACACCAGTGAGCACATCCTTAAACCAATAGTCATACCTCTTAACGAATTCATCATAAAATTTGCTAAGATTGTCATATCTGTTATAGAACACAAGCGGCTCTATTCTGGCTTTCTTGATAAGCTCTGTCACCAGCATTGATGCAAAGCCTTTTTTCTTAATCAGGCTTTCTGCTGCCTTGATAATGTCTGCCTGTATATCGACGTTTGTCCTTCTGTATCTTTTGGGTTTGTTTTCTTCTTCTGCCATCTAAAAAGGTATTGATTTTCTGATTTCCACAAGGGCGGTCACCAATTGTTCCAACTGTACTATTTCGTGTGAAGCCAACACACTGACTCTAAGCCGTGCTTCCTTGGTTCTTACCGCAGGATATGTGATACCGCTTACAAAGATACATCTTTTTTGTAATTCACGTGCTATTTCATATACTTTTCTATTGTCCCTGACCATGATAGGGAATATGGCAGATACAGAGCAGCCTATATCAAAGCCTTCCTCTGTCAGTCGTTTGCGCAGATAATTGACATTGGTCCACAATTTCTTGCGAATTTCAGGACGTGTCTGTATAAGTTCCAGTGCCTTCAGTGAAGATGCTGTAACCTGTGGAGTCATTGCTGCGGAAAAGACATTACTGTCAGCATAATATCTCAGATACTGAATCAGTTTTTCTGACGCGGCAACAAAACCACCGACACATCCGAAAGACTTACTGAAAGTTCCTGTAATAATATCTACTTGTCCCAAGCAATTATAATAGTCGGCTGTTCCTCTGCCGTTTTCTCCCATAACACCAATGCCGTGAGCATCATCCATCATAAGAAGACAATTGTGTTTCTTGCAGACTGCAATATACTCTGGAAGTTTTGATAAATCTCCATTTTGAGAATAGACACCATCAATGATGACTAATCGAGTTTGATATTTTCCTATTTCTCGCTCAAGGATCATGTCAAGATAGTCAATCTCATTGTGTCCTATATGTTTTACATTGGTTCCAATTAAACCACTCGTGGCACTGGTATGGATGTAGGAATCAATATAGGCTATGTCATTTTTTCCCAATATAGCACGAAGCAGACCTGCGTTGGCACCAAAACCTGCCTCGATTTGCATCTTGGCTCCAACTCCTGTTCTTGCCATGACCCAATAACTTTTGCAGCCGAACTGCTCCATTTGGTCAATGTAACTTTGGAAATTTTGGCTACGCTCGATAACATTCTCGTTTGGAGTAATCTCGAAATCCTTTAATGAAATAATATTTTTATTCATATAAACAATGTATATATAGTAAATAATGCCACAAATATAGCGAAAATACTAAGAAAATACAAATTTTGAAAAAAAAAAAAAAACTGCTTTTACTTGTTTTACACAATATGTATTTGTATATTTGCAGCATGATAGTTAAAAGAATATCATCAATCAGATAAATTTTGAGTTATGAAATATATCCCCTTTAAAGATAATATTATGAAGTTTACAACATTATATATACTGCTGTTTCTTCTCTGCTCATGTTTTGAAGTACAAGGACAAACAAAGACTACTTTAATAACAGGAGTAGTTAAAACGGAATCAGGTGAATTCGTGCCACATTCCACTATTTTTTTCTCCAAAGTCAAACAAAAAAATCGCATTCTTGCTTCTGGACAATCTAACTCAAAAGGCGAATTTCAAATTGCACTATCTGTACCAGATGATAGTATAGCATTGCATGTTACACATATTAGCATTGAACCTGTAACAATTTCGTGCAAGAATACATCGCAAAAAATAGATGTGATTGTTCAAGAACGTGTTACTCAACTGGAAGATATTGTAGTAAAGTCTCCGAAAATATATGCAAATGGAGACACTATCAATTATCGTGTTGCTGCATTCCAACATGCAAATGATTTGTCAATTGGACAAGTTCTTCAACGGCTACCTGGCATAACTGTTTCTAATATCGGTCAAATCTCTTATAAAGGAATGCCTATCAAGAACTTCTATATAGAGGGATTGGATTTGATGAAAGGTAGATATGGAATTGCAACCAACAATATAGACCCTAATAGCATTAGTACAGTACAAGTGCTAGAAAATCACCAAGATATTAAGGCACTGAAAGACTTAAAACCTGAAGAACGAGCTTCCATCAACTTAAAACTCAAAAGTGGGGTAAAAGGAATTTTCAACCTAATCGCTACGTTAGGTGCAGGATTGGATAAAAAAGCACTATGGAACAATGAGTTGATCGCAACTTATTTTAAGCGCAACAGCCAACTGCTGGCCACCTATAAGGGGAATAATACTGGAAATGATTTGGGAATGGAATTAAGGTCATTTGACGAAGGTGGCACAAAGTATAAAACAGCAACTTTAACAGAAATGACAATGCCCGGTACTCCCGTTATTGGAAAACGTTATTATTATTTTAATCTATCACATACGGCTACTTTTAATCAAGTAATTCGAATTGGTTCAAATGGCGAATTGGGATTGAATGTTGCTTTTTTGAAAGATAAAGATAAGAGAAATCTTCAGTCAACTTCAACCGCCTATTTACCCACTGGAGAACGAAACATTGTAAATGAGAGTATTAATGGATTATTGAACAAACGTATTGGTTATGGTACAGCAACTTACATGCTTAACAATAGTAATTACTATATAAAAGAACAGTTAAAAACAGAATTGATTTCAACACATGGTTATAGCAATGCTATAATAGGAAATCAAGTTAATCAACAGAGTAAAATGAATAACTGTTTGTTACAAAACACACTTCACTTTACCTATCGTACAAGTAATAATCACGGGATAGATTTTTTCTCGAAAGTGAACTATGAGAAAAGACCACATCAGTTGTCCGTTTCATCGAATTTATTTCCAGAGATATTGTCTGATGATAACATGTTCCAGCATGTTAACCGCTCGAATATTTCTACCGAAAACAAAATAGATTTATTATCAGCTTTAGTTTTGGGACGTTTGACAGTCCACCCATTCACCCTATTTAAATTTTCCGCTGACAAATTAAACAGTTCACTGCAGCAATATCAAAACGATATTTCATTAAATACAACAAACATTGGCATTGGATTTACTGCAAATTATAAATTGGGAAAAACCTATTTTAATTTTTTACTGTCAGGAGTTTACCGTTTATATAGTTTAAGAGATCATCTAGTTGGTCTGTTGTCTAGTAAACAAAAAATGGTGGCAGAACCAAGTCTTTCTATTAAGTATAGAATCAATGGTTTTCATGAACTGATGTTCGGAGTTGGTTGTGGTTATTCCAATCCTTCTATTGAGACACTTTATGGAAATTATATTTTGACTAATTATCGACAGCTCTCAATTTATGAAAGCAATGAACTATTTCATGCACAAATTAATAGAACAAACATTACATATAACTACAAGAATATTATTTCTATGTGGTTTGCAGGAGTTGATTTGATATGGACCAACTATCATCCGGAAGTATTGTATGGAACAAACTATGATGGTGTGGCAGAAAAAATAATAAGTAGGCCGACAGATGAAGTATCAAACTCATATTCTGTCATTTTGCGAAGCAGTAAGGGATTCGACTGGAAAAAAACAAAAATAAGTGTTGATGCGAAATATACACATTTTGAAAGTCCGTTGCTTCTACAAGAACAGATTTTGAGATATTTCGGAAACTCTTATTCCACGAATCTCTCTTTTAATAGTAGTCCATTTAATTGGATGTCGGCAACTTATTCAGGCGGACTTTACATTTCCAAGTCAAAAATGCAGTTTGGACAGTCTACACCAACCATTAAAACCTTAAAAAGTAATTTTACTATGGATTTTTATCTGCCCGAAGGTATAAATCTCAGGATGAAAGCCGTTCACTACTACAACAATATGAACAATAAAGATAAATCTTTCTTTCTTGGCACTGTAGATATAAATTACTCCATAAAACGTTGGTATTTTTCATTAGCATTAGACAACATCTTCAACCGTAAAGTGTATGTAAACTCAACATCGTCTGATTTGCGTGAAAATACGACAGTCTACTACATTCGTCCACGCATTTTCTTGTTTCGTGTAAGATATAGATTATTGTAAAGATACACTTCGGTGTACATGTTTCATAAATTATTAACATTCTAAATTCTTAAACAATGGATTTAACAAAATTCCAAGATCTAGCACAAAGTGCTATGAACGAGAGAGAGATGAAATCTCTTTCTGGTGGCAATGTCTGTGGATGCGCATGCAGAAGCAATTCTACGATGGACAATGGTTCTGCAAATCACGCAGGCAATCTCAACTCGAAGGGGGCAAGTATGTCGGAAATGACATACTTTTTAGACGAGGTTGTAGTAACTCCTTCCCATGCAGTTGCAGCAGAGCCTGATTTTGAGATTTGTGATTAATAAACAAATTATCATCTCTTTGGGTTCGGCAACCCTTATGGATTGCCGAACCCTTAACAAAAAGTAAAATGAAAAAAGTATTGTTATTAATAATAATTTTCCTTATATCCAAGTTTGTCTATGCACAGTTTCCACCTGCGCCACAAATATTGGATAAGAAACTTTGTGTAGATACTGCATATATAGAACTCCTATATTCATTTAAATTTAAGAATCTTGCAGGACAAAAAGATTTTACTGAGGACATAAGAAAAATACAGATTGGGAATCATATTGTAAAGGACTTTAGTCAAATTGTATTCCATTATGACTCACTTGCAACAGAGCGTACTAAAAAAGGTCTGCAAACACAAAATATTCCCACACAAACATATCCTTGTGAATTATATAGTGATGTGGAAAATCATTTGCGAAAAGAGAAATACCGCCTGATGTTAAATGCAGGTGTACTTTGCTATGATTCTCAATGGATAACACCCGAATGGCAGTTTATACCCGATGATACAATACGTTTATCTAACTATTTGTGTAATAAAGCACAAATTAATTATGCAGGAAGAAACTACACTGCATGGTATGCATTGGATTACCCTATTTCCTATGGACCATTCAAATTTTGGGGTCTGCCGGGGTTAATTATAAAAATTGAAGAGGAGAGTGGCTTGTTCATTTGGGAGTTATATAAGATGAATAAGGTTCATTCGCCTATTTATAAATATAAATACGACAAGGAGCAAAATTGTACAGAAAGGTCAGCAAAACGCACAATTGATAAGATGATGTCTTCACCGATGTCATTTTTACAGTCCGTTGGAACAAAAATGATGGTAAGGCGCAGTGATGGGAGTTTTGGTGCTCCATCACAAAATAACCAACAGGAAGTATATCAACCCATAGAATTAAAATAAAATGGTAGAGTTGTCAGCAGACAATATTTTAGAGTATTTGGCGAATACACCGCAAATTACCTTTGAAATAACGGAACGGTGTAATTTGTCATGCATATATTGTGGATATGGAAAACTATATGCCAATAGAGGCGAAAGAAAAAATAGAGATCTTCCAATAGCTAAGGCTATACGTTTTTTGGAATATCTTAAGAATTTATGGGTCTTGGGAAATGATACTCAAGGCGATAGCTATATCACTATCAGTTTTTATGGAGGAGAACCGTTGCTTAACATCGAATTCATAAAGCGGATAATTGCTTACATAGAAAGCAATCTTTGTGGGTATAAGAAAAAATTTATCTACTCAATGACAACTAATGCAATATTATTGTCTAAATACATAGATTATTTAGTTGAAAAGGGATTTAAATTGTTGATTAGTCTTGATGGGGATGACAAAGGTTCTTCTTTACGCATATTTCACAATGGAACGCCTGCTTTTAATAAGATAATTTCGGAAATTGATTATGTTGCACATAAATATCCTAAATATTTCGACACAAACGTGGAATTTAATTCTGTTTTGAGCACAAAAACCACAGTTGAAGAAATTATTGACTTCATTGAGCAACGGTATGGAAAGAAACCTACTATTTCCGAAATTAATCCCGAAGGTGTCAATCCTAAAGAAAAATATCTTTTTGAGTCTATTCATCGAAAGAAATGGTCAGGTACAGCTATAACTAAAGTTCAGAACAAGAATTCTTATGATTTTCTTACCCATCCGTATTTTGAACGAGCTGCAAGATACATATTAATGCACTCACCATATGTTTACATGGATTATAATGAACTCTTGTTTAATAATCAAAATCGTAGAAAAGAGTTGCCTACTGGTACATGCTTTCCTTTTGTTAAGAAAGTTTTTATAACCGTTTCTGGGCAAATTATGCCATGCGAAAGAATAAGTTATACCTATGCCTTAGGAACTGTTTATGAAAATGCTGTTTCGATAGATTTTAAAGCAATAGCAGAAAGGTACAATAAATATTATAACAGAGTTAGACCTGTATGTCAAAAATGTGCCAACAACGAAGGGTGCTTAAGTTGCATGTTCTCAAACGGCCAACTTGAGTCACCACACTCTATGTGTTCCTATTTTATGTCCTCTAAAGATGCTAAGAATATGAAGAATGAAATTGGACAATTTCTGCATAACTATCCCGAAGCTTATTCATACATTATGAACAATTATGAAGTGATTATATGATTTATACATTGAAAAATTTCAAATGGGTTGCTATGTCAACAAACGTGTATGTTGATATAATAAAAGATAATAAGATTCTTTTGTATCATACAAAGAGTGGTGCGTACAAGATCTCTTCTAATAGTAGTTTTATTGAGCTTGTTAAGAATTTCTACTCCCCTGAAAATCTTGGAGTTATTGAATCTAATCAATTGTATTCTAAGTGTTCTGTTGATGTTGAATGGGCATTAAAAAACAAAGTGTTTATTCCTATAAATACTATACAAAAACCGATAGTATTATTACCAATCTTGAACCTTCAGAAAGATATTAGTAAAATTGGCGAAGGTAGTATTGACGACCGATTAGCAATAATAGGTTCAAAGCAAAATTTTATTTCAGGAATATACATTCGTATATCCAAAATAAATAATATATGTGATACGAAATGTTCAAAATTTCGAGTGGCAGCCTCAAAACAATATCCATGTCCAACTTATAGTCAGCGCATAGATAGAATATCTCCAGAGATTCTATCGCATATTCTTAATTCCTTAAAATATACTTGTGTATCAGTTGTCGATATAGTCTGTAGCTCTGACTATTTTTCAGTATATAGTAAAGAAGATTTTCTTTATATCCTATCAAAATATAATTATAAATATAGAATCCATTTCTTTATTGATGACTTTGGTTTTGCTTTATCCTTATTGAAATTGATTCAATCAATAAAAATAGAACTTGTTGCCTATGTTGACAAATTCTCAACAGAAGTCAAGCCGGAAGTTAAACATTTATTAAATCGAATACTGTATTTGAATTATGGAGAAGATGCAAACAAAGACAATGCCAATATCTTACCTGTATACATTGGAGATAGTAATAAGGAAGCTAACAATATACGGATAAGACGAGAAAAGGAAGAAGGTGTCTTTGAACAGAAAGTGTGTTTTAATGATGTTTTTAGAAATCAAAAACTTAATTCTCATTTCTTCGGGATTGTTGATGTTGACTCCCAATGCAACATACGTGCTTATGGGTCTCAACATATAATTGGTAATGTAACATCTGCTGATTTTTCATGGACGGACATTGTTGTAAATGAACTCAAGCAGAATCATTCTTGGAGATTAACCAGAGATATGACAAACTGCAAAGATTGCCCATTACGGTACATTTGCCCTCCCATTTCTTATTATGAAATTTTATCAAATAATACTCAAATATGTGGTTAATCTATAAAAAGATACGATTATACAGTTTTGTATTTATCGTTATGCTGTTTTGTACAAAGGCAAGTGGGAAAGTGACAACAGTTTCTCAAACAATTACGTGGTCATTACTCAAGGTAGATTCTCTTCTTCATATAAAAAACATTCAAGAGATAAAACTCTTGCATAATGAATTGTATATAACCTACGAATTCCCTGGAGGATATGGCGATCAGTTATTAAAAAGTTATAGTATAAACTGGGATACTCAAACGATCCGCTTTACAAAAGAGTATTACAAGCGTAAAAATGGTACGCATGTGTTTAGTGTTCCAATAACATTTTGGGATGAAAATGGAAATATGTTTGTAACAGAGCGTGATAATCCTTATATCTACGAGATAAAAAAAGACACTGTACGTAGAAACGGTAAAGCAATAATCTCCTCTAAATCAGAGTGCCCATACGAGTTGGTGCTTGAAGTAAAATACCCTTTCATCCTATCTAACGGTAAATATATTTTCATTGGACGACAAAAAAAGAATGGTCACCAAGCTATTTTTAGTTCAACCACCCAAGGAAATAAGCAGAAAATAGAAGAACTTAGTAAAATTATATATGACAAAAGATATCCATCATGGTTTGTAAATCATGGTATGTTCACCTATTGTCCATCAGAACAAAAGGGTGCGTTTGCATACCAGCTATTTCCTGCTATAGAATTCTTTAATTTCAGCAATGGCACTACCAATCTATTCAAGAAAGGTTTGAATACTTTTAATCCTAAGACTATTAGTGAAGGCGATATCTGGGAATCAAACCCTATTCATTTTAAATATATTACTTCCAATGAAAAATATGTATATTGTCTTTATTGGGGACTTAGTACACAACGTGCATTGCAAAAATACAAGCAGCATACATTTCGAGCAGAAATCATAATTTTAAATTGGGATGGTGAAATATACAAGACCTTAAGAACCTCTCGTAAGATAACAGCGATAGCTGTTAGTGAGGATGGAGAACACCTCATTGGATTTGATGGTAAGAACTTCCTAATTGCTACAATTTAAATAATGCTTAGATTTCCAAATTGCACTCAATATGATAGCATGGACTGTGGTCCTTCATGTCTACGTATGATAGCATTATATTACGGAAAAGATATATCTTTAGTATATCTTCGGGAACTTTGTTGCTTCACCAATCGTGGTGTTTCGATTTTAGGTATAGACAGAGCCGCTAAGTTAATCGGTTTTGATACCATATGTGCTAAAATAAAATTCGATCAGATTGACACATCTGTTCCATTGCCATGCATACTACATTGGAATAATGAACATTATGTTGTACTATATAAAGTAAAGAAAATACTTGGAAGAAAGTATTATTTTGTATCGGATCCCATAGGTTCCCGTTTTAAATATTCAGAAAAAGAGTTTGTGAATTGTTGGCTGAACAAAGATGGTCTTGGCGTGGTTATCTGCATGAAACCAAATCCAAAATTCTTTGAATCCAACAGCGGAGATCAATCTCGAGGAATTCGTTGGTTTTTTCAATATACTAAGCCATATTATGGTGCAATATTTCAAGTCTTAGTGGGACTTTTTTTCGGCTCACTTCTCCTACTGATTTTTCCGTTTTTCACACAAGCTCTTGTTGACTATGGAATAGGGAATAGAAATCTTGGATTTATTTGGACTGTTTTGATTGCACAAATACTTTTAATTCTTGGCAATTCTGTAATAGGATTCATTAGGAACTGGGTTTTACTTCACATTGGCATGAGGATTAATATAACGATCATTTCTGATTTTATCATCAAACTCACGAAACTTCCTATGAGTTTTTTTGATTCAAAAATGATTGGTGACATTCTCCAAAGAATTGGTGATAATTCAAGAATCAAAGAGTTCGTTACTGAAACAAGTCTTTCGATATTATTTTCTCTTCTAAATATTATTATACTAAGTGTCATTGTGTTAATTTATAACTTCTGGATATTTCTTATTTTTACTATTGGCAGTCTGTTACATATTGGATGGATATTATTATTTATGAATAAACGTGCGATACTTGACAAGAAAATGTTTGCACAGACTTCTTCCAGCCAAAGCAATATCATTCAGTTGGTTATGGGGATGCAAGAGATTAAGTTATGTGGATGCGAGAATCAAAAAAGATGGGAATGGGAAGATGTTCAAGCAAAAATATATTCAATTGCAGTCCGTGGTTTATCATTGTTACAATATCAACAATCGGGAGCAATTTTACTTCTGCAATTAAAGAATGCATTGATTACGGCACTGATAGCTTCTCTAACAATAAAAGGACAAATGACATTAGGAATGATGATGTCAATACAGTATATAATCGGGCAACTTAACAGCCCAATAGAGCAATTAATTCAATTTGTACGAAAATATCAAGATGCGAAACTCAGTCTAGAAAGAATTAATGATGTTTATGAAATAGAAGAAGAAGTCCATAATACTTCAAGATTAATAACGAATATTCCGAATGACTCCGTTACAATACATAATGTGTATTTTCGATATGACAAACTTTCAACAAAGTACACTATAGAAGATATTTCTTTACAAATTCCCAAAGGAAGAACGACTGCTATCGTTGGTTTAAGTGGAAGTGGAAAAACGACATTATTAAAATTGTTATTAGGATTTTACACTCCAGAAAAAGGTGATATCTTCATTGGTAATCAGAGTTTAAGTAAATATGATATAAGAGAATGGAGAAAAAACTGTGGTGTTGTAATGCAAGAAGGTTATATTTTTTCAGACACAATTGCAGCAAACATTGCACCAGGCGTTAATTGTATAAATCAAGAAAGATTAATTGAATGTGCCCATACTGCAAATATATTGGGATATGTGAAAGCATTACCTATGGGATTCAATACGATTATCGGAGGAGATGGTTTGGGTCTTAGTATGGGACAGAAGCAACGAATATTAATCGCTCGTGCACTATACAAAAACCCTAATTATATATTAATGGACGAAGCTACAAATTCGTTGGATGCGACTAATGAATCAGAAATTATGGAAAGAATGAGAAGTTTCTTACATGGTAAAACTGCACTAATTATAGCACATAGATTAAGTACCATACAAAACGCTGATAACATTATTGTAATGGAAAATGGTAGAATAATAGAACAAGGCAAACATTCCGTTCTTATTTCGAAACAAGGCAAATACTATGACTTAATTCGTAACCAATTAAGTTTGTAAAATGAGTAAAAAAAACATCAGCGACAAGAAGAGTACCAAACTTGAAGCTCTTTTAAGTGAACCATTTAACCCTCTTATAAGATGGGGATTGTCTATTGTGATAGTATTTCTATCCTTTACAATGTTTTTATATTTGTCCAGAACAACAGTTACCAAATATGTTATACATCCATATAAATGTTACGAAACCCAGCAGAATAATTTAAGAACAATAACGGTATATACCCAACAGCAGTTACCCCAATGGGTGAGCAAACAAAAAAAAGTTGCCGTGTGTAGTATCGACTATAGCCAACCTCTAAAAGGAGACATTGTTTCAATTTTAAAATATCATAATAAATTTATTATTATATTAAGAATAGAGGATGGGCAAAACATTATTGCAGATAGTTACTATTTGGTTTTTTCAAAAGAGCAATCTTATTTAAGTATAATATTTGCAACTTTAAAGGCATCTAATATAATTCCTAAATAATTTTGTAAATATTTAACAAGTTGAAGTTTTATATCATACGCAAGAAGGATACCCTATTCTTTAATAAGATGAACTAATTATACCTTTATCAGATGGGCAAGATTAGGATCTGTTTTGATGCGGATTGTTTCAGAGTCCACAAGGGATAGCACGTCTTGCTTAACATGCCTATAGTTGGCTTCGATGGTCTCTTGGAGATTGTCGGAGTCGGTTTCGTTTTTGAAGTCTGCAATGATGGGGATAGGCTCGTAATCCTTGGTTTCGGCAGATACCTTGGCAACATTCACGACAATTTCTGCATGAAAAATCTTTTGGTCAATACGCTCATCGAAGTTGTCGGATACAGCACCTACAAACAT